>Ga0209536_100003500_pt1 | contig 25200 bp, 17 predicted proteins | sample DeeMarSeWOR28_12_FD_187461 | JGI IMG/M metagenome (GOLD analysis project Ga0209536, IMG submission 187461) | Marine sediment microbial communities from White Oak River estuary, North Carolina - WOR-2-8_12 (SPAdes) (version 2) | ecosystem: Environmental > Aquatic > Marine > Intertidal zone >...
CGAAGCAATAGCATTATTTAGACCGCCTCCACGAATTGGGCTGAGGAGGCAGTTCATCAGTTCACTCCTGAGCAGATCGGCATATCATTAAAAAGGGTAGCAATTGCTACCCTTTTTGTATCTGTCTTTAGATATTGATACCTTTGAGCATGGCTTCTTTGGCATCCGCCGGCACTTGAGAAGGTACTTCCTAATCAGACACGCCTTGGGATAATTTGATGATCCCATCCGATTGCACTCGATGGACATGTTTAGAATTTCAGATTTTTCCGCTTGATTTCTATTTCTGGGAAATGTTATGTATTTTCGGTAAGTTTCCAATTACAGGGGCTATTGTAGTAGGCTTTGCATAGAAGCAATTTCAAAATCCCGTCTGAGGCTCGATGGCAATGTTGTCCCATGATTTGAAATGCTTACGTGATGCAAGGTTTAGCCCGTTTGCCTGTTCGCCGTTTTATATTCGGAAAAATTCAAATTTAAAAACCAACAGAAAGGAGGAAGATCGTCATGACAAAAAAAATTTTGATAATGTTAACGGTCATCGCCGCCGGCATAGCGCTGCTCGGAGTACCTGCGAGTGTTGCTGCAGATGCGTTAAAAGTAGGAGCATACGGTGGTTATTTTAAAGATTCCTTCGACAAGCATATTTATCCCGATTTCACCAAAGAAACAGGTATTGAAATTGAGTCGATAGCCGAACCGACCGGTGAAGCCTGGCTGGTGCAATTGGAGCAAGCCGCCCGGGCCGGACAAGCCCCTGCGGATGTTAGCATGATGTCCCAAACGGTAATGCTCAGGGGCCAGAGAACCCAGCTGTGGACGCCGTATGATTTGAAACAAATCCCCAATCACAAATACCTCTTACCCCAAAATATCAATCGATATCCCGACGGCCGTGTCAGCGGTATCGGTGCGGTAGGATGGTACATCACCCTGGTCTCCAATACCGAGGTCTTTAAGACAGCCCCCAACTCCTGGGGCGACATGTGGAAGCCGGATAAAAAGAACTCTTTGGGCCTGCTGGCGTTGGCCTCCAATTCATTTCTTTTGGAGATAACGGCGAAGACCTTCTTTGGCGGCTACGATATCCTTAACTCCAAGGAGGGTATCCTCAAAGTCATGAACAAGCTGGCCGAGCTCAAGCCCAACGTGAAGCTATGGTACCGGGATGAAGGCCAATTCCAACAGGCCCTACAGTCTGGTGAAATCCCCATGGGGCAATATTACCATGATGTTACCGGGCTAGCCAAAGCCGACGGGCATCCTGTGCGCTCCACCTTCCCGAAGGAAGGTGGTGTCTACGACTCCGGAAGCTGGGCCGTGTCCAAAGCATCGAAAAAACTTAAAGAGGCCTACGTTTTTATCAACTACATGTGCCGCCCGGAAATCCAGGCCAAGCTGTCGCGCAAGGTCGGTACGGCACCCACGGTGAAGCGCGATGTTACCGGGATGACAGACGATGAATTTGCTGCCGTTTCCAGCGATATACCCCCGATTATCCCGCGTTACGATATTTACACCGGTGATTTGAGCGACTGGGTCAACCAGAAGTGGACGGAGATGATCACAAAATAAGCTGGCCGGTCGGAGCCGATACCCGGCTCCGACCATTTCGTTTTAGAGAGGCATTTTTTATGCTTGAACCCAGCAGGTGACACAAACCCATGGCAGGATTATCCCTCGAAAACATTGACAAAAATTTTGGGTCTGTTGTCGCCGTCCGCGATGTAAACCTTCTTCTGCCCGACGGTCAATTTGTCTGTTTTCTGGGACCGTCCGGGTGCGGCAAGACAACCCTTTTGCGCCTCATCGCGGGATTGGAAAATCCCAGCCGTGGCCGCATTTTGCTGGATGATGAAGACATCACCTACATCCCCGCCCACAAACGCAATTTTGGCATGGTGTTCCAGTCGCTGGCCCTGTTCCCTCATATGAGCGTCGGCGAAAACGTTACCTATAGCCTGCGAGTGCGAAAATCAGACAAAAACACCCGGCGACAACGGGCTCAAGAGTTACTGGAACTTGTGAAATTATCCGGCCTTATCAATCGGCACATATCACAGCTTTCCGGCGGGCAGCGGCAGCGGGTTGCTATGGCCCGCGCCTTGGCCATTGAACCCCGGCTGTTTCTGCTGGATGAACCGCTTTCAGCACTGGATGCCAAACTGCGTGAAGACATGCAGCTGGAGCTGCGTCTGCTGCAGCAGCGCCTGGCAGTGACCACCATCCTCGTCACCCATGACCAGCGGGAGGCTATGACCATGTCCGACCTGGTGGTGGTAATGGGACCGGATAATCGGGTGCACCAGATGGGCTCCCCCCTTGAAATCTATCGCAACCCGGCCGACACTTTTGTGGCCGATTTTATCGGCACCAGCAATCTTATGGATGGCAGTTGCATAGGATCCCGAGAAGTAATGGTTGGCCGAACGTGTCTGGAGGTGGCTGAAATGCCCGACGGGATGCCTCTCGATACAAAGGTTACCGTCTCGATACGCCCCGAAGAGGTGCATGTACTGCCGGGCGTTGAAGAAGGCGACAACCGGTTGCATGGCAGTGTTTCTTTTGTGCGGGATGTCGGCTCCAGCGTCGAGATCTACCTGGATTGCAGCGGGCTTCAGATTGTCAGTCAATCGACACCCAAAGGAAGACCGGCCGTCAAACAGGGCGATCAAGCCACTGTCGTGCTTCCGCCGACAGCCTGCGTTGTACTGAGATCATGATCGGAGAAAAACCAAAAGGCGTGCGCGCGCACCTGACGTTGGCTTACCCGGCTCTGATGCTCGGAATCTTTTTCATTGTACCTTTCGGTCTCATGGCAGCCGTCAGCTTTTTTCACCGCCAACCCGGTGGGTTTTACATTCCCGGCTTTGAGCTGACCAATTACAAAAATCTCTATACGGTACTTTTCGGTCGGACTCTGGTATTTTCATTGTTTGTCGCCGGACTGTCGGCTGCCGTGTGTGTCTCCGTTGGTTTTCCGTTTACGTTCTTTATTACTCGCATGAAACGGCGTGCTCAGGTGGTGTGGCTGGTTTTCCTGATGTCGGTGCTGTCGCTATCGGAGGTCATCGTCGGTTTTGCCTGGTCGCTGTTACTGTCGCGCACCGCCGGCTTGTCAAACCTCTTTGTGTGGCTCGGATTGATGGATCGCCCGGTGGCGTGGTATCCGGGCTTTGTGGCGTTGCTTTTTGGAATCTGTTATTTGGCCTTCCCCTATACGGTGCTGGTTTTATACCCGCCGCTGTCACGCCTTGATCCTGCCTTGCCTGAAGCAGCCCAAACATTGGGGGCTTCTCCAATTCGGACATTTTTTACGGTCGTTGTCGGGTCGCTGCGCAATGCCATCGTCGCGGCGTTTGTGATGGTATTTGTCTTCACCCTCGGGGCCTATTTGCTGCCGCAGATTCTCGGCCGCCCCCGGCACTGGACGCTTTCGGTGCTAATCACCGATGCGGCCATCTATCAGACCAATATGCCGCTTTCGGCGGCCATGGCGATATTTTTCATGTTTGTAAGCCTTGCGCTGGTAGCGTTGACAATGATGATCGGCAAAGGAAAGAAACTCAGAACAGCATGAGCAAGACAGTGCGCAACATTTTCCTTGGGGTGGTATTATTTTTATTGAGCGGGCCGCTGGTGGTGGTCTCCGGGGTGTCGCTAAATGCCAAAAAACGGCTGTTTTTTCCCCCGGAAGGCGTGTCCATGCGCTGGTATGTTGAGCTTTTGACCGAAAACAGCTGGTTGATCCCGGTAAAAAACAGTCTGACCATCGCCTTCACATCCAGTTTGCTTGCGCTGTCTATTGCCCTGCCCCTGGCCTATTTTTTGTGGCGCTATCGGGTGTTTTACGCCCGTGCCCTGTTTACGCTGGGTATCTCACCATTTATCCTGCCGCCGGTCATCACCGCACTGGGGTTTTTATCTTTTTGGGTAACCGTGGGCCTCTATGGACAGATGCTCGCCACCATGATCTCCCATGCCATTTTTTTCGTCACTCTGCCGCTGGTGACCATCTCGCTTGGATTTGAATCCATAGATCACGAAATTGTCGAGGCCGCCGAGACCATGGGCGCTAACTCCCGAATGACCTTTCAAACGGTTATTTTTCCAATGGTTCGCCCCTACATGATATCCGGTTATGCCTTTGCATTTGTTTTGAGTCTCAACGAATATATTGTGGCTTACATGGTGGCCGGTTTTACCGTCGAGACCCTGCCCATCAAGATATTCAATTCCCTGCGATACGGCTATACGCCGGTGATGGCCTCGGTGACGGTGGTCTTTGTGCTGCTGGCCGCCCTGATTTTCGGTTTGATCGGGCGTTTCGGCGATTTGCCGAAGCTGTTAGGAGCACTCAACCCCGAAGACCACTGAAAAGAATTCGGATTTCGGAATGCGGAATATAGAATCCAATTCATTTTAGGATAAGAATTGAAAATTCCGGCCTTAGAAGAAAATTCACGCGCTAGCGGCGAATAAAAGAATTCTTGGGGTAATCCATCAGTACCAGCAAAAATCAAATGCGCATTTCACATTTTTGGGCCCTGTATTGTTCACGTAATTCGATTTCTTTGACAGCCGTCATTATTCCAGCAATGATGGCTTGTCTTTGCGAGGGAATCACTTCATCCGCCTCAGTATCGGGTATACCGGCTTTCAGATCTATAAATTGGGACAGGTCTTTTAATACGGACGCTTTGTCGGCTTTTCGGTCAAGTATCTCCAGTGCGCCATCCGGCTTTTTGCTCCAGCCCATTTTATTCCACTCATTAAAGTACAAGCCAAAATGTTGCATTAAGTAGTCCTTATCCTGGCGTATTGCCCATTCATATCCGATCTTATAGCCTGCAGAATTTGCAATAATCCGGTCATACCGAACGGTCTCAAGTTCTTTTTCAAAGCCCCACTTCAGCAATAAATTCTCTGCTTCCTTTTCCACCTCAGTTGATTTGATTTCGCTAGCTTTCACCATCGCTATCTCATGGGCGATGGTCAGAATGATGCGGTGTTCGGATTCCTTAAGGAGTTTGGTGTTTAAATAGACTATATTCTCAACGTAACCCTTAAACCTATGCCTCCAAACACAGGCTTCATGAAAGGCTTCATCCGCGAACAGTTGAAAACGCTCATTGTCTAAAATATCTTTTTTAACATCTGGTGGTAAACGCTCGAGCACCTTTCCTAAATAGGAGAAAAATCTTGGATCACAACGCTCGAATCTATCCTGTAAATTATGCATGTGAACTCTCCTTTCGTCGTTTTTCAGGGAGTTACAATATTATATTCCAGCATCCGCGATCCCTGTTGGACTTAACCTTACTTTTCCTTCAGCTTTAATGTCTTTTTAACAATATCCTTGTCACGCTCGTAGTCAATGACCCGCTGCAACATTATTTTGTTGGCCATAACCGGTCCGGCACCATGCCAGGTAGCCACGCCGTGCTGGCCGGCCGTCCAGTGTTGTAAGAGCTTATGGGCTTTTAGTATATTTTCGGTGGGCTCTTCAGAGCCGAAGCTATAAAATTCTTTGACGTAATCTTTGACTTCGGGATTTTTCAATTCTTTTAAAGACGGCATCGTTACGATCAGACCGCCGCCGATGTCGCCGGCCAGCGCCATAGTTCTCCAAAACGCATTGCAGATGTTCAGCTTGGATACGTTACTCATCAACTCATCCGGTAAAAAGACCCCCGATCCGGTAGGCTCTTCCGCCCCCTTGGTGGCCGAAGCCAAACCGCATGCCCGTCCGGTTTCCCGCAATACCACCATCTCCATCAACTGGTCATTGATGTGGGTGGCCTTTTCCAGACCCTTGTATTCTTGAATTAATTTGCAGGCCCCAATGATCTGATTCATAAAACCCACTTTACATGTGCCGCCGCAGGTCATGCGGTGAGTCTTGGCAAACCGCGTCACCAGTTTCAGGGAATAATCATATTCCCCACAGTGAAACACCCGTTCCCAGGGAACAAACACATCATTAAAAATCACCATAGAGGTCTCTCTCTGGCCATACACCGGATTGCCGAGCTCTTCGATGTCATCAGCCTGATCTCTCTCCGCTGAATAGGGGGAGTACTGGCACACATAGGTAATACCTTTGGTATCCGTTGGCGTGGCAAATGCGATGGCATAGTCTTCTTCGCCCTCAAAATGAGCGGCCTGGGGTAACACCACCAGTTCATGGCTGGCAAAGGCACCACTGATGTTTATTTTGGCGCCATGAACTACGATCCCATCGTTGTTTTTATCCACCAGTTTTAATGAAAGATACGGATCCGGCCAATCTAAGGTTTTTTGACTGCGCTTGCCCCTTGGCTCGGTCAGCGCACCGGCAACGGAAAGATCCTCCTTTTGCACCATCTTAAGATACTCCAGGAAGCGCGGATGATATTCCGTACCTAAATCCCTGTCCATCTCCCAACATGTGCTGGCCAGGGAGTGAAATGCATCGTATCCCACACACCGATAAATACAGGTGCCCAGCATTTCAGCTGTAAATGTGCCGGCTTCCGCCTTTTTTACAAGATCATCAATACTGGCACTGACATGGGTGTAGCGGTTGACCACATCGTCAATCAGTGGTGAATAACAGGACATGATATCTTTGTAATTCGTATCCAGGGCCCAGGCATAGCTAGCTTTATTGGCTTCCACAACCGTTCGAGTGTTTTTATTTTGCAGAATATTATCGACCGGTTTTCCATTCATAAATACGCGTGGCTTCAGCTGATTTAAACTCTCTTCAAATTGTTGCGGGGTCATTAGCGCCATCAGTTTCCTCCTATAATTTTTTTCATGTTGATTTATCCAATTCGGTTTTTCGGTGAATAGGATCAAATATTTTCACAACAAAACAACAACTGATAAGCGCTAATACAAACTATGTGCCAGTTTTTAGAATTTCGGATTTTAAAAAGAAATTTAAGCGCGGATGCCGAGACGATTCATTTTTCGCCACAGGGTTTGGCGGGAGATACCCAGCTCCCGGGCGGCTTTTGTCCGGTTGCCCTGATTGCGCTTGAGGACAGCGCGGATAACATCTCTCTCGGCCGAATCGAAAAGAACAACTTTGGCGATATCATGAGGATGCCTATTAATTTCAGAGTATTGAGGTGGCAAATGGTGGAGTTCGATGATATCGTCCTGACAGATGACAAAGGCGTATTCAATGGCGTTTTCAAGTTCACGGATATTGCCGGGCAGCGGCGCCGTCATTAATGCCGCAAGGGCCGGTTCACTGATCTTTGTAACGTTTTTACCCTGCAGCCGGTTAAAGTGATCCATAAAATGATTTACCAGCAGGGGAATGTCTTCTCTGCGTTCGGAAAGTTCCGGGATCTGAATTCGAATGACGTTGAGCCGATAGTAAAGGTCATCCCGAAAATGGCCTTTATTAACCGCTTCTTCCAGGTCCTTATTGGTGGCCGCAATAACGCGAACATCCACTTTGACCGTCTGGGTGGCTCCCAAAGGTTCAAATTCCCGCTGCTGCAGAACCCGCAACAGCTTGACTTGCATCGCCGGGGAGATCTCCCCGATTTCATCCAGCAGGATGCTGCCGGTATGGGCCAGTTGAAATCGGCCCGGCTTGTCTTTTTTGGCGTCGGTGAATGCACCCTGAACATACCCGAAAAGCTCGGATTCAAGGAGGTTATCCGGCAGGGCCGAGCAGTTGACAGTAACAAAGGGGCCATCTTTTCGGGGACTTAAGTTATGGATGGCCCGGGCAACCAGATCCTTTCCGGTACCACTGGCACCTTCAATCAGCACGGTGCTGGGGCTGGCAGCAAAAAGCGGCAGTCGCTCCTTAATTTTTTGCATCTGCAGATTCTTGCTGACGATGCCTTCGAAAAAATATGATTTTTCAAGCTTTTTTCGCAGTTCGATCACCTGGGAGAGATCCCGAAACATTTCAACCCCGCCTAGAACATTGCCCGCATCATCGGTCATGGCCGCGGTGGAAATGGAAATGACAAGCTTTTCGTCTTCCTTGGTAAGGATCGTTACCTCGCGGTCCTCGATTTTCTCCTTGGTGCGAACACTGCGCTTGAGGGGGCAGTCCTGCTGGCAGATGTCGGTTCTGAAAACTTCATAACAGAGTTTGCCGATGGCTTCAGCAGCCGGAAATCCGGTGATTTTTTCGGCAGCGTGATTAAATGACGTGATTCTTCCACGCTCGTCAATGGTAAAAATACCATGAGGAATAGATTGAAAAATTATGGGAAAAAACCGAGGATCACTATCTGTCTTCATAAAAAACTTATAGCTGAATTGTTAAATTATTGCAACATGTAACATAGTTATGTAACATTAATGTAACGTTTACAAGCTTAACTCTCAAAGCAGCGTTGAATGATATCATTACCGAACCCGTAATAACCATAAATCTTTATAATTATCTGATATTATATCGATTATTTCAAAATTAGAATATTGTATCCAGCTTAAACGTGGGTTTGGCGATTATTACACTGATCTCAACTGTGTAGCATTCATGCGACTGTCGCTTTACTGAAACGATTGACAGGGAACACTGAACACCGAAAAACATATCGCATTGAACCCGTGTTGGTAAATTTTTTTGCAATTTCAAGCACTTGATTTCATTTTAGCGTCATATTGACGTGATACGATGTAACAGATCATTCATCGGGATTCATGGGGTATTTTCATAAGCTTTGATGAGACGATCAATTTCATTCGCGATATAACTGGCATGGGATGCCGCCTCATCTCGGGTCATAAAAGGAATGTCCTCGCAAAGCTTGACGAGTTTTTCTTCGTTTATCCCGGTGGTTTTGTTGATCATAAACGTATCGATATCTTCTTTTTTCTCCAGACACCCGCAACCGCCGGCAACACCTAAAAAATCACCGTTGACAAAAACGGGTACGACCAGTTTCAACATACCGGCATCACAGGTTTCGATGACGGCATTTCCGGTCTTAGCGGCCTGCGCAGCAATGTTTTGGTGAGCGACCGAACAAATATAGCTTTGCCCTTTCTCATTGCCTTTAATAACCGGACATAGATTGTTGGCCCATTTTACAAAATCTGTTATCCGTATTCCGTCTGCATTAAACACAGAGGCGTTCATGCCCGAACGTTCGTTAATCTGCTGTTCGAGCTCACGCCAGGTCCCCAATGGTGCAATGTCTGTAAGTTCCATTGAATCTACTCTCCTTTGCTGCAGTTTTCGTTTCAACAGTAAAGTATCCACTGAAATGGCGTGGGAGCATTTTTTATGCCAAATTATTTAACTTGCATTAAAGTGTATTTAAGTTGATAAATATACGGATCTTCAGCATGTGGAAAATTTTCCGAAACTTACCTGCGCTCGGAGTGTGCGGGTTGCTTTGCGGGTTGCGTTGGAGAAAGTATCGCCATGTCTGTCTGGATTGTTTCCACGATTTTAGTCGTCACTCTCTGTTTGCTGATCACCGAAAAAATAACGGTGGATCTTACGGCCATCGGTATCATCGTAGCGCTGATGATCAGCCGGGTGTTGTCTCCTCTTGAAGCAGTGGCCGGGTTTGCGCATCCGGCCGTTATCACCGTGGGGTCAATGTTTTTGATCAGCAGAGGTATGCTTCGTGCCGGTGCGGTGGGTTATATTGGCCAAAAGATCCTGACCTTGGCACGCGGAAACGTCACGTTGGCCATGCTCGTGATTCTGTTAACCGTGGCGGTGGCTTCCGCATTTATCAATAACACCCCTGTGGTGGTTCTCTTCATACCGGTGGTCATGAGCATGTGTTGCGAATTCAATCTGAGCCCGTCCAAATTTTTGATCCCGCTGTCCTACGCCTCCATTTTGGGCGGCACCTGCACATTAATCGGCACCTCAACCAATATTATTGTCAGCGATCTGAGCGCCAATTCCGGTTACGGCGCTATTGGAATGTTTGAACTCTCAATTGTCGGAGTTCCGATCGCTATTATCGGCATTGCTTTTCTTCTGGTTGCAGCTCCCCGGATTATGCCCGCCCTTCTGAATCCTAGTTGTGAGCTTGAAAACAGTGAACACCGGCGATACTTGGCAGAGCTCTATATCCCTCGGGGAAGCAAACTGATCGACACAGAACCAAACCATGTATTTGCTGAAAGGTACCCCCATTTAGAGGTGCTGGAGCTCATTCGGTATTCACACATTTTTCATCCTCCCAGGGACGAAGTCAAAATCTCCGCTGACGACCTTCTGCTGGTGAAGGGTTCCGCTAATGATCTTGTCGAGATTCTGAATCACGAGGATGTTGAACTGCCTGTTTCAGAAAAGGGATTATCTTTCGGCGCGGGGAAAAAAGAACCAGTTGTGGTGGAACTCATCATTCCCCCCCAATCTTCGCTGCTGGGAAAACGACTGCTGCAAACCGACCTGAAACGTGACCCAGATCTACATATTATCGCCATTAAACGAAGCGGTCTGCACTTCACCGAAAAACAAATCCACGATGTAAATCTTAAAATTGGAGATATTATCCTGGCTTGGTGTGAGGTGGATAAATTGGACCGCTTGCGGGAAGGAGCGGATTTTATCGTGGTTGAAGATGTGCACCATGAAATCGTTCAGAAAAGAAATGCCTGGAAAGCGCTTCTGATTTTTGCCGGTATGATCGTGGCTGCCAGCACAGGACTGGCCGATATCATGATTTGTGCGCTAACTGCTGCATTTCTCATGATCATCACCGGTTGTCTTCAGATGCGGGATGCCTATCGCGCCCTACAGGGCAATGTGCTGATGCTGATTGCCGGCACCATTGCCCTGGGGATGGCCATGCAAAAAACGGGAACCAGCCGAATATACGCCGAAGCCTTTTTGGGAATTTTTTCAAACTTTTCACCGGTGTTTATACTTGGTGCCGTTATCCTATTAACCAGCATCAGTACTCAGATTTTAAGCAACAACGCCACGGCCGTACTGCTGCTTCCCATTGCAATTTCTACGGCCATCGGACTGGGTGTTGATCCGAGACCATTTGTGATGGCCGTATGTTTCGGCGCCAGCGCCTGTTTTGCCACCCCCATCGGTTACCAGACAAATCTGCTTGTGTATGGACCGGCCGGCTACCGATTCAGTGATTACCTAAAGCTTGGCATTCCCCTTAATCTAGTGGTCCTGATTTTAGGAACGTTGATGATACCGGCTATCTGGCCGTTCTAGGTATCATACACCAGCTCATAAGATATGGATGCTTTTTATAAATTTATCGTTCAGGTGGAAAACAATATGATGGCTGTGATCGCAAAAACCATCCCTAAACCTTCCTTCAGGGTAATTGTTTCATGAAGAAAAAAATATGAGAGTGCAATGGTGACCACCGGATACATGGCACTGATGAATACAATTATCGAGACTTTTCCTTTGCTCACAGCAAGAAGATACAGGAACGCGCCCGCCATACCAGAAATTCCGGCGAGTATGGCAAAGGCAATACCTTTTGCTTCGAACTGGGGGCGAAACCCGATGGCGACAAATACAAAAATACCAAATACCATATTTCCGATGACTTGATACGCCATAACATGCGTCGGGCTGATATATCTGACGGCAAGCTTCGGAAAAAGACCCCAGAAGCCCCAGACCAATGGAATGAAAATTGCCGGCAGGAACCAATCTTTCATCTTTTTCCCCTTTCTGTACTAGGAGCATAAAAATAATTTTTGATATCAAATCTTGCTCAACAAAGCGGACTAACACGTTTACCGGTTTGCCAGTTAGGCCGGTTGAGCCGGTTGAAGATGAAATGCTATCGGACTTTATTGTTCAACCGGTTAACCGGCTAACGGCCTAAACCTTTTATCACGTGAGCATTTTGAATCTGCTTGCAACGCAGCTATCGGAAATTAAGTGAGGTTAGGAAACCGCTTCTAGCGGCCTTTCCATTGGGGAGGCCTCTTCTCCGCAAAAGCACGCGGACCCTCAATGAAGTCCTCGGAACGATACATCGCCTCTTGAAGCGGAAAGGATTTGGGAAGTTGATCGAGGGGTGTACCAAGTCCTTTGACAGCTGCCTCTTTGCTGGCTTGTATTGAAAGGGGGGCTCCCTTCATAATTTCCGCCGCCCAATTCTCAGCCGTCGGCATCAAATCCTCTAAAGGAACGACTTCATTGACAAGACCAAATTGCATGGCCTGTTGGGCTGTGATGCGCCTGGAAGCCAGGATCATTCCCATGGCCAGATGATAGGGAATCTGCCTTGGCAATCGATGCACGCCCAAGGCACCCGCCATCATGCCGACCCGGGGTTCAGGCAATCCAAAGGTGGCATGTTCGGCGGCAATAATGATGTCACAGGCAAGTGCAACCTCAAATCCACCTCCCAGCGCAAAACCGTTTACCGCTGCAATAAAGGGTTTGAAACAGTCAAAACGGAAGGTAATTCCTCCAAATCCTCCTTTTACCTTTGCCGTCTCCTTGCCTACCGCCTCGCCGCCATGTTCAGCCTGATACTTTAAATCGTTACCTGCCGTAAAGGCACGTTCACCGGCTCCGGTAACTATACACACCCAGGCGTCCGGATCTTCGGCAAATTCGTCGAAAGCCGCGGACATCTCCGAACTGACCGGCGGACTGATGGCGTTCATAACATCCGGTCGATTAATGGTAACGATAGTCAAATGATTTTTCTTTTTCACAGTTATCAACTCATAACTCATTGCTTTTCTCCTTTTGCCGCTATTTTTTTTGGCGGCTCTTGTCCACCAAGCCGCCAACACACCGCTGAAAAAACCAAATAAGTGACCTTCCCAACTTATTCCCGGCACATAACTTAATAAGGAATGTAGTGCGCCACCATAGACGAAAAATATAACCACGGAAAAAACTAGTGCCGTCCCTTCCCGGCGGAAAAACCCAACGAACATCAGAAAGCCGATCAGACCAAAAATGATCCCGCTGGAACCGATATGAATAGTGTTGCCTTTACCGAATACCCAAACGAGTCCGCCGGCCACAAACGCAATAATCAAAAATGCTAAGAATGTCAGCTTTCGACTGAATGACAGCGAAACAGATAGTAACACAAACAGTGCGCCAGTGTTGGCAATAAGATGGCCGCGGTTAACATGCAAAAACGGGCCGAATACAATTCCCCACAGGCCATCGAGATGACCAGGTCGCAGACCGTATAGCCTTAGATCGACGGGGAAGATAAGGTTAGAAATGTAAACCATCCAAGGTATGGACACGGCTGCAAAAGCTATTTGTAAATTATTCTGAATCTTCATGCAGCTTAGTCAGATCGAAATTTCCAGAATAAATAAGACGTTTTTTAGCATGAAAAATGAAAACCTCCGGCAAAGATAAAGCTAAGTGATTGTATTGGCGACAAATTTTCCTATAGCCAACGATGCGGTTAGTGCGGGGCTTTCCATTCCTAACAGATGAATGCAGTTGGGATACGATTGATCTTTTAGAATCATAAAATCTGTTTGATCCTTAATAAAACCGATGATTCCGGTATGACCCTTGTAAAGGTCTCCTTCTTTTAACGAAGGTAAAAAGGGGCTTACTGATTGATAAAAGACGGATTGATCGATCGTACTGCGATAATCCTCTGGATTAAGAACTTCAGTAAAAATCGGTCCTATTAGAATCTCTTTGGCAACAGCGGTATTTCCTCTCTCATCCGGCCCAACTTTCGGCGTCAGATGGGCGCCGAGATCCAGAAAGTGCCCCCCATCCGGCAGCACAACTAAGATGGGAACCGGATAAACATTCATATTGATAAAAAGGTCATCTCTGCGGTTGAATTGGTAATACTCGCCGCGGAGATATTGCTTTTCGTACGGCAGATGAGGGCTCATCATTTTGGCAATATCCCATGAATATAGACCGGCAGCATTGATAAGTACCTCACAATCAAGCTGCCAATTCTGCTTGTCTCCGCGCGATTGTTCTACGTGCAGCGTAAAACGCTCTTGTTTGGAATCAATTCCGACAACCTTACAAGCTTTCATCAACATGTCGGGTGTGTCATGCATGGCAGCAGCTTTTTTATGCAATGCAGATACAAAAAATGACGCATCAAAAACACCGGACTGCGGTATATGGAGTGCGGATTTCACTTCCAAACATGGTTCTAATTTTTTAGCTTCTTTACCAGAGATAATCCTGACATCCTGCAATCCATTGTTTTCGGCTAGCTTAACGTACTTTTGTAATTCTTTTTCTTGTTCTTCATTGGTGGCAACCATGAGTTTGCCTGTTTGTTTATGAGGGATGCCATTTTTTTCACAAAATGCATAAAGAAGCTCCGTTCCCTCGACACAAAGTTTGGCCATCAGTGTTCCGGTATCATACAAAAATCCGGCATGAATCACACCGGAATTGCTTCCCGACTGCTCCAGTCCAAAGCCGTCATTTTTTTCGAGCAAAACGATATCTTTGAAGCCCCGATTCAAAAAGGTGTATGCAACGGCCAAGCCTAAAACGCCGCCTCCGATGATTGCTATCGAAAATCTGTAATTCATTTTTTTTGATAAACGATTTCACCGCCGACAACGGTCATCACAACCTGCATATCCTTTATCTCTTCGTCGGGAATGCTGAGAATATCGCGATCCAAAACCGCCAGGTCGGCCAGTTTTCCGGGTTCGATGGAGCCCTTTATATCTTCTTCAAAGGAGGCGTAAGCGCCATTAATCGTATAGAGGCGCAGCGCATCTTTCACCGCGATGGCCTGCTCGGCTCCGATAACTTCCCCCGTGTAACTTTTTCGGGTCACCACACCATAAATTTGTTGGGCAATATTACCGGAAGTCACGAACCAATCCGAGTTTCCGACCGATATGATGCCTTTTTCGAGATAGGTTTTGTGGGGGAAGTAACGCCTGATCCGCTCGGGTCCCAAGCCCAAAAGATGTGCTGGCCCGAGCTCATAAATGAAACCCACTGAAGACGATGGCAGGACACCCAAATGTTTCATGCGGTCAATGGCTTCCTCAGTAGGGAGACTGCAGTGTTCGATGCTCATACGGTGATCCGGATCCGGTCTTTTTTTGAGCGCTTTTTCAATGGCGTCCAGAACAATATCTATGGCACGATCCCCAATGGCATGGGTAACAGGTCTCAAGCCGGCTTGGTGCGCATCGACAATGCCGGTCGTAAGTTTTTCTTTTGACGTCACAGTGATGCCATATTCATCAGGTTCATTGGAATATGGCTCATATAGCGCGGCGGTCCAACCGCTCATGCTGCCGTCGCACATAAACTTGGTGCCGTAAATCCTCAAACGATCGTTTCCAAAACCGGCTTTGATACCCAGTGTCTTTAGTTCCTCAAGATAACCCGGAAATTCCAACAGGGCAATTCCCGGAATCATCATGCCGACCCTTAACGGCAATTTATTTTCGGCCAGTAATTCCTGATAGGCCAGCATGGCATCGTGTGCAACGGCAGCATCATGAAACGATGTAATGCCCCAACCGGCAAGCTGTTGACAGGCGGCCAAAATGCCCTCCTTGACGTTTCCTACCGTGTACGGAGGTATGAGCGATTTAACAATGGTTTGGGCCTGTTCTCGCAACACGCCATTGGGTTCTCCGGTTTGAGAGTCCCTGTCCAGGCGGCCCCCTTCAGGATCAGGTGTGTCTTTTGAAATCTCAGCCATTTTCAATGCGGCAGAGTTCACCACCGCCAAATGACCGTCAGTGCGTCCTAAAAATACCGGGTGTTCGGTAGTAGCTTTGTCCAGATCCCAGCGGGTCGGATGTCGCTTTTCCTTCAACCTCTGGTCATTATATCCAAATCCTTTCAGCCACTTTCCTTTGGGTAGCTGGTTGGCCTTTTGGTTTAACAAATCAATGATGTCATCGATGGATTCCGCATTGCGTACATTCACCTCAAAATGTAGCATTAAACCTGCCATCGACGGGTGGCAGTGGCTTTCCACAAAACCGGGAGTGACGGTTTTCCCACCCAGATCAATGACCTGGGTAGCTTTATGGACGATAGCTTTAACGTCTTCGGAAGACCCCACGTGAGCGATTTTGCCGTCTTTTACGGCAACAGCTTCAGCAATTTCATCCTTATGATTTAGAGTGACAATTTTGCCATTAACGAGGGCTAAATCTATTCTTTCAAAAGACATCAATTTTGAGTTGCTCCTTTCTGTTCTATTTTACTGTTATGCAAAATATCTACCGGTCACTGCTATAGCAGCGAAATCAGGTTGCCGGACGCGTCAAACTCCAGCTCAATATTTTCCGACTCAACACTGACAAGAGATTTATTTTCGAAGTATGAAAGACATCCCTTAGAAATCAGCAGAGTATTGAGTTCAAGGGTACTCTTTATATGAACAATACGCAGGTCGTCTAGCGTGTATGGCCTGAGTGTCATAATAGCCGCTGCGATGGCTTCTCGATCGGTCTGAAATGTGAACGGTATTTTGCCGTCCTCGGGGCAGCAGGAGGTCAGGCAGTTTATGGCTGTGGCCTGGTTGTCTATTTTATCAACGAGGCGTTGGGTTGTCACGTCAGCCTGGCCAATGCCGATGGCGTTACCTTCACTGGATTCGCTTAGCTCTCGGACGAAAATACGTGATATCTTGGGAGCTGGTCGCTTCACCATAAAGGCACAATTGGTGCGGCCTGTAACGATCGGATCAATCCCCGCACCACTGATATCTTTTCCCATCTTGTCAATAATGAGAAGATCAATGTCCTTTACCGGCAGTTTTGGCATGTAACTTCCAGCTATTTTCAAAAGCTCAATCTCCATGGACTCCAGTTCCTCAGGCAACATCATCTTTAACACAGCCGTCTGATGATTCTGATTTTCCACCAAACCGACGCCAAACAGAAATTTAGTGCGCTTCATTAACTCTTTACCAGCGGTGCTGATGATCTCGTACATATTGCGAACGACAGACAATCTGTGATAATGTTCCGCTCCGATCTGATTGCCCAATCCGATCGCCATCATTTTGATAATACCGCTTTCCGTGGGTCCCGCAAAATCGGTGTGGGGTTTAATCCGGTTGATAAGGACAAGCCCTGCAGCCCGGTGCGCCAGTTTGTCCAGAAAAATCGGTATGCCGTTGATCTCGCCCAGGGAAACGACTTCCATTGTGGCCTTGACAGGCACTCCCACATTTTTCTCGGCAACCCCAAGAGACTCCAAAACACTGATCTGGCCTTCGCCGGTAGCACCGCCATGGGAACCCATCGCCGGTGTTACAAAGGGTTTGAAGCCGGCATCCTTGAGCTTCGTCACCACGGCACGAACCACTAAAGCAAGATTGGTGATGCCTCTGCTGCCCACACCAACGGCTATTGTTGATCCTGTCGGCAGAACAAGATTTACCTTAATCCGATCCCATTGACGATTAATTTCTGCGACCACATCGATTTGGGGCGGGACTTCATACCGCTGGCGAACCATGCGCATGGAAGGAAGCTTTGGATCGGTTTTTAGGTAGCTAATCATATTTCCATCAATATAAAATCTGAGTTTTTTGAAGACCTTTCATTGACGATACGCCACCCCCGGCAAACTGCAAAGCAATTCAAAAAGCAAATTTGCGGCGACAAGCGCTGTATTGCCGGAGGGATCATAGGGTGGTGAAACTTCTACCAGGTCGCCGCCGATAAGATCCAGACCGCGGCAGCCCCGCAAAATTTCAATACCCTGAACAGTTGTCAATCCAGCGATTTCCGGCGTGCCCGTTCCGGGAGCAAAAGCCGGGTCGAGACTGTCAATGTCAAAGCTAACATAAACCGGTCCGCCAAGCAATTGTTCGTGCACCTCATCCATCAATGGGCTCAACGACTTGTGCCAGCATTCTTCTATCTGAACAATGCGGAACCCTTTTTCACGCGGCCAATCAAAATCATCGGCAGAATATCCGGTAGCCCGCAAACCGATCTGTACCACGCGATGGGGATCAACCAAATCTTCCTCCACGGCCCTGCGAAACGGTGTTCCATGGGTGATTTGTTCATTGAACATGGTATCATTGACATCAGCATGCGCATCAACATGAATTAAACCAACGGACCCGAATTTTTTCTTCATCGCCCGCAGGATCGGCAACGCGATGGTATGATCCCCACCCAGGGCCAATGGCTTGCAGTCATAGTTCAATATATCATTGTAAGCGGACTCGATAATCTCCATGGATTTTTGCAGATTAAATGTGTTGATGGCAATATCACCGATGTCGGCAACAGATAGGGAATCAAATGGCGCCGCACGGGTGGCCATGTTATAGGGCCGGATCATAGCGGATTCAGCGCGAATCTGGCGCGGACCAAAACGGGCACCTGCACGATTTGAAGTGCCGATATCAAACGGAACGCCGACAAAGCAGACATCCAGACCCTCAGCACTATCCTTTGCCGGCAAACGCATCATGGTGGCCGGCCCGCCAAACCGCGGCATCTCGTTTCCGCCGAGGGGCTGATAAAGTGTTTTTGTCATACGATTTGCACCTCCTTTAAAGCTTTAAAGTGCACACAAATATTTTGAAATAAGGCGCCGCCGTGATTGCTATATATCGCTAGCGCCAAGGTTGTCTACCATAAACTTAAGATGGGTTTTTTTCAATGCTTGGATTTGAATTTGGGAATATACAGGCAAATTATCTATACCAGGATTATTCAGAAGCGCTGCCCGATAATCTGTGATCTTTTATGAACACCTATAATAAATATTAGGCGCTCGCTTGCTGCCTGGCATAACGAAGCCTGATATTATCCACGGCTTCTTGGGCGGGTGCGGCGTGGGGGGTATTACTGCCGGCCAGCTTCGCCAGAAATGCTTCTGATTTGGGCGTGCCTATTTTTCCAAGCGTCGTAATGGTAGCCGAAAGAATTGTGGTTTGATCGGAGCCACTGGTTTTTTTCAGCCGCTGGAAAATACCCTTTCTCTGTTCGGAGGCTTTCTGGGCAATATCTAAAAGTGTATCTTCCACCACAGCAAGATTGCGAAGGCCTTTTAATACGCCCAGAGATGTAATCAGTTGGGAGACTTTGCGGATATGTTTTTCCATTTCTTCGGTTTCTTCGGGCGGCTCTGTTTTGATGATATTAAGTATGTGTTCCACCGACGCATCCTTCAATGGTGAAAGGTCGCCGAGGGCTGATGTCGCCCGCCATCGTACTTTATCATCCTCATCATTCAATGCCGCAATGACCAGCTGCTCAGCATCAGCAGCCTTTAAGGTGATCATAGCAAACAGTGCTTCGTCGCGAACCCTCGGATCGGAGTCCTTCAAAAACCTGCGGGCTCGTTCGATGTCACCTTCTTCTTTTCCGACATATCTGAGAATCAGCAGCGCATTGCGATGCAAGTACCAGGGCTGTTTTGGGTCATCGAGAACGTTAAGCACCCAATATCGGGCCATGTCGCCTTTTTTAGTTAGTAATTCTACTGCGTCCATGCGTGCCGCGCGATCTTTGCATTCAGCCAACACCTTGGTTAAAACATCAATGCCTTGGGAACCCAATTCGCAGGCAATTTTACCGACTAATTGGCGCTGAGATTCATGGGCGCCGATGTAAGCCTCAATCAAATCATCGGTCAAATCTTTAAATAGAAATTTTTGAGGTTTCAACGGCAGTGCGGAATTTTCGGAGAACAATTTATTTTTTTTGCCGGCTTTTGATGCCGCTTTAGTAATTGTATAGAGAATGTTCCAATCATCTTGCTCTATGAGCACCGGCACAATTCGGCGAAAACATTTCAGTAATATCGCCGCGCTTTCAGCCGTGTTGACGTTCACGAGTCTGTAAACATAGCTTTGGGTATGAGCTTGAACGTCTTTGACCATTTTTGTGGTATTTACCAGATACTGAACATTCGGGGGAAGCTCTTCAAACGTAAGGATGCCATCTACATAGAGCTGTTCTAGAAAGTGCATTGCACCACCGACTTCTGTTAATGCCAGCCGTCGTGCCATCCATTTGAGAACTCTTTTGACTTCGTCAAAACGAGCAAGCAGTGCTGGATTTTGCGGCGTCTCTGCAATCATATCCCGTAGACGCATGAGTTCCTCAAAAATGAAACGTGATGTGGGAAGCAAAGTTTCCAGCGGGAAGGCCTCAATGATAACCTGTTTAAAGTCTTCGGTTTCAAGCGTCTTGACGTGTTTGGCAATGATATAACAGTGGGTAATGAACTCTTTTAGAAATTCGGGGTGTTTCAGGGGCCGGATAATATCCTGAATAATCTGCAATTTCATTTCCCGAATGGCATCATCTGACTCGGTCTTAAACATCGGCAGCACTTTAAGATCTTTGGCCAGGCGTTGGATGGCCATTTCCACCCGCCACGGGAGATTAAGCTCCAGCGCTATCATATCGTCCATGAAGACTGTGGATATCTCGGTTATCCCATGTTCAACCAAAGCATTGGATAAAAGCTCACCGACCTTTGAATTTTGGCCTCGGTCGACCTTGGGATCGCTCATGATATCTACAAAACTCTCAAAGTGCCCTGCTGTAATCCGTTTTTTGATCGCAAAGCTTACCAGCCCTTTGCGGTTAAAGTATTCTCTGAGCTTAGGAACAAAAAGCTCTGCCATGCCTTTCCCCACTAGCGTGCGCACATTGACCGGTTCGTCCAGAATGCCAGTGATTAAAATTTCATTTAGCTCTCGGCTCTCTCGATTGGTGATCATAATTTCGCTGGAATTACCCAGGCAATTCTGAAAGGCATCGTAAAGACCGCGTTTTGCATTCTTGCAACCGGGATGATCCGCAGAATAATAACCGCTTCGTAACATGGCTTTTGTAAGGTCCATGAGAAACTCGGCGACTGGCTTAATTTTTTTACGCTCTGGGAGGGTGAGATCTTTTTTTTCGCTGGTGGGGGGAGCAATAATTTCAGGTTCTGCTTCTTTGTCTGTGGTAATCTCTTGCTGATTAATCGCCTTTTTAAGCCATTCAATGCTCAGGTCGGCATCTCCCGGATCTCCCAGCATATTTCTGTAAAGCGCATTGCTGCTGAGCGCTGAATTGAGAGTGCCTATGATCGTATGCGGACCACCAAGTATCGCCACCAACATTCCCGGAGGCTTTTTAGCACGTTTGGCGGTTTGCGGATCATTCGCGCTGATAACGGTACCCTTCGCCACAAAAGCCTGTTCAACGCCTGGAACAGTGATATGTAAGGAAAGGATCGTTTTTTTAGGTAGGACCTTTTTTGCAGGCAGAAATAAGTATCCTTTTCTGAGCTGTTTATAGTCTTTAATGAACCGCTCAGCAGAGCGATACGTTAAATTGATTGCTCTTGTTGCCAATGCCACCCTCGATGGTCATACGTGCTCAGAACATCATATTTCGGGGTTCACTCCTTGCTCTGGTACCAAAAATGACTTAAATAAATTCATGCACCCGGAAATTTCGCGGAAAAAGCACTGCCTCGTTTTGCGCCCTTAGGGCAATTGGTCGATCAAAAGTCCTGGCATAAAACGAGGAAAATTTGGTTTTTTAAACGCATGACCAAAAAAAAGTACTATATTTTCTAATAATTATAGTTTATACCGAACCAAAAAGTCAAAAAATAAAGCATATTTCCACCCCAGGTAATCAGCTGAACTATGCTCAAATTTCCAGAGGATTCTAATTCTGTGCTAAAAATCGACATTGACAAGTAAACCTCTTTTCGATAGTTGAAAATATAATGTTCCCGCTCGTTTGACGATTCCACATGTTGAGTTGCAGCTGAATTCGATACACAATTCACATTTTCGCTTCACCCGCTTTTTATATTTACGGGAATAACTAGTCAAAATTGTAGACCTGGCCCCACGTTGTTTTTTAGAATTATAATGCTGTTTTAGCAGAAGCAACTTGTTGATTGGGCGTTTCCACCTTTGCTGCATCAAAAATTATGCAAAGGTCTGATATATAAGTCATCTCAGTCAATTACATCCTGTATTCCGAATAAGGGAATATCAGGTTAATGGAATTAGAACATAAAGGAGGCGACTTATGATAAACGCCATTATAAATTGGGATACTTCTTCTTCCTCCTGCCAAGAAAAAGCGGCTTCGTATCGAACACAACAAACAATTCAGTCATGGCTGCGTTGTACACTGTGGAGGTGGTCAATATACCGGATCGTGCCTTTCCTTTCTGTACTCGTGCTCCTTTTGATCCTCCGAGTCTCTGATAGTGCCGGCGCTCCAACTGAGGGGACTTCACACGCACACGCTATCGCTATAGAGAAGCTTAAACCCTCCCTCGAATCCAAGATCCGAGAGGAAGGTAATGCCCGCGTGATTGTTCACCTGCAATCGCCCGAAGAACCCTTTGCCCAGATGATTGGCTATCAAGCTAGGACTCGCTTAGCCAAGAACCGCCGTCGTGCCTCGATCAAACGGCTACAAGAGCGGCTCATAGGGGCTCTGGGGTCACGTTTTTACTTGCGTTTCAAACATGTTCCCTACATGGCGCTTGAGATTGATGAGACCGAACTGGAACGCCTCACTAAACTTCCCGAAGTGGTGAGCATCCGAGAGGATACACGCTTTTATCCGTTGCTGGACGCCAGTGTTCCACAAATTGGTGGCGATCTGGCATGGATCAATGGATACACTGGGGACGGGCAGGTCATTGCCATTTTAGATACTGGCATTGACAGCTCACATGGTGCTTTGGCCGGAAAGGTGGTCGATGAAGCTTGCTATTCCACCAATAGTATCCTGGACGACGCTACCAGCTTATGTCCGAGCGGAGCCGGCCAAGAGGTGGGTGCAGGGGCAGCTATTAATTGCACCGGCATCTTGGGCTGTGACCATGGTACTCATGTTGCAGGTATTGCTGCCGCTGACGACAGCCTATACGCCGGCGTCGCTAAAGACGCGGACTTAATGGCCATTCAGGTTTTCTCGCGCCTCGATAATTTTTTTCTTTGCAATTTTTTCCCGCCCTGTCTGTCGGCTTACACGTCGGATGTAATTCGCGCGCTGGAATACGTCTACGAACAGCGGGAAAATTACAATATCGCTGCTGTCAATATGAGCCTTGGCGGTTCAAGTTATAGCTCCCCGGAGGAATGTGATAATGACAACGCCCCACTCAAAGCGGCCATCGACAATCTCCTCGCGGTCGGCATTTCAACTGTCGTTGCTTCAGGCAATGACGGATTTACGAACGCCATCTCCTCTCCTGCGTGCATTTCGAGCGCTATCAGTGTGGGCGCCGTGACTGGCTCTGATAGCGTTGCCTATTTCTCCAACAGTGCTTCCTGGCTTACGACCTTGGCGCCAGGTACGAATATCGATTCAGCCATTCCAGGCGGGGGGTTTGACACCAAGGACGGCACCTCGATGGCGGCTCCCCATGTTGCCGGGGCGGTTGCAGTTTTGAAATCTGCCGCTCCCGAAGCCTCTGTCGAAGAGATCGAGAATGCACTGACCAGCACAGGGGTATCCATAACGGACTCGCGCAATGAGGTTGCCGTGCCACGCGTTCAGGTTGACGCCGCCGCGCAAGCGTTGAGCGAGCTTTTCGATATCACGAACATCAACTTGGAGCTTGAGCGGGTTATAGCCGGTCTTGATAAACCCGTTGCAGTGACCCATGCCGGAGATGATTCGGGACGCCTTTTTGTCGGCCTGCAGCAGGGGCAGATCATGATCTATGACGGCACGAATGTATTATCCACCCCTTTTCTTGATATCTCGCCGTTTGTTTTTCCGGTATCCCCGGATGGGAGGGAGGGACTGCTCAGCGTAGCTTTTCACCCGCAATATGCAACAAATGGATTTCTTTTTGTAAGTTACATCAACAACACTCGTCAAATCGTCATCGCGCGATACAGCGTTTCATCCAACGATGCTAACATTGCCAATGAGAGCTCAGAGCTAATCCTGTTGACAGTTTCCGAACCACCCGGTGACCACTACGGTGGACAGTTGGCATTCGGGCCTGATGGATATCTCTACGTCGGCATTGGAGACGGCGGAGAAGATGGCGTCGTGGAACCTACGGCCAGGGACTTGGGAACCTTGCTCGGCAAGGTGCTGCGGATTGATGTAAACAACGGCACGCCCTATGGCATCCCGCCGGATAATCCTTTTGTCACTGACTCGCAGGCACGGCATGAGATCTGGGCATTTGGCTTGCGAAACCCGTGGCGGTTCAGCTTCGACCGCCTCACGGGAGATTTGTATATCGCCGACGTAGGTGAGGCAACGTATGAAGAAGTGAATTTCCAGCCCGCTAACAGCGCCGGCGGCCAGGATTATGGCTGGAACGTGATGGAAGGCGCGCATTGCTATAACGGGGATGCGTGCGACCCGACAGGTTTGGTGTTACCACTTGCGGAGTACGATCATTCGGAAGGATGCGCAATAACCGGGGGGCAGGTCTACCGAGGCCAAAGATATACGATGCTGCGTGGTGTTTACCTTTATGCTGACTTTTGTAGTGGACGTATCTGGGGCTTGAAGCGCAACGGAGCACTGTTGCAGAATGCCCTACTGCTTGACACGGCTCCCTCCAGCATAAGCACTTTTGGTGACGACGAAACCGGTAACGTCTACTTGGCTGATCACGTAACAGGTGACATCTATTTGGTAAAGACTAGACTCTTGGTGCAAACAACCGAACTGGGCGAGGGCACAGTCGGAGAAGCATACTCCAGCGCCTTAACGGCAAGTGGTGGTAAGCGCCCTTATAACTGGTCCATAAATGCAGGAAGCCTTCCCGATGGCCTGACATTGGATCCCAGCACCGGCATCATCAGTGGCGTGCCGACCACTGAAGGGCTCAGCATATTTACAGTCCAGGTGCAAGATTCGAATCTGGATCTTGCCGCCCAGGATCTGGCCATCATGATCAACCCTCCACCTTTGTTGATTGAGACGCAGAGCCTCCCAGACGCGCCGGTCAATCAGAACTATAGCCAAACTCTCCAAGCGAGTGGGGGTAGGCCACCATACACATGGGGCATTGCTTCTGGTGCGTTACCGCCCGGAATCAACTTAAGTCCTGATGGAACCATTACCGGCATCCCAACCAATCAGGGCTATTACACATTTACGATACAGCTCACTGACGAAGATAACGTGAAGAAGTTGCGCCCGCTGAGTATCTCCGTGGTGGGTACTAGCGGCACCATCGAAATCGCCCTGACAATAGGTGTTATGGACACCGGCGCCTACGGTCACAATTACGGCAGCAATCAGCACGAGACAGAGCTGATTGCCACCTTTGAAAGCATGATGGATGTGGATCTG
>Ga0209536_100003501_pt1 | contig 25197 bp, 16 predicted proteins | sample DeeMarSeWOR28_12_FD_187461 | JGI IMG/M metagenome (GOLD analysis project Ga0209536, IMG submission 187461) | Marine sediment microbial communities from White Oak River estuary, North Carolina - WOR-2-8_12 (SPAdes) (version 2) | ecosystem: Environmental > Aquatic > Marine > Intertidal zone >...
ATTCTTGCAATGAGCCGCAACGTCGTGCCAGCCTGCAACAGCCTCAAAGGCGGCGCATGGGACAGAAAAAAATATATGGGTAACCAGTTGAACAATAAGGTCCTCGGCATAATTGGTCTGGGCAGGATAGGTATGGCCGTGGCCCGGATGGCCAAAGGTTTCAATATGCAAATCCTTGGCTATGATCCCCTTGCTGCTCCGCCGGATGCGGAAAAAATGGGCATCCAGATATGCAAAGAGCTGGATGAAATATTCAAACAGTCCGACTATATCAGTGTGCATGTGCCGAGAAACGAGCAGACATTGAACATGATCGGCGCCGAGCAGATTGAAATGATGAAGCCGACTGTGAGGCTGGTCAACAGCGCTCGTGGCGGGATTATCAACGAGGATGCACTCTACGAAGCGCTTGCAGCCAAGCGTATCGCCGGTGCCGCTTTGGATGTTTATCCAAAGGAGCCGCCTGAGAATACACGCTTCAGTGAGTTTGAGAATTGTGTTGTTACACCGCACCTCGGTGCAAGCACTGAGGAAGCGCAAATCGAGGTCGCCGTCGAGGCGGCGGAAATCCTTGTCGATGCGATAAAGGGCGGGCCGGTTCGAAATGCGTTGAACGCTCCGTCCACTGCGGGCGCCGTCCCGGAGATTGTCACTCAATACGCTGAGCTTGCGAGGCGAATCGGCGTTATGCTCAGCACCATTGCGCCGGGCCAAATACAAGAGGTTCAGGTTCAGTATCGAGGCTCTATTGCTGAGATGCCTGTCGAATCGGTGACTCTCGGATTCTCAATGGGACTGCTGCAGAAGCATTTCGAGATGCCGCTGAATATGGTTAATACGCCGGTTCTTGCGAAGGAACGCGGAATCAGTATCGATGAAACCAAAAACGCAGAGGTCAAAGACGTTGCTTCGAGCTTCAGCGCCAGGGTCGTGACCGATAAGGTCACGCGTACGGTAACAGGCTCAGTCTTCGGCGGGGCGCTGCTGCGAATTATCGAAATCGACGACTTCAATATCGAAGTGACGCCGCAGGGCAGCGTTTTAGTCATTTTCAACGACGACAAGCCCGGCGTAATCGGCTCGGTAGGCACTGTCTGCGGTAAGCATAACATTAATATCTGCACGATGGGCGTCGGGCAAAAACCTGCCGAGCAGAAAGCGATGCTGGCCGTCAGCTTGGATAAAGAACCCGATGAAAAAGCGGTTGAGGAGCTTGGCCAGCTCGATTTCGTTAATGAAATCTACGTTTGCAAGTTGGATTGATGGACAATAGCAAACAAGCAATTGCCGGCAGGCAAATAAAATCTGTCACTTATCTTGGTATGGCGGTGAATGTTGCTCTATCGGTCATCAAGGTTGCTATTGGTTTGTCCGCTGCCTCGCTTGCCCTTATTGCCGACGGGATCCATTCGCTTTCCGATATCGCCACCGACGTTGCTGTGCTGCTGGGGCTTCGTCTGGGTTCGAGAGAGCCTGACAAGAGTCATCCCTACGGCCACGGCCGGGCGGAAACTTTTTCGGGCGGGCTGGTTGCTTTAATCCTGATTGTTGTCGGCGGGGCGATGATTTACTACGCCACTTTGGCCATTGCCAGAGATGAGATGACCATACCGCGGTTCACTGTTCTCATTGCTGCCGTCATTTCGATTGCCGCTAAAGAGTGGCTTTATAGAATCACGCAAAAGGTTGCTATCCAATCCCACAGCCCCGCACTTTACGCCAATGCCTGGCACCACCGAAGTGACGCTTTTAGTTCGGTAGCGGTCGTAATAGGATTTATATCGCTGGAATTTGGCTTCGGTCATGGCGACCAGGTCGCTGCTATTGCCGTCGGCATGATGATAATCTGGGTGGGTGTAAAGATTGTCGGCGATACGTTTCGCGAACTGGCCGAAGCCGCCGTCGACCCGGACACAATCGAGCATATAAAAGAAATCATTAATTCTGATTCTTCTATCCGCCAGTACCACAAGCTTCGTACCCGCATGGTCGGCAGAGAAGTTTTTCTCGATTTGCACATTCTTGTTGATCCGGATTTGGCAATCACCGCCGCCCACGAAATTGCTGAAAGACTGGAAAAAACCCTCGATGAGCAGATAACACGACCGATCAATATCACCGTTCATATTGAGCCTGACACACCTGAGCTGAGGAAATAATATCCTGTCGATTAAGTTGTTGACATGTAGAATCGGGTGTGCCAAACTAAGATTCACAGATTCTTAACGAACCGGTTTTGACTCATTTGTCTGGATATATCTATGTGAAAGACCTGAACAGTCTAATGGAAGCCGGAATAAATAGGAAGGAAAGGAGTTGGAATGAATTCACTACATGATTCTCCGGGCCTGCATTTAACGCGTCGTACTTTCCTGCGGACAATAAGTGGTACGGCCGCAGGCCTGTCGCTCAGCTCTCATCAGTGGCTTGGTTCTATGGCTCTGGCGCAGCCGGTTGGCCAGCCGAAGCATCCTGCCGTTATCCGAGCTGCTTTTATCTATCCGACGACGGCGTCTTTGCGCAAGGTCGGCTATTATAGCTGGCCCGGCTCCACGTTCGATGCCGAAGGCCGCCAGAGACAGTATATACTCGGTTTGCAAGCCATTGAGCGCAGGCTGGGTATACAAATCTCTGTCGAGTCGCGGGCGCTGGATGAGGACGAGAGCGTCACCCGGTTCATAAACCAGATTAAGGCTAATCCTCCGGATGGCCTGTTGCTGGTGCCCTTTAAGAAGGGACATTTCCCGCACGTTACGCGCATTATTCAAGAGACTGAAGTTCCAACGGTTGTACTTGCCTCACTAGGTATCCTTTTAGTCGGGCACGTCCGCGAGCTTCACCGAAAGCCGGGCGTGTACATGATAAACTCGCTGGATAATCTTGATGCTGTCGAACAAGGCATGAATATGATACGTGCGGCATCCTGGATGAAACAAAGCTGTATCCTGAATATCGCCAAAACGGCCGCCGCTGATCGGGTGGTTCCTCATATGGGGACGAAGGTTCGTACTGTGGCACATACGGGATTCATTGAGGAATTCCGGCATACTCAGGCTACGGCTGAAGTCAAAAAGCTTGCCGCGGCATACCGTGATAATGCCACCAAAGTAGTCCAACCGAGCGAAGAGGACATCCTCGACGCAGCACGAGCGTGCATCGCTTTGAAGCGAGTTGTCGAGGCAGAGAAAGTTGATGCTGTAATGATGGATTGCCTTCCTGGGCTCAAACATCCACATCAGCATGTTCCTCCCTGTATGGGTTTCATGAGCCTGCGGGATGAGGGCATTCCGACCGGCTGCGAATCCGATCTCGACGCTACACTAACGATGATGCTCTATCAATACCTTTTCGATAGGCCGGGTTTCCAGCACAATCCGACTGTCGAGACTGAGAAGAACCACTATTTTTGCGCACATTGCACGAGCGCATCAAGAATGAATGGTCCGGGTAGCAAGCCTGAGCCCTATGTGCTGATGAATCATGCCGAAGCCGGCTGGGGATGCGTACCCAGGGTACTATTCACACCCGGCCGGCAGGTGAGCATTGCAAAATACCTTTCTGTGCGGTCCGATCCTGAAACGCCACAGATGCTGGTATATTCAGGTGAATTGGTGGGCTGTCCCGCTGTTCCGGCAACCGGCGGCTGCCGCACTAACGCCGAGACGACGATAAATGAACTGGATGACGTTGCCGACCTCAAAGGCCATCATCTTGTGATGGCATACGGCGAACATGCGAAGTCCTTACGGAAATTCTGCCAGCTCTACGGCATCGAGGCGGTTGTCTAAGTTATTATCAAGTATATTAAAGGATGGAAAAAATAGAAAACATGTCGGGCTGATTCGGCAACCTGACCACGTCGACTGGATAGAAATAACTGGGATATAGTAATCACTTCACCTTCATCATGTTGTGTTGAGGAATACACCTTAGAGCTGTCGAACATGCATAGCGTATCATAAAGAAAGACCAATCCTGCACTCAGAATCGGTCTTATGGCTAAGTTCATGTTATCTCTGATATGGATTACTTTGTTTCCATCTCTTCCAGTCGCCCCGAGCTGACATCTTCGATTCGCAAATCACCATAGATCACACGGTACTTACCGTCATCCAGTTTCCAGCGGACCAGCACTTTGTCTGAATCAGCAGCCGTGACGGTTGCACCGTTATACACAGGCTCTTTGCCTTCTGGCTCGAGTGTACCAAAAAACTGAGCACCGTATTTGAGAGTTGAGACCTGTGCGTCATCTATCCGGAAGGAAGGATCGTCTGATTTGGCTCTATAGATATTTCCAAGCTCACCGAGCACATCTCTTACTGACAGTTTAGTGGGATACTTTCCATCGTTTATTTGTGCAAAGTACTTTAAACCCTCAGCAAGTTGGTTACCTTCTTCGAGATTTTCTGCATTTACCTTGTACATAAGCTCATAACCTTCGGGTATAACCGAGGCGAACGTTGTCGGATCAATCTGGGCATCCCACTGGAAGTCACTGACGACGATAGTCACCTGTTCGCCACCGTTTTCATCAGTGATGTCAAGGATTATTTCGAAGGGCCAACCGGTTGCAACATCAACCCATAAGCTGGCGATGACTTTTGCAGAGAGTTTCTCTAATCCTTCTATCAGTCCACCACCACCAGGGAAACCGGCTGTGGGGGATACGTCATGGGACTCAATGCCCTCGACTGTGACACCGTTAATCTCGCGACGGCCAAGCTTTTTATAGTCACCCTTAAGGAAGGCTTCGACGATAAGTTTTGGATCACCATTCTCTATGCGATTTTTCTCGGTAAGCTCCACTTCGATGTACTTCTTTTGTGCGGGCATGATAATGATGTGTGTCTTCTTATCTTCCAGCGTAAATGATCGCTGCAGTAACTGTTCGCCCATATAGGCATCCATCCGCGTACCATGTTCGTCCGCCAGTATGGCCTCTATCTGCACCTGGAATGGTTGTCCATTCTCTGTGGTATTTATTTTCGCCTTGTATATAACGGCTTTTACAGCGGCGACTTGCTCACGGACCTGCGCCCAGCTCACACTCGAAGTTTTCGTGAAAATCGCAAATCCCACAAATACACCAATCACAATCACTGCCGCAGCAGTAAGTTTTGCCATCTTCGTGTTCATAATAATTCTCCATGTAGACTTATGCCGAGGCTGAACCGCTTTGAAGTTAAGGAGCAGCTTGTGCTCGAGCAGGTCTTGATGTCCATGATCAGGAGCATCGTCAAAGGTGAGACCTTTCAATACTTGCTCTATATTTTCATTATTATCGTTCATTTTCAAACCTCACGGTTCCAGATGAGCGAATGCTCTTAACTCTTTTCGCAGCTTGCTCAAAGCACGTGCAAGTTGAGTGCGGATCGTAGCTGGGTTTTGCCCCAGAATCTCGGCGATTTCGACTAATTTCATTTTTTCAAAGTAACGTAAAGTGATGACAGTCTGATACTTTGGTTTGAGGCCCAGGATAGTCTGCTTAACAGCAAGATTATTCTTCTGAATCTCATCGTCCGATTTGCCGGCGAACGCATTACTACGGCCCTTCTGCTGGGCGGTATTTCTGATAGTATCCGCCCGTCTTTTTGCCGTCTTCAAATGATCATTAACAGCATTGGTCGCGATACGATACAGCCAGCTGCGAAAATCATTCGAATTCCCTTCAAAAGTGCTTATTGTCCTCATAACTCTAAAGAAAATCGTAGAAGTCACATCTTCTGCGGCATGCCGGTTGAACAACCTTCGGCAGCAGTAGCGAAACACTCTCTCATAGTGCATCCGGTACAGCAGGGCGAAGGCTGAACGGTCACTACGCGCCCTTTCTATCAGGATATCCTGGTCTGTTTCGCTGTTTGCCAAATCAAAGCGTCTCATTAACAGTTTTCTATTAGCTTCGACTGTCATCACTATTATAAACTCTGAGATGCTAAAAACGTTTCACAAAATCATGAAATATAAAGGGAAAAATTTGGAGTCTATAAATTGTATTCTGTAAGTGGTTTATATTGGCGGATATGGATTTTTGAGTGGTATTTACCTGTTTTCTGTCGAAGGTGTTGCAAGAAACCAACAATACCGGGAAAAGAATAAAATCGGTTACAGCAACTTCCGGTTAGTCGAATAAAGCGTATTTTATAAGTATTTCATGTCGATGCTTTTTGTTCCGATAACATAATTCTGCCACAGATGTGCAAAACACCTAAAACCCGGTTGTTTTTTGCCCGATATATTTATTATGATACATCCTCGTAGCAAAATTTTAGCTGTCGATGACGATGCTATCGATATCATGACCATCGAGAAGCTATTAGGTGAACACTATGAACTCAGGACGGCGACAAGCGGCCAGGAGGCCCTGGAGATAGCCCCGGATTTTCGGCCCGACATTATTTTGCTTGACAATATGATGCCGGGCCTCGACGGAGGACAGGTCTGTCGCCAGATACGGGCGGATACGGCGCTGCGGCATACGAAGATAATCATGTTATCCGGCAAGTCAATGGTATCGGAACGCATCGAAGCCTATGAAGCCGGCGCTGATGATTATATCACGAAACCGTTTAATGAAGATGAATTGCTGGCGAAGATACGGGTTTATTTGCGTTTGAAGACGGTCGAAGAAATGGACCGGTTCAAGACGGATGTTTTGACGCTGTTAAGCCATGAAGCGCGTACTCCTCTCAACAATATTATCGCGCCGGCCGAGATGTTGATGTCCGAAGATGATATTGATGCTGAAGAGAAAAAACTGCTTATCGAGATGGTGCACTCAGCCGCTGGGCGCCTGCATCGTTTCTTTGAAAACGTTATGTTGCTCAGCTCCCTGAAATCCGGGAAATGGCAATTTAATCAGGAACAGACCAATCTGTGTGAGGTCGTCCATGAGGCTGTTTGTGAGGTTTCAACTAAGGCGGCAGAGCATAAAATAAAAATCGAGTATAAATTCGATGCCGACCCGATGGTTTGTATCGACTCACAGCAAATCAGGAGAGTAATCACGTCTATACTGGATAATGCGATTCGGTTCAGCCCATCAGGCCAGAGTGTAGATGTTTGTCTCACCAGTGATGATTGTTATGTATCCATAAGTGTGACCGACCGAGGCGAAGGAATCGATCCTGATTACCTGCCGTACGTATTTGAAGAGCTTTCGGACCCTGACATTGACCACCACTCAAAAGGCCAGGGTTTAAGCCTGGCCATTGCTCGCCAGATTGTTCAGCAGCATAACGGTACAATCAGCGCAGAAAGTGAAAAAGGCTCCGACACAACATTCACGGTTCGATTGCCCATAAAAGTACCGTCTGAATTAGCGCAATGTGAAATATGAAAAAACGGGATATCTTTCCAGAAGTCTCGATTTTGAACATCCTGTTGCAAACCTGAAAGTGCCGCCCAGCGTATTTAACTTCGAATAGTTTATCAAATACGTTATAATGTGCCGATAATGTATTGGATTGTTCTAATATTTTGGCCTTCATACACGAAAGGAGTCTGAGATATGTCATTTGCGGAGCAGGTACTAAACGGCGCAAGGCCCGACAGTGTTCACGACATTTCGTATCGGCCGGAACGTCAAAGCTATTACCCCTCGCCTGTGGACTGGAGAGATGAGGTGCTGTACTTTCTGCTGGTCGATCGCTTCAGTGACGGCTGTGAAGAGTCACGACAGTTGCTGGATAGAACAAATCTCAAAGCAGCCCGTCCGGGATTACCCAACGGAGAGCCTTGGCGCTGGGATAGGTGGGCGGAATCGGGCAGGAATCGCTGGCAGGGGGGCACACTCAAAGGCGTGCAATCGAAGCTTGGCTATTTGAAGCAGCTTGGTGTGACGGTTTTATGGCTCAGTCCCGTATTCAAGCAGAGGGGACATCTTGACACGTATCATGGTTACGGCATTCAGGACTTTCTGGAGGTCGACCCTCGGTTCGGTAGTCGCCAGGATCTTGTTGATTTAGTGATCGCAGCCCACTCAGAAGATATGAGAATTATCCTTGACGTTGTTTTCAACCACTCTGGCGCCAACTGGCTGTATTGCCCGGATACTCCCGGCGGGATCTATGAGGCTGTTTATAAGTCGGATGGACGCTACTCATTCGGCTCGTGGCGAAATAGTGACGGGCAGCCTGCTCCAGACATAAAGATTGAAGAAGACGGCGTCTGGCCTACGGAGCTGCAGCATCAGGATTGTTACACACGGGCGGGAACCGGTGACATGGGCAAGGGTGCAATTGACGACCCGAAAGCCGAGCACAAACGTTCCGATTTCTGCGACCTGCGGGACTTCGATCTTGACCAGCCGTATGTATTGAGCGATTTGTCGCGATGCTACAAACACTGGATGGCCCTGACGGACTGCGACGGATTCCGCATCGACACTCTCAAGCATGTAACGAAGGAGCAGGCGAGGAATTTCTGTGGAGCCATTAAAGAATTCGCAGCAAATCTCGGCAAGCAGAATTTTTTCCTTGTCGGCGAGATCTCCGGAGGAGATTATGCCCAGGACTATTATCTCAATGCCCTAAATCGCAATCTTACTGCAGCATTGGATATCGGAGAAATGCGCCCTATTCTCAATAGTGTTGCCAAAGGTCTTAGATATCCGAAAGATTATTTTGACGGTTTTAATCCCGGTGAATCCGGTATGGGCTCGCACCGGAATCTGGGGTGGCGGCATGTTTCTATTCTTGACGACCACGACCAGATTACCGGTGAAAAGGTTCGATTTTCAAGCTATGCATCATGCGATCATCAAGTAGCGACGGGCGTTGCTTTGCAGCTTTTCACTTTGGGTATTCCGTGCATATATTACGGTACGGAACAGGCTTTCGCCGGCCCTGAGCAATCCGAGAGGAAATGGCTGCCGGGCTGGAAGTCATCCGACCAGTACCTGCGCGAGGCGATGTTTGGCCCGGAGTATCCGAGGGCATCCGGAACAGCAGGCCTGAATGAGCTGGATATGAATCTGCCCGGATTCGGGCCTTTCGGTACGGCGGGAAGTCACTGTTTCGATGAGAATCATCCCGTGTATAAGCGGATTGCCGCGGCGACTGCGATTCGGAACAAATATCCTGCTCTTCGCTGCGGCAGGCAATATCTTCGCTGCATTTCCTTTCTGAATAAACCTTTTGACTTCTACGGGCCCGGAGAAATCGTTGCCTGGTCGCGAATCCTGGACGATGAGGAATTGCTTTGCATCTTGAACACCAACGGCACTGAGTCACGAGGCGCCGACATAGTCGTGGATGCAGCTCTCAATTCAGGCGGTTCCGGCACGATGACGGTTGTTCTTAATTCGGCCCAGGCTGCCGGAGCGCAGGACTATTCAGGTATGCATCCGACTGGCTCGGAAGTCGCTGTGCACAGGACTGCGGATGGTAGGGCATTTGTCAGCATTAGAAATTTACAGCCTTCGGAGATAATCGTGATGGCAAATCACCTTTAATAGATTTATCACAAACCAAAAAGACTTGCACGAGGCGGGTAAATCGTATATATTATTTTGCTTATTTCGAAATGGGTTCTTATATAGAAAGGATTGCCGTTCGTTATGAGCCTTAAAAGCTTCTTCAATCCCAAATCGATTGCAATTGTTGGCGCTTCCCGCCAGAAGGGCAAAGTTGGGTACGAAATCTTAGTAAATATGATTGGGGCCGGATACGAGGGTGAAATTTATCCGGTCAATCCTAAAGCCGATACGATTGAGGGATTAAAATGCTATCCCGACCTTCAATCGATCGGCCGGACTCCCGAGCTGGTGGTTATTATCATTCCGGCAAAGTTTGTCCCTGAATTGATGCAGCAGTGCGCGAAGGTCGGGGCAAAGTCGGCCATTATAATTACTGCCGGCTTCAAAGAAGTCGGTGAGGAAGGCCTGAAGCTTGAAAAACAGGTCGTTCAGATTGCAAGACAAGCCGGTATCAGAATCATCGGCCCCAACTGCCTGGGAATAATCGCGCCGGCAAACAAACTCAACGCCAGTTTCGGCGGAGACCTGCCTGCCGAAGGAGTCATCGGCTATCTCTCGCAGTCCGGGGCGCTGCTGGCGGCAATTCTCGATATGGCCAACGCTAACAGCATCGGATTCAGCAAGCTTGTCAGTATCGGCAACAAGGCGGACATCGATGAGCTGGATTTGATAAAAGCCCTGGGTGACGATAAGGACACCAAAGTTATTGCCGGCTATCTTGAAAGCATCGCTGACGGCAACGCTTTTGTAAACCAGGCCGAGCGAATATCGCATGACAAACCAATACTTCTGATGAAGTCGGGCGGCACACAGGCCGGCGCGCAGGCCGCCTCCTCTCATACCGGAAGTCTTGCCGGCAGCGAGACTGCATACGAATGTGTCTTCGAGCGGGCTGGTATCATCCGGTGTTGTTCGATAAAAGAGCAGTTCGATTACGCCCAGGCTTTTGCTGACCAGCCGCTTCCGGCAGGACCGAGAGTTGCTGTAATTACCAATGCCGGCGGCCCGGGAATTATGGCCGCAGACGCAATCGAGCGGGTCGGGCTTTCATTTGCAAAACTTGCCGATGAGACGGTTAAAAAGCTTGCCTCTGAGTTACCGCCAGCGGCGAACCTTAATAATCCAGTTGACGTGCTGGGCGATGCGCTTGCCGACCGTTACGAATTCGCACTTAATGTAGTTCTTGAAGATCCTAATGTTGATATTGCTCTTGTCCTTCTGACCCCGCAGGCAATGACCGAATCGGCTGCTACCGCTGAAGCGCTTGTGGCCTGTAAAAAACACAACAAACCGATTCTTGCCTGTTTCATGGGGGCCTGGAAAGTGCGCGACGGAATTATGGTTTTAAGGCGGGGGAAAATCCCGCAGTATGATGCTCCTGAAAGTGCAGTAGCAACAATCAAGACTATGGCTGACTATGTCAGGTGGCGCACAAGGCCCAAGCGGGTTGTAAAGCTCTTTCCCGTCAATCGCCGCAAGGTCGAAAACATTATCGACAGACATTTACGCAAGGGCATTCGTGAAATCGGAGAGACCGAATCCAAGGAGATACTCGAAGCTTATGGTTTCGTGACCCCAAAAGGTTCTGTTGCCACCACAGCCGAGCAGGCGGCAAACATTGCCCAGCAGTTGGGATTTCCCGTTGTGCTGAAGATTTGGTCCCCGGATATACTGCATAAATCCGATGTAGGTGGTGTACAGATTGGACTGAAAAGCGCCAAAGAAGTGAGAGACGCCTTCGACCTGATGATGTATCGTATTCCGAAAAAGATGCCCGATGCCGACATTCTTGGCGTGCTTGTGCAGGAAATGTGCAGCGGCGGAAAAGAAGTTATTCTCGGCATGAATCGCGACCCGCACTTCGGTCCCCTGATGATGTTCGGAATGGGAGGCATCATGGTAGAGGTCCTTAAAGATGTGTCGTTTTACCTTGCGCCGCTTACGGCCGAAGAGGCAAAGCAGATGCTTATGAACACAAAGACGTACCAGATGCTGAGCGGCGTACGTGGCCAGGAGGGCGTAGATATCGAGACAATTGCGGAGGGTTTGCAAAGGCTCTCGCAGTTAGTGACTGAATTTCCCCAGATTCAGGAGATGGATATCAATCCGTATGTTGTCGGCCCGGCGGGCACTACGGCGATCGCCGTTGATGCCAGAATGAGTGTCGAACAGGTTTGAAAAGAGACAAAAAGCATGAATGAATTTGATTGGAAACTGAAATATAATGAAAAAATCGGCACTGCGCCAACCGCTATGAAGCTGATTAAGTCCGGCAACAGCATTTTCATCGGGACCGGCTGTGGCCAGCCCCAGCATCTCGTGAACGCCCTGGTTGAGCATTCCAGTAAAATTTACGATGCTCACATAGTTCATCTTCTGACGATGGGCTCGGCCCCCTATGCGGATGAGCGGTTCCGTGAGAAATTTAAGATGAACAGCTTTTTTATCGCTGACAATGTCCGCCATGCTTTGGCAAAAGGAGTAGGGGACTACACGCCGATATTTCTCTCTGAGATACCGGACGAGTTCGAGAGCGGGCGGATTCCCGTTGATGTCGCATTGATAAGCGTCACACCACCGGATGTAAACGGCCTGTGCAGCCTCGGCGTCTCAGTGGATATCGTCAAATCCGCCGCCGCCAATTCCAAGTACGTTATTGCACAAGTAAACAGCCGGATGCCTCGAACATTCGGCGATAGTTTCATTCACGTCAATGCAATAGATATGCTCGTGCCGTATGATGAAGACATTATCGAGGTTGCGGATCAAAATCCAACCGAGACACTACGCCGCATCGGTCAGAACATTGCCCGGCTTGTGGAAGACGGCAGCACAATTGAATGTGGTATTGGAAGAATTCCACAGGCCCTTGCCGAATTCCTCAAAGACAAAAAAGACCTTGGAGTCCATACAGAAATGTTCAGCGACTGGATTATCGACCTGATTGAGTGCGGGGCAATTACATGCGCCAAGAAGTCTCTCAATCGGGGAAAAGTTGTCGCCAGTTTCTGCATGGGCTCGAAACGGCTCTACGATTACATCGACAATAATCCTTTCTTCGAATTCTACCCAACCGAGTACGTCAATGATCCTTACATTATCGCTCAGCACGAAAAGATGGTGGGGATCAACGTTGGCCTGGAAATTGATCTGACAGGCCAGGTCTGTGCCGATTCGTTAGGCTATCAATTCTACAGCGGCATCGGCGGACAAGTTGATTTCATCCGCGGCTCGGCGCGCAGCAGGGGGGGCAAAGCGATTATTGCGATGCCATCCACAGCGAAAAAAGGTGAGGTTTCCAGAATTGTGCCGCACCTGACCGAAGGAGCTGGAGTCGTAACAACACGGGGTGACGTCCACTATGTCGTGACCGAGTATGGCATTGCCTACCTGCACGGCAAGAGTATCAGGGAAAGGGTCATGGACCTGATACATATAGCGCATCCGAAATTCAGAAAAGGGCTCATCCAGGCGGCGAAGGCCCAGAACTATCTCTACGAAGACCAGATAGAATTATCATGGGAGCAGTATGTGTATCCGGAAGAGCTGGAGCGATATGACACATTGCGTGACGGCACTCAGATATTCTACAGGCCGATCAAGCCGACCGATGAATCGTCGCTTTCGGAGATGATGTACTCGCTGAGCGATGAATCCGTCCGGACGCGCTATATGGCCCGTACAATGGCGTTCCCCCATCGTGACATTCAGCGAGTAACTAATATCGATTACCGCAATGATGTTGCCATTGTTGCTGTCGTGCCCGGTGTTTCAGGAGAGGAAATCGTTGCTATAGCCCAGTATTTTCTCGATCCGAAGACTCAGGCCGCCGAAGTCGCCTTTCTTGTTCAGGATGAGTGGCAGCGAAAGGGTATCGGTACTTTTTTGCTTGACTACATAACACAGATCGCCAAGCAGCGGGGCGTCCAGCGGTTCTGTGCGAAAGTGCTGCCGACCAACGATGCGATGCTTGCTATTTTCCATAATTCCGGCTACAACATAAACACCACGTTCGACGGCTATGCTTATGATATTACTTATGATTTGAAAAAGAGCGAATGACCAGGAGCGATTCAAAAACCGGTAAAGCTGTTTTTATATATTCTTCGGAATTTGAGAAGCATCTGTATCCGCCGGAGCATCCCTTTAATACCGTCCGGGCCAAAAGGGTTCGGGACATTGTAAGCTCGATGGGGTTGCTCACGGGCAGCGGCGGCATAGAAGTGGCGCCGGAGATTGCTGAGAGAGTGGTGCTTAAAAAATTTCACACGGCGCGATACCTGCACGCGTTGAAAAGATCCGCCGGCGGACATTGGAGTCCCGAAGCGCTCCAGATGGGAATTGGCAGCCCGGATTGCCCGATCTTTAAGGGATTGTATGATTACGCTGTCTTGGCCACTGGGGGTACACTGACTGGGGCGAAAATGATTTTAGCGGGCCAAACGGAACTGGTTTTCAATCCTTCCGGTGGGTATCATCATGCGGGCCCTGAGCTTGCCGCCGGCTTTTGCTACATAAATGATGTGGCGCTGGCCTGTATCGTGCTGGCCGAGCAGGGCAAGCGGGTTTTATATCTCGACGTCGATGTCCATCACGGCGACGGTGTTGCCAACGCCTTCTACGACCGTTCGGATGTGCTGACTATATCGCTTCACCAGAATCCGAAAACGCTCTTCCCCGGCACAGGATTCGAGCATGAAATGGGAGAAGCTGAGGGAAAAGGTTACTGCGTGAATGTCCCACTTCCCGTGGGTACTTATGACCAGGCATATTTGAAGGCGTTCGAAGCTATCGTTCTTCCTTTGATGAAGGCTTATAATCCGGATGTGATTGTTTTCGAATTGGGCGCCGATGCCCTTGCGGGTGATCCGCTGGCGAATCTGAGCCTGACGAACAACACTTACGCCGGGATAATCAATCACCTGATGAACTTCGGCAAGCCAATCCTCGCAACGGGGGGCGGTGGTTACAATGTCGAGAACACGGTGCGGGCCTGGGCTCTCGCCTGGAGCATCTTCTGCGGCGCCGACCAGGGCGAAGACATCCACCACGCCATTGGCGGCGTTCTTCTCGAAAGCACCGAGTGGCAGCCGGGACTGCGTGACAGGGAACTGCCCGTCACCGATTCCCAGCGAGAAACAGTCATGCCGGCCTTAGATGCAACAATAGAAAAAATCAAAGCCACAATCTTTCCAATCCACGGGATATAGCCTTACAATTCCAAATCAGTTACAGCAATAATATTAAAAGTTAAAGTGCAAAGAGTAAAATTACATTGCAAAATGTAAAATGACACGTTAGTGTCATCCTGAGGCAAGGCCGAAGGATCTCGTGTTGCGATTTAGATTCTTCGTTTCGCTCAGAACGCCTAAAAAAAGGCGTTTTTGATCTTTGATTTTCTGAGACATTTTCCAGTACAAAAAATGCTGCTTTTTTCTTGTCTTGACTGACAGATTTGCTTAAAATTATCCTTAGCGTTGTTTGCGGAAAAGTTTGATGTCGATAAGTTGTTTGTATTTTTTACAGTTAATATGAAATTGTAAAAGACTTGTCACCACTCATTTTGTCGTTGTGGGGGATAGAAAACAATGAATGCATACAGAATCCTGGGCTTGGGTTTCGCTATAGTTCTGTTGTCTTACAATTTTGCTAATGCGAGGATACGTCTGAGGTATGAAGACGCAACTATCGTAGATCGCTCAGAACTCATCGTCGTAGGTCACCTCAAGGGAAATTCCATCAGATACGTGCCTCATAAGAGGAAGGCGGGCGAAGGTAGAAGCTGGGAACATCACGTCACTCTTGTTATTAGTGATGTATTGAAGGGAAGCTCATACAGCAGAAACATCCCAATAATTCTTCACTATGGATTAAGCCCACGCATTGGCGGAACGTCTGTAGGGCACGGTTTCGATCCCGATCAAGGGCTACTTCCGAAAGATGATCCCAATGCTACCATCTATATTCTCGATACTGGTGCAAGCGCTGATAGTGGCCGCCCTCTTGTCAGTGACGCGGGTAAAGACAATATTTGGTTCCTTCGCAAGAGAAGCGGGTTCTTCGGCGGAATGCCCGGCACAGGCAAGTACGGTATTGTTGATCCAGAGGATTTGCAGCCTTTGCAGCTCAAGGATTACTTCCTCGCATATCTTTCTGAAGATCCAGAGTCGGCGGTCAAAAAGCACATGGTCAACAATCCTGCTGTGGTCCAGAGAGCACAGCGATATTTGGATCATCTTGAAATCCAGCGCATCCTCAAGATTAAAGATCCATCCCATCGTTTTGAGAAATTGCTGCCATTCTATATCAAACGTACAACTTGGGGCGTGACACCGGAGGCTAGGCAGGGCATAATTTCATGCGGAAAAGTCGCTGGAAAAAGCCTCCTGGTAATGTTTCAAGACTCAAAATATAATAACCTGCGCTACGACATCATACGGGTCTGGCGCGACATCGGGTACAAGGAAGCTGTTCCTATTCTTATCAATCTGTTGAAGCAACACGACCAATTCTGGAAAAACCAGGATCTCAAGAAAGGATGGTGGAACCGCGATGTTGGGTCAGAACTAACCCGCAAACGCAGAGTTGTCTATGGAGAAATATACTATGCTGTCTGTGCCCTTCGCTCATTCGCAGATCCGAGAGCCAGAGAGGCAATCGAAATCACAAGACGAAGATGGAAGTCCATCAACTTCGAAAATCCACAGATTGTTGAAGAATGCGAGGCAGCACTGAAAGCTTTAACAAAACAATGAAGTCATTCGACCGCACAACCAGTCTCTGAAGCCAATCGACATAACACGTGCGGACGAATCCTATTTTGAGTTTGGATTTTCGATACAACTGCTGGAATAATATCTTAAACATATTTGTCTCAGGATCGAGTGGTTGAGTTTAATCATTATTGTGCTGTCTATTCTTTTCTGAATTTTGTTGATGGCAGGATAAAAAAAGAAAGGCCCGAGATTTTGAGTGCTCGGGCCATTTGTGTTATCGTAATCAACTGTTTCTTATTTATTCATGCTCATGCTCGTGTGCATGTTCGATCGTGTGATGCGGCGGTTTCAGGAAGAACACTGCAATCGCGGCGGAAATCAGCAGGGCGACAGCGCCATAGTAGGCTATTTCGAACCTCTGGTACTTTACGTACATTTCACCGGCGAGCTTGGCTAACATGAATCCGCCGACTCCCCAGGCCGTGAAGACCAGGCCGTAATTCATACCGAAGTTCTTCAGGCCATAGAAATCCTTGGTAATAGACGGGAACAGCGAAAGGTTCGCTCCGTAATTAGCACCGATTAACATGGAAATTATAGCCATTGTGCCAAATGTGCCCAGAGAATTGTCGCTCGTTGCTCTTGAGAGCAGAAATATCAGGACGGCCTGGAACACAAAGCAAATCAGGAAGGTCGCCTTTCGGCCGATTTTATCGCTCAACATGCCAGCCAGTATGCGTCCGCCCCCGTTGCCGATGGCCAGCACGGCCACGAACACAAAGCCCAGATCGATTTCTGCCTGTATCTTGGCAATCGCGTCCAGCTTGGCGATAATCATCAGGCCCGCCCCGGCTCCGCATACATACATAAACCAGATTAAGTAGAATTGCCATGTTCGAAGTACCTCTTTCGGCAGAAATTCCTCTTTCTTGTCGCCTATGCCCGGCTTCCTGGCAGGCTCGGCTCCCGGAGGAACATAGCCTTTGGGCGGTGGTTTCAGTATTTGTGCGAGAGTCACGACAACGGCCAAAAATAAGATACCTAATATAAGTATCGCGGTCTTAAAACCAAAAGCGCCTATCAGGCCTGTTGTAAGCGGTGCTGCATAAACGGAAGCCAATCCGAAACCTGAAACGACGATTCCGGCTATCATGCCTGTTTTAGCGGCTCGGAACCACTTAACGGCGGGCGGCGTGGCTGAGGCATAACCAAATCCGATGCCGGCGCCGGCAAGCACGCCAAAGCCGATAACGAATGCCCAGACAGTTGTAGTCATGCTTGCAAGGATAAAGCCAATGCCGACAAGAATGCCACCTATCGTCGCTACTAGGCGCGGGCTAAGCTTGTCCTGCATTCTGCCGGCCGGGACCATAATCAGGCAAAAAACCAGACAGGCGATCATGTACGGCAACGACTTATCATCTTCATTCCAGCCCCACTGCTCGGGAATACGACTGCTGATGACGCTCCAGGTATAGAGAATACCGAGCGCCAGGTTGATCCCCATACCTGAAAAGGTGACACGCCAGCCGTGATTTTCAATTTCTGCCAGCGGCGCTTTAGATTCCTCAGCCATAATTACAAACCTTTCATTTGAAAAAAGGCCGAATGCACATGGTTATGCACATTCGGCCCAACCATATTTTTTATCAATCTGGTTCTTTAACTTTTACTTCCGGTTACTATTTTATCCACGGCCTTTAATCAGGGCCTCGACTACGCTCGGATCAGCAAGCGTTGTAATGTCGCCGAGATTACCCGTGTCTTTCTCGGCGATTTTACGCAGGATTCGCCGCATAATCTTGCCGGAGCGAGTCTTCGGAAGTGCCGGTGCGAACTGAATCGCTTCAGGTGCTGCGATCGGGCCAATCTCCTTTCGCACGTGCATTATAAGCTCCTTCTTCAGCTCGTCGCTTTCCTCGACGCCGCCGATAAGGGTTACGAAGGCATATAAACCCTGCCCTTTGATTTCATGGGGGACGGGTGTAACGGCTGCTTCAGCGACTTTATCGTGGCTGACAAGGGCGCTTTCGACTTCTGCAGTTCCGATGCGGTGGCCGGAGACATTTACTACGTCGTCGATTCTTCCCATGAGCCAGTAATCGCCGTCCTGGTCGATGCGGCAGCCGTCGCCGGCGAAGTAGATGTCATCATACATAGTGAAGTATGTGTCGATGAATCTGTCATGGTCGCCCCACATCGTACGCATCATACCGGGCCATGGTCTGCGGATGCAAAGTTTGCCGCCTTCGTTCGGGTCACATTCGCTGCCGTCATCGCGAAGAACGGCCGGATCGACGCCGAAGAAAGGCCTGCTGGCACTGCCCGGTTTGAGCGTGTGGGCGCCCGGCATCGGAGTAATCATGAATCCGCCTGTTTCCGTCTGCCACCAGGTATCGACAATCGGGCAGTTGTTTCGGCCGATTTTTTCGTAGTACCACATCCATGCTTCGGGGTTAATCGGCTCACCGACGGAGCCAAGAATTCTCAGAGTGTCCAGCTTATACTTGGCGGGCCATTCATCGCCGAGACGCATCAGCGCCCGGATGGCTGTCGGGGCGGTATAGAAAATTGTAACACCGAACTTATCGCAGATGTGCCAGAAACGGCCGGCGTCCGGATAGGTGGGAACTCCCTCGAACATCACCGATGTGCTGCCGTTTGCAAGTGGGCCATAGACGATATAACTGTGCCCGGTTACCCAGCCGATATCCGCTGTGCACCAGTAAATATCGTCGTCATGAACATTGAAGACGATTTTATGAGTTATCGTGGTGTGCATCAGGTACCCGCCGGTAGTATGGACGACGCCCTTGGGTTTGCCGGTTGAGCCGGATGTGTAAAGGATGAAAAGCGGATCTTCGGCATTCATCGGCTCGGCTTCGCATTCTTCGGATGCTTCAGCCATCTCGTCGTGATACCAAAAGTCTCTGCCATCTTTCATGTTGCAGGGCTCTTCGTTGACTTTGACGACGATCACGCTTTCGATTGTCGGCGTCTTTTCCAAAGCAGCGTCGGAAATATCCTTTAGCTTGATGTGTTTTCCGGCACGCAGCGAAACGTTGGATGTAATGAGCATTTTGCAGTCGGAATCGTTGACGCGGCCCTCGATTGCATCTGCGCTGAATCCGCCGAAGATGATCGAATGAATCGCGCCGATACGTGTGCATGCCAGCATAACAATCGCAAGTTCCGGCACCATCGGCATATAAATAGCCACGCGGTCGCCTTTAGTGATGCCCTTTGACTTCAGCACGTTAGCAAACTTACAGACTTCCTTGTGAAGCTGTTCATAGGTGAATTTCTTAACGGCGTCTTCTGCCTCACCCTGCCACAACAGCGCGGTTTTCTTTGCGATTGGCGTTCCGAGATGGCGATCCAGGCAATTGTATGAGACGTTCAGTTGACCATCTTCGAACCATGTATGTTCGATTTTACGGCCCTTTGTATCCCATGTGTATTCCAGAGCCTTTGTCGGCTCTTTAAACCAGTGGAGGCTCTTTGCCTGCTCAAGCCAAAAGTTGTCGGAGTTGTTGATCGACTGATCCCACATCTGCTGGTACTGCTCCATGCTGCTGACATAAGCATTGGCTTTAATTTGCTCCGGCGGCGGAAATGTCCGTCCCTCGCTCATTAGAGAGTCAATTGCTTTTGTTTGTCCCATGGATTCTCCTTTGTCAATTTAATATTATTGTTCGTTATTTGCGTTTTCTATGCTCTTTAGATTTTTATCAGTACATGAACCAGCTTACATGCTCTTTAAAGCAGATATATCCTCACCATTATTTTGAATTCAGGCAGGACTAAGACAAGAATCCTACTGAATCTCTTGAAAATGTCAAGGAAAACTTTCTTTTAGAATTTGTAAATCAGGGCCATTTGCGCACGCAGGCTCTCTGCATCACCGGGGCCGCGGTATTCGGTCCGCCAGTGTGAGAGTTCGAGGGCAATGTCGGTCTGCTTATTAACGGCACAATAGACATTGCCGAACAAAGAGCGGTTTAAAACTCGATCTCCATCGTTGACATCACCACGGTCCACATCATCCACCGCGACACCTACATTGAAACGCTTTGTATTCCACGGGCCAAGACTTGCAGCAATCCAGCCGCCTTTGCTGCCGATCTCTTCATATTGATTTATCCCAACTGTAGTAATACCCTGACCGATTCCGCCCAGATAGGCGTCCAGATTTTTACCGGAGAAAACTTCGGCTTTGATTTTTACCTTTTCAAAAATTGGCTGAGTGTAATCGACGTTCACAGACCAGGTCTCGAAATCTTCGTTCTGACCGCTTGCTGCGGTATCATACTCTTCCTCACCCCAGTGCCCGGACAGACCTATTGTAGCTTCTTTCGCTCCGAACATAGGAATGGATATACTGGCCCTGCCCTGAAGAGTCGGAAAGCCGGCATCTTCGCCCGAATCGGTTTCGGTGAATGATTCATCTCCGAGTGTTCTTGAAAAAGCACCTTCAAGCTTTAAAAAACCGCCAGTATCAAACCCTAATTCTTTGGTCAGTCGAAACTGCGGGCGCCGATACCCAATATTCCCTGTCCACCAGTAAACGCTATAGTTTACCGTGGAAGGTAATAGTGGGCTGATCACGTCCCATGTCTGTCCGGCGATTATATTGAACCGTTTCTCAGGCCAATCCAGCTTCATATATGCGTGTCGCATCATTAAACGAGCTTTATTCTCTGAGCCGCCTTCATAGAAGTCCACCTCGACTCGTCCGCTGGTTTTCATGTCTTCTCCACTCGGCCCGTTGATTTTCGCCCCGAATTGGCTTTGGTTGGCTGTCATATTAAACTGGTCATCGTCATCATTTACACTCTCATTTTCAACCCATTTTGCATAATTCCCATTTTCTATCCGTGAAGTGTCATAGGCGGCATCGAGTTTAATGAAACCATAGAGTTGAATGTCCAGGTTCGCCCAAACCGGTTTGGGTAATGGATCTGTTGGATCACTACTCTGCTCCATGACAGTTTTTTTCAATCCTTGTAGTTCCATATCGATTTGATTGAGTTTTTGCCGCAGTTCGGCATTTTCTCTGGCCAAATCCTCACTGTCTGCCGCCTGACAAATTGCCGAGACGCATATCAACAGCATCAGACTCATAAAAGCTTGCACGTTTCTCATTTTGCACTCCTTTCTGTTAATGAATCCGTATTTGTATTTAAGGAATTTTAAAAAGAATTTGGTATTATACGCAAGAACAGCGCAAGGTAAACAAAATTCCCTAAATTTTCCAAGGGATTCTACCTTTTTTCATTGTCACCCCCCGATTCGTATGTTTTTAAGCCATTAATACTTAATTTTAATCGATTCCTGCTGCCCGTTTTGCTGATTCAACGGTATTGTAAAGTAGCATGGTGATGGTCATTGGACCAACGCCGCCCGGAACCGGTGTAATCAGCGAGGCTTTTTCCTTTACCGCTTCGAAATCCACATCGCCTTTGAGAATCGCCACCATTCTATTGGGATCTTTCTTACTCGGCTTCTCTCCAACTCTGTTCACGCCAACATCAATGACGACGACACCATCCTTGACCATATCTGCCGTGACGGTATCGGGCCTGCCGGCCGCGGCTATCACTATGTCCGCTCGCTTAGTGTGCTCGGCCAGGCCCTTGGTCCGTGTGTGGCAGACCGTGACTGTTGCGTTGCCGGTCGCATTCTTCTGGATCAGCATGTTGGCCAACGGCTTACCGACAATGTTACTGCGACCGACGATCACGACCTCGGCCCCTTCGAGCTTGACGCCGTTGCGGATCAGCAGTTGAATCACACCGTGTGGCGTACAGGGCAGAAAGGCCCTCTCGCCCACGACCATTTTGCCTACATTGACGGGATGAAATCCATCAACGTCTTTGGCAGGATCAATTGCCAGCAGGACTTCGGCCTCGTTAAGACCGTCGGGCAGGGGCAGTTGAACCAAAATGCCATTAATCTTAGGGTCTTTGTTCAATTTATCGATCAGGGCCATCAAATCTTCCTGCGAAGTATCGGCAGGTAAACGATTATCATCAGAATAAATTCCCATTTCTTCGCATGCGCGTTCTTTTGCCGTCACATAGGATTTCGATGCCGGGTCCTCGCCCACCAGGACAACCGCCAATCCCGGCACGATTCCCTTGTTTGCTAATTCGGCTACTTCGGCTTTAAGTTCCGCCCGCATGTCCGCGGCCACTTGTTTTCCATCTATAATTTGTGCTGTCATTGATTGCTCCTATAATCCAACAGATATTTTCTCAATTTAGCTTTTAGAACAAGCCCTGTACTTTTCCGGTCTTTGTGTCCACATCGATACGACGAAAAGCAGGGTTGGAAGCGGTTCCAGGCATCAATTTAATCGCTCCGGCCACAGGCACGATAAAGCCCGCACCTTTGTAAATGAGAATGTCACTAATTGGAAGCTTCCAGCCCGTCGGTCTGCCTTTTAGATCGGGATCATGCGATAAGCTCAGGTGCGTCTTGACCATACAGGTGCCTAAAGTCTTGCTCACCGGGTCGGCTTCCATCGCCTTAGCCTTTGCCAGGGCCTCGTCAGTGTATGTTACGCCGTCAGCACCGTAAACCTCTTTAGCAATTAGCTCAATTCGCTTTCTAAGCGGCGTCTCCAGTTCGTAGAGGAACTTGAAATCATTCGGCTTCTCGCATGCATCAACCACCGCCTCGGCCAGCTCGACTGCGCCTTCACCGCCCTTGAGCCAATGATCAGAGACCGCACACATAGCACCATTTTCCTCAGCTATCTTACGTACGAATGCTATTTCGTTCTTGGTATCGGTATAAAAGCTATTTATACAGACAACCGGTGTAACGCCGCTCTTTTTGACCGTTTCAATGTGTGCTATGAGGTTCTGACAGCCTTTTTCGACCAATTTAAGGTTCTCGCTGGTATATTCCTCGGCCAGCGGTATGCCCGGCTTGACGGTGGGACCACCCCCGTGCATCTTAAGTGCACGAATGGTAGCTACCACAACAATTGCATCGGGTTCTATGCCGGACATGCGGCTTTTAAGGTTCCAGAATTTCTCGAAGCCGATGTCGGCGCCGAAACCGCTCTCGGTGACGTGATAATCGCCCAGTTTCGTACCGATCATGTCGGCGATAATTGAGCTTTGGCCGATAGCGATGTTTGCGAATGGACCTGCATGTACGAATACGGGCTGTCCTTCGATTGTCTGCAACAGGTTCGGATTGATAGCGTCGACCATCCATGCGGCCATAGCGCCGTCAACTTCAAGGTCGGCGGTTGTTACTTCATTCCCTTTTTTGTCGTATGCGACGACGATCTTTGCGATTCGCTCCCGAAGGTCTTTCAAGTCTCTGGCAACCGACAGTATTGCCATTACTTCGCTTGAAACGGTTATCTGAAAGCCCGAATCCATTTCGAAGCCGTCCATTTTTCCGCCTTGGCCGATCCTGATGTTGCGCAGTGACTGGGCACAAAAATCCATGGCCCACTTCATCTGAACTCTTTCGGGATCTATATCTATCCGTCTGAGATTACTTTTTGCCAGCCGTTCATCGTCGTAGTTACGTTCGTGCTGCATACGGGAAGTCAGCGCGACCATACAGAGATTGTGTGCGTTTGTGATGCTGTCTATATCGCCTGTAAGGCGAATGGAAAAAGGCGTCAGAGGAATGCACTGCGCCAGACCTCCGCCAGCAGCGGAACCCTTGATATTGAAGGTCGGCCCGCCGCTGGGCTGTCGGATTGCGCCGACGACTTGTTTATTTAGTTTGCCCAAGCCTTCGATCAGGCCTACGGCGGTAGTTGTTTTGCCCTCGCCCAACGGTGTCGGCGTTATTGCTGTAACGTCGATATACTTGGCCGTAGGATTACCTGCAAGGCGGGCGCAGGCTTTTGTGTAATCGACTTTTGCCAGCTTGCGGCCCATTGGGATTAATTCGTCCTCTTTGAGGCCCAATTCGTCGGCCAGTTGATTAATAGATTTCATTCCTTCCTCGGCAGCTTCTGCAATCTGCCAATCCTTCATCTTTGTTGCATCGAGCTTCATTTCACTTCTCCCTTATTAGACTCTAAGTTTTTTAGTCACTGTAACGAGAAGGGCCGGAGATTAATAAGAAGGCTTGCGGCCCGTTTTTACAAATAATCGTACTTTTATGTTGCTATTGTGGGCATCATTATATAGAGGCTTTTGGTATATGTCCAAGAGCAGAACGCTTTTTTTTGCATTATTTTACATTTTCCTGTTAGTGACGGGACAAAGCATGTAATTATCAGGAAAAAGCCAAATATTCTCGAAAAATTGCTGCAAATCGTTGCCGGAGAACCGATCAGTGAGTATAATCCTTCGATATCTAAATTGGTTATGCTTTCTGGTGAATTGTGTTATAGGCGGCAAAATATGCAAAGCAACAAGGAAGTCTTATTAGACAAAACTGCAGCCCTGAAAATTTGCGAATCAATGGGCCGTATAACATCAGATAGTCTTATCCCAATCCTTCAGCAAATTCAGGATGCTTACGGCTATCTTCCGTCAGAAATCCTGTCGGAAGTGAGCAAACATACAGGTCTCAACGCCAACCAGATATACGGCGTGGCTACTTTCTATGAGCAGTTCCATCTCGAACCTCGTGGGCGCAATACTATCAAATGCTGCCGGGGAACTGCATGTCATGTAAAAGGAGGCCGGGAGATTGTAAAGGCCGTCGAGCAAGTACTCGGCGTTGAAGAAGGACAAACTACGGAAGATATGCGATTCACTTTTGAAACAGTGGCATGTCTGGGTACATGCTTTCTGGCGCCTGTAATAATGATTAATAATGACTATTACGGCCATGTTACTCGAAGCAGGATTAAGTCAATTCTCAGCGGGTATGTATAAGACAAATGAATTTACAGAAGATTAGCTCACCAAAAGAACTGAAAAAGATTGCCGAGCAGGCATGTAAGGCCCGTCAGAACTTTCGATGCCGTGTTCTAATCTGCATGACGGGTTGTCGGGCACTCGGTGCAGCAGATGTGGC
>Ga0209536_100003502_pt1 | contig 25195 bp, 27 predicted proteins | sample DeeMarSeWOR28_12_FD_187461 | JGI IMG/M metagenome (GOLD analysis project Ga0209536, IMG submission 187461) | Marine sediment microbial communities from White Oak River estuary, North Carolina - WOR-2-8_12 (SPAdes) (version 2) | ecosystem: Environmental > Aquatic > Marine > Intertidal zone >...
CAATTACCGAGAGGCAGTAACTGACATATTATATGCGTACTTCCCATTGATTGATGTCGTGGAAGCGGGCAATGGCGCGGAAGCGCTGGGGAAAGTGGACTACATGCGTCCGAATATCATTTTCACGGACATTCAGTTGCCCGAAAAAAGCGGACTGGAGCTGATCGGTGAGATAAAACAGATGTACAGTGATATTGTAATCGTTATTCTCACTAACAGTGACTCTCCGGAGTATCGTGAGCAAGCCTTCCGGAGCGGGGCAGATCACTTTATTTCAAAAGTGGAAGACTCCTGCATTGAGAATATTCTGGCTCGAACCGAGGAGACAATGTCCATGGGTCGCTCCACTGATCCAGGTCGGTGACAGCTCGGTTCGTATTGCCGGATCGAAATTCTCTATTAATATTATCTTCTACCCGGTGCCGGGGGAATTCCGATAAAAAAATCAATCTGGGTCTTGATGTTCGGCACGATAATACTTATTCCGGCATTCATTTTCCCAGCCATTCTCATTTTTGATAAAGCAGGGATCTAGTGCCGGTGTCTGTAGATACTCCGTCATAAAGGTCTGTTCTGCCAAAGAGAGATGCCCGGGCGCAAGAAAGCAGTTTTAGAAATCCACATTTATCACAAGGCGGCCTCCCACCTTCATTGGGCAGCGTTTTCTTTTGAATTTAATATGACATGTTGTGGTCGCTTAATATGGTAATTTCGTGTCAGATTTATTATCCTTCCCGGCGGTCTAGGGAATGCGCGTGTAAACATAAAGTTAACGAAGGGGGAATTATAAATGCAGCGGATTTTTGCGAAAAAATTCATGGTATGGATCATGAGCATGAGCTTGCTGGGTACCACCCTGCCATCGATTAGCTATGCTGGCCTGATTGGCACCCAGGCATTAATCGAGAACCAGCAGACTGATGCCCCGAGAGCACGAGTCGAGGAATTTGTCGCCAGGGAAAATGTCAGGGAGCAAATCATCGCTCTTGGTGCTGATCCTGTCGAGGTTCAGGAGCGACTTGCCGCGTTGACCGCAGACGAACTGCGCCTGATAGAGCAGAACATTGACAATATGCCAGCTGGTGGAATTCTGGTCATCATTGGTATCGTCTTTGTCGTACTTATCATTCTGGACCTGACTGGCGTAGTCGACATATTCAAGTAGCGCTGATGAGGATGCACCATTGCCACATCAGGCCAGCTGGCCTGATTGTGGTGTTGGTGTTGCTGATGTCGGGTGGTTGTGCCAATCGTCATCCCGGTCTCGAAACCTACCTGAATAACACCAGCATCCCGTCCGGGCTGGAACTTCGGGACACCCCGTTCTTTCCCCAGCAGGAATATCAGTGTGGGCCAGCTGCCCTGGCGACGGTACTGGCGGCCTCAGACATCTCAATCAAAGCGGAAGAACTCACGGGTAAGGTCTATTTGCCGCAGCGCCGGGGAAGTTTGCAACTTGAACTGGTTGCAGCTACCCGCCGATACGGCCGCTTGCCATACGTGATTGACGGTAAACTACCTGCAATTCTCTCGGAGCTTTCAGCTGGTCGCCCAGTGCTGGTGTTGCAAAACCTAGGGCTGGCAAAATATCCGTTCTGGCACTACGCCGTGGTGGTCGGTTTTGATGCTCCGCGCAAGGAGATTATTTTGCGGTCCGGCGACCAGCAACGGTTTATCATGAGCACGCATAGCTTCATGCGTACCTGGGAATTAGCAGAGTACTGGGCAATGGTGGTTCTGCGTCCGGGTGAGCTACCAGATACACCCGATGAGAGCCGCTACGTGCATGGCATCGCAGCACTGGAGTCCATCGGCCAAACAGATACTGCGGCAATTTTTTATGAAACAGCGCTGTCCTTATGGCCTGATAATACAATCGCCTTGTTCGGCGCAGGGAACACTGCATATGCTCTGGGTGACAAGAAGTCAGCGGAAGTCATTTACCGGAGATTGCTGGTGCGCAGACCTGATCATGCAGCCGCACGTAATAACCTTGCGTTCCTGCTGGCAGGGCTGGGGTGCATAGAGGCGGCTATAGCTGAACTGGATAAGGGACTGTCAATCGTGGATTCCGAAGACCCCATGAGGCAGCATCTGTTGAATACCCGTACCGAAATTCTGAACACAGACGTTGCTGCCCGGGGAACCGCAACGTCCTGTCCAGGTAGCGTGACAATACCGCTTCCTGCTGATGTGCAACCACATTGATCAACAAGATTGCTGGAACAGGCGCCTGGCGTAGGTCTATAAGCTCAGCGTGAATAGTCTCTTCCGTTAAGCCAATCCCCGGGGCGCCTACATTCCCTTGCCGGAAATGCCATGCATTGCCTGCCCCGGAAGTGCAGATTACATTACGGGAAAGCAGGTATTGCTGCTAACAGGAAGTAGACGGAGTGCCCGGGAACGGAGCGTTTCGGGCCCTTTCCTGCCCTTCAATGGCAATTGCCTGAGCAATTCACTCGATTGAACCGGCAGCACTTACCTGTCATTCGTCGTAAGTAATTGTCTGTCTTGAGCGTCCTGTGATACATCATTCATCTTTGAATACGCTTTAAAATACGCTGACAGCTACCGGAACAGAATGGATGTTCCATCAATAACAGCTAGCTTACGCTGTATTTGACATCGATTCTCCTGGCTCTCATCCGTCTCTTTGGGAGCAATCTTGGCCTCACGGGTATTTGGCTCATCTGATCCGGCATCAGGCCTATCAGGATGCTGTGCCTTGTCCAGCGCGGTTCCGGGTAGCTGAACCCTGCGTGTGACTGGTAATCCCTTTATTTGTGATCTATTTAGTAGGTTATGAATACTGTCCACGCCCTGTTTATTGGCACCTTGTGCCTTGTTTGCCAGCCTGTGGCAACGGCAAGCATCAATTCGGAACAGCTAACGTTTTTTGCCTGTACCGACTACCACTGTGATATCGGGAAAACCGTGACACTCACACAGGACGACTGGAAGCCAATACGTGACTTGTTTCCAATGGGTATGTCACCGGCAGAAGAACGGGAGAGGATCAGGCAAGCGGTCGCATTGCTGGAAACGTCCGTTGGCGCTATCACCGGAACCTGGCGCGACCTCGCCGGAAATGTCGCCGGTTCCGGCAGGGGCGGGCAGCTGGACTGCATTTCCGAGTCGAAAAACACGACAACCTATCTACAGCTGCTGTTCGATGACGGACTACTCTTCTGGCACTCGGTCGGGAATCGTCATGTCCGCCGTCGCATCTTTGCACCACACTGGACGGCGGTGATCGTGGATCGCATGACTGGAGAGCAGTTCGCGGTGGATTCGTGGCACCTGGACAATGGTGAGCCGCCGGTGATCCAGCCACTGAAGGACTGGTTGAAAAGCGTTGAAATCAATCTGGAATAAATTTCTACTACGAGTGGTCTTTGGTCCACTGTTTTTAGCTACTGTTTATTGCCTTTCCCTGTAGTAGCGAGCTCCAGGACTGCAAGGTGCGTCAGTACTGCATCTCAGTCCTTCCCGGGAACACCGGGAATGCCGCCTTCCCGGGGGGTATATTGGTCCTTCCAGAAAAACACCTGAGTAAATCACCCAGGTGCCCGGTTTTTGATCACGAACCGGCTGTTCGTCGTAAGTAATTCTTCGGGAAAAGTGTACTGTAAGCGGTCATTACCATGCCGGACGCCGGCGGGAGACTTTCAACCCGGGGGGCTTGATGCAATTGCGTTTGATCGCGAAGTGTGACTGCGTCGCGATATCCGATAGCCACGCGGCTGCCAGGACATGCCTGATATCCTTTCGTCAGTGATTCCGGTTCGTTTTATTTTCATGTTTGCATTAATTTCACATTGAAATAACAGTAGAATTCTGAGCTACTATAACCAGCTTATGCGAGATGCAGCTTGTCAAGGGATTACCAATGCGGACCCACTCCAAGGATAGATTGCCTTTCACCCGTACCACGGCTGCGGCATACCACATGTGGCCGGTGTTATTGCTGCTACTTCTGGTGCTCGTTCACGGCGCGGGACAAGCGCAGGCACCGGCTGACTCGGCAACGGAAGTGGACGAGGCAACCGCTCCGGTCCAGGTGCTTGAAGGCCGTGTGTCCGCGGGTGATCTGCAGATTTACCGCATTAACGGGCTGAAGAAGGGAGAGAAACTTTACGTTCATGCCAGGGTAACTTCCGGTCATCTCGATCCCCTGGTCGCCCTCCTGAGACCCGACACCAGGCTTGAGGCGCTTGCAAGGGGACCAATGGACAAGCAGATCAAGACCCTGTCCCGGGATCACGACCCCATTACAGTCGCCCGGCAGATTCTGGACCGCTACGCGCTCGCCTGGAACGATGATTACGAAGGGCATTACCATGCGGCGTTGAGTGTTGAGATCCCGGAAGATGGGGATTACCGGCTCGCCGTAGGAAGTTCACTGGTTCGTGATTCTGCCGGGACCTATCGGCTCGTGGTCGGTATCGATGAGCCGGATGTGCTCACGGCTCACCTGGAGGGCCGCGGCCCCGCATTCGTCATTCCCGACAAGGACATGGGTGGGCTTGAGCGTGGCATTGCTCTGGTTGCCGACGAGCTGAGACTGGACCAGGTGGGCAGGTTCTACTACCTGGAAGATCTGGCCGCAGGTCAGACGCTCTATGCCTATGCAGAGACGGTGAGCGGCGATCTCAAGCCGGTGCTGACCCTCTATGACTACAGCGACAAGCCGGTGGCCTATGCGAATTTCTCGGCAACCGACACCCGTGCGGTGCTGCAATACCGGTTGCCGCAGAAGGCAGAACGGTACCGGCTCAAGATCTCTGGCGAGGGCCCCGACGGCAAGGCAACGGCCGGCGGCTTCCGCCTGCTGATCGGCCTGAATGTCCCTGAGGTGCTGCAAGGCGAGGGGGAGCCGACCGGCCGGGAGATCCTGCGGGAGCCGATCCCCGTTGGCATCGGTGTCAAGATGCAGCAGCTCACGGGGGTGAACCAGAAGGAAGAGAACTTCGGTGTAGTCGCTACAGTGGTGATGCAATGGAGGGATCCCCGGCTGGCGTTCGATCCCGAGAAGGTGCGGGAGCGCTTCAAGATCTTCACGGGTGATGCATTCGGCGCGGAGATGAGCCGCCGCGGTCTGCCCTGGCCGCAATACACCATCGTCAATCAGCAGGGCAGGCTCCTGGTTCAGAATCGCGTTGTGATAGTCCGGCCCGATGGCGAGGCTATCTACTACGAGCGGTTTTCGACCTCGCTGCAGGCGCCCGACTTTGACTTCCGCAACTTTCCCTTCGACAAGCAGAGGTTCTTTATCCACTTTGACCTGCTGGGCCCCGTGTGGATGTACAGGCTGCAGGAGATCGCGAATTATAGCGAGATCGGCGATAAGCTCGGCGAGGAGGAATGGGTCATCACCGATTTTGATACGCGGATCTCCACGGGGCAGATACTGAAAAGCCCGGTGTCACGTTTCAACTTCGAGTTCCACGCGAATCGCCACATCGCGTATTACTTCTTCCGCATCCTCCTGCCGCTTATTGTCATCATCAGCGTCTCCTGGATACTGTTCTTTCTCAAGGACTACGCCAAGCGGGTTGATGCCGCCGGTGCGAATCTTCTCTTGTTCATTGCGTTCAATTTTGCCATATCCAGTGACTTGCCCCGGCTAGGCTACCTGACATTCCTCGACATACTGCTGATCAGTGCCTTCCTTGTCACCGCGGTCGTGCTGATACTGTCGGTCTATCTGCGCCGCCAGGACATGAAGGGGCGCGAGGACTTTGTCGCCAAGGTCGATCGTTATGTCATCATCTTCTATCCACTCGCCTATGTCCTGACGATCGCCACGGTTACCTTTCTGTTCTAGCGAACCGGCAGGGGATGCCGACTGAATGCGGGTTGTCCATACCGCCCCTCTCCCCGCACAGGGACCCTGGCCGGTACCAGGCTATGCGGCTTAAAGGATATGTATGCCACGGGCCACCAGCAGGGCACCGAACGCCAGCAATAATATCACCAGGACGTTGACGTTATTCCTGATCAACCAGTCCTTCCCGTGCCCGAGCATTGTCATGGCCTTGCGCCTGGCAATAAAGAATGCACCAACAGGCGCAACAATGCCGATGCTGGCAATGAAGGCGAATATCGCGAGTGCAAGGTACTGCGTGGCCGAGCCGCGCATGACGGCATCGATAGCAACTGCACCGGCCACGTTCAATACCGTATTCTTCGGGTGCACGGCAGCAAGCAGGAAACCGGTCATCGATGACTTGACGGCGCCGATGCTATCCAGCCGTGACAGCATCCGCGGGACTTCAACCGGCGTTCCCGGCGCGGGCCGCCTCCGCCACTGCTGCAGGGACAGCAGCAGGAGCACGATCCCCAGCACAATCCGGATCATGCCGGACAGCCGGGTCGGATCACCGCGCGCGGTAAGCAGCCCTGGCATCAGGAACACAACGGAACCGATTAGCAGGATGCCGGTGACCCATCCCAGCAGAAATGCCGGCGCGTTGGTTGCTGCCCGGGAAGTCATCAGGATAATCAGGATGGCCGCGATAGGAAGCGGGCTGAGCGCCACGCCGACCGCCATGGGAAGTGCCCCGCCTATCGCATCCAGCAACATCGGGTATCCATCAGGTAACCTTGCGTGGCACCGCATTGCCCTGATGCGGCATCAACAGCGCCTGTTGTCTGGCCGTGACGAATTACCGCGACTGTGTCTGTTACGTGAGCATTCCATACAGCCCGGGCTTTTCTGTGCTGTGAAATGTACTCGCCGGGACATGGCGCTCGTGCGGTCTGACCCTGCATGAAACGGCGCCATTCAGGCATATTGCGTATCAGACACAGGTGACCACGCCCGGCTGTTTGGCGGACGTGGTTACCGCTTCTGGCGGAAAGGCACAGATATGAATAGCAGGCGACACGGCACACGGTTTTCAGGACCGTCTGCAGGCCAGGCCTCACCAGGCCCGGGGATCATCACGGAGTGAATTTTCTGAATGCCGCCAGGGCATTTTCCCTCGGGTTGTCGAGGCAATAGTCCATGTACTTGTCAGTGGCCTCGGCAAGCTCCTCGGTCACGTACTGCGTCGTCTTCTTTTCTCCCAGCCGTATGCCGTGCAGGAACGCCAGCGCGATGTCGCGGTCTTCTCCGGACAGTAGCATCAGGTCCTTGCACATATAGTCATTGAGGTTCTTGGTTTCGGACGCCTCTTCGGCTATAACGGCCGTGCCTCCGAGGCTCAGCACTGCACAAGCAACAGCGACCGGTAAAATGCCGTGTGATCTGGACATAGGTAACTCCTGTTTTGATTTCTGACTAGCGATTAATTGCCTGCCATACAGGCGTCATATTCCCGCTTGTATGTCTCGTTCTTCCTGTGGGCGTTGGTTGCACCACCGGCAACAGCACCGAGGGCAGCACCCCGCTTGGCGGCTTTTTTGCCGCCAACGATGGCGCCAAACACAGCTCCACCACCGGCACCCACGGCTGCCCCGCCCATGACACCGCCGGAACCGCGCTCGGCGCGCTCGGCGCGGGCACCGCAATCCGCCGCGGACTGTGCGTACACAGGCGCCGCCAGGCAAAAAGACAGGGCTATTGTGGCGATGGCCGCCATATTCCGTTTCGACAGGGTGCGTAACATTGTCGTTCTCCAGTCTGTGTGTGGCTCAGTGACTGCGGCGCGAGCTTTGGATAAAACAAAGTATAGACGAAAATATGTGCTGGATTAACACCGCTGCTCCTCCGCTGCAAGGGGGGGTTGCTGCATGTCGCGGCAGGAACAGCCTTGAATGCGAATAAGTTGCATTCTTCAGGCTGGAATTGAATTTGCCGTGAAGGCAAAAGACAATACCCTGTCTGACCACGAAACCATCCCGACCTGCAAGGAGATTGCCCATGCATACTGGTTACCGGAGGCCATTTGCCTCGTTTCTTTTCCTGATTGCCCTGTACCTGCTGACGCCGGCTGCCGCGCTTGCAGACACTTCCAACAAGTGGCGCATCAAGGTCAGCGGCGGTGCGAACTCCGATGGTGAAATGATCTTTCATGTCACGCCAAAGAACGGCGAGACCACCGTGGTTCGCGTAACCGTGAAAGACGGGACGGGAGAAAACCGTGTCGCCAAGACAATACGCGATGCATTCGAGGTACAGTTACCCAGGGATCTCTACCATATCGAGGTTGACGACGGCGAGCAGGTTCTGGTCAAGAAGAAAGGCGGTGCCGACAATTTTGCGCTCACCCTGGAAAGCTCGACGGTAAAGCACACCAGTATCAAAATCGGCAAGGAGTGAAAGAACCGCGAACCTGCAGCGTACTGGACAACTCCGGTGGGGGGCTGACCGGTATTCACCTGCTGCCCGGTGTAACACCTTGCGCCCGGCGTACTGCGTCCCTGCATGGCCGGAAAACAAGTGTCCTGCCCGGGTTCGCAAGCCTGTACTGTCCCGCATGCCCTGCACTCCGGGATTTGAATGATACCCTGCCGATTCTTCTGTTATGACGCTGCCCCGACTGATCCTGCTGTTCACTGTCAGCCTGCTGCTTGCAGGCTGCGCCACAAAGCTCCCGAAGGATTACGAGCGCCCCGTCTCCACATCGCTGGCCAGCCCGCAGGACACGCTGCTGGGCCGGTTCTTCAGCCATGAGATTGCTGCGCATCCCGGGAACTCCGGCGTGCTGCTGGTACCGACGGGCGAATGGGCATTCCGCGCCAGGGTAGGGCTCACGAATAAGGCCGAAAAGACCATCGATGCGCAGTATTACATCTGGGAGGAGGATACCTCCGGGAGGATTCTGGCAGAGCGGATGCTTCGCGCAGCCGACCGCGGTGTGCGGGTACGCATGCTGGTCGATCACATGACAACCGGCAAGTCGGACTTCAAGCTGGCCAGAATGGACCAGCACCCCAACATCGAGATCCGGCTATTCAATCCCTTTGCGAACCGCGGATTGCGCGGCCTGGAGTTGCTGTTCAACCATGGGCGGCTCAATCACCGCATGCACAACAAGGCCCTCATCATCGACAATGCCATTGCCATTGTCGGTGGACGCAATATCGGCGACAACTATTTCGGCGTGGATGCCGCCGAGAATTTCCGCGACCTGGACCTGGCGGTGACAGGACCTGTAGTGCAGGATATTTCCACCGGTTTCGACGAGTACTGGAACAGTGAATTTTCCGTGCCGGTCAGTGTCATCATCCAGGGTCAGTTCAGGCCAGAGGAACTCGAGGAAAGGAGGCAGCAGCTCTACCAGTGGGTTGCAACGCTGGAGAATTTTCCCTATCCGATCGACACCACGGGCGAGGACGTGATGGCCAGGCTTGAGGAACTGCGAGGCGCCTTTATCTGGGCGCCGGCCATGGCGCTTTATGATGATCCAGACAAGCTGGAAACCAGCAACGAGGCCGTCATGGACCACCTGGTCGAGGTGGGAAGACAGAAAGATTCCGAACTCCTGATCGAATCCGCCTATGTGGTCCCCGGGCCCGGGAATATGGAAAGGGCGCGCATTAACAGGGACAGGGGCGTAAGGCAGCGATTGCTTACCAACTCGCTGGCGACCAACGATGTTGCAGCGGCGCACGCGGGTTATGCGAAATATCGTCGCGCACTGCTCAGGAACGGTGTGGAGCTCTTCGAGCTGCGACCGGATGCGTATTCCGAGAAGAAAAACTGGTCCCTGCTTGCCGGGAGATCGAAGGCGAGCCTGCACACCAAGGCCGGTGTCGTGGACCGCAGGATTGTTGCGATTGGTTCGTTCAACCTTGATCCGCGATCAACAACCCTCAATACGGAGATCGTCATCATGGTGGACAGCGCGGAGCTGGCGTCGCAGGTTATAAAATTCATGGACGACGGCGTTCGGCCCGAAAACAGCTACCGGGTTATGCTTGAAACAGATACCGAAACAGGGGTCGAACGTCTGGTCTGGGTTACCAGTATTGATGGCAAGGAAATGCGCTATTACTCTGAGCCGGAAACAGGACTCTGGCGCCGGTTCAGTGCCTGGCTGATAGGACTGCTTCCAATCGAGAAGCATCTTTAATGTTGTCGCTGCCTTGATACTTCGTCTGCATCTGGCAAGACGGAGCATGCCTGTCTGAAGCGGGCCTTTGTCAGAACAACAGGTGGCGTTTAATCGCTTAACGGCGGCTTCCTGTTGACATCATTCTGTCAAAACGGCTGAACCATGAATCAGTTCACTCATATTTCCTTGGTTCGGTGAGGCAATATCCTATACCAGGAACTCATTGATTTTGTAGTCGGCCAGGAGTAAATCTCTAGCAGCTTGCCCCTCCTGAATTCCTTGAGAAAACACACCGGACCGGCAGGTATGGTTAAGGAAACCGCAGTTGCCCGGGTGGCGGGTTGCTGACGGCAAACTAAACAAACGGTTACCAAGGAGAAATCTTATGCAACAGGATGAAAAGCTCAAGTATCTGAAAGTTGCGCTTGTCATGTTTGGCATCATTTTTATCGCAGGGATCTACGTGATGATGATGTGGGTATGGCCTTCGGGTTGGGGTTGGACGCCACGGCAACCCGAATACGAACAGATGATTATGGGGGTTTATGCTGTCCTGGGAGTTTTCCTGATCCGTGCTGCGAAAGACCCTTTGGCTAACACGAGTCTTATCTGGTTCACGATCTGGTCGAGTATTGTTCACGGCGGAATCATGCTGGCTCAGGCTATCGTCGATGAGACTGAACGGGCCAATCTGCTGGGCGATATCCCGGCTTTATTGCTGGTGGCATTCGTGCTGTGGTATCTCATGCCGAAGAGAACCCAGGCATAGTGTGATCAACTCGTGACAATTAGCTCGTCAGGACGCCTGGCCGTGATGCTGCGTGCGGTCGCGATAGCATCGCGGGGTCTTCGCCGCTCATCCACCCCTGGCGCTTGACGACCCTGCTTTGCGGTGATGCTCACACGGGCATGATCCGGAATAAACACTGGTAATGACCAGTTATGCTGAAGCTGAGACCTTCACGGCGACTTGGCAAATGCCGTATTCTGGCTGGAAGCGGTTATCTAATACTTAAATAAAAACAGTAACTTAAATACGATCTCGGCCTTGACGGGCATTCCCTGCTTTACAAATCCCACATATTTGCTAAGGTTCGCGCAATTGATAATCAATGAATGATAGGGGAGGGCGAGGTGGAAAGGCGCATCAAGGATCGTCGTGTCTCGGCAATCACGCCTGCATTCCCTCTCCTGACAGTGAAAGGCCGAATTATGGACGATCGGCGGGTACTGCCAGATCGCCGAATAAATAATATCCAGGTCAGGTTCCTGGGTGACAAGGATAAAGCTGGATAGCCTGGATAATGAGGGGGGGTGTCATGGAAAATGACAGGCGGTGTGGTTCGGAACCGGTTCCATCGCAACTGTATGAATCGCTGAACGAAGTGCAGCGGAAGTTACTGCCCGGAATTAAATGCTCAGGATGGGAGCTCTGCTTCTCTCGCGAGAGGTTGTTTCTGGACCCCGAGATTGTGATACGCAACCGCTACGACAACAGGTTAGGGGTGCTGGAGTACGACGGGAGTATCAGGATACTGGCTAATACCAAGATACGAGGCGGGGACGAGCCGACTCAGCTGACACAGCCGGATAAGCCACCAGTATGGACGTACTAACCGGGCCTGGACTAGTTATTGAAAGATACGAGCCGGGTGGTTTCCGGGTCACCTGATGAATCTGGTGTGCGGCTATATTCTGGCCGATTATGTGCGTTTGGTCGGCTCTGATATAAACAATCAAATAACGACGGCTTCCGACCCGTTTTAGACCTGCGATAGCAATGCCGCAAAGGCAGGATGTCGCCTCCCGTCGCGGTGGCCCGGCGCCGTGTAGCGGGCCTGGTTTCGATAAGCTGGCGAATGAAAAGTCCGTGGCCTGAAGCTGGGATTCCGGCGGCCGGGCGAGGAGGGCGGATTAGCCCCAGCGCGGGCTGCCAACGGAATCCGTGGCTCCGAGCAGGATCACCTCGATCTCCTCAATGATTTCTTCCTGGCGCAAGACATTGCATTTTCTAACCAGATCCTCCGCCTGGTCATCGAGGTGCTGCACGGCACCTTCCAGATGTGTTACGCGCCGCTGGTTTTCCATCATAAGCGAGGCATAGAGTATTCCATGCAGGGCCGCAAACAGGTAGCGGTCCGTCAATTCGCCCAGCAGTGCTTCCGGTGACAGGTTCAGCAGCGGGGGATGCGAAAACGGAAGCGGCCTGTGTGGCAGATGATGGAAGGGTGGTAGCAGCTTTTGCATTGCGATACCGTCGTCACTCCCGTGATACAGGCAGTGAACGGCAAGCAGGTCGTGTTTTGACTGGAGCGTCGCAAGCACGCTTACCATTTGGCCGAGCAGCGACGTGACCTCCTCCGCCACGCTGGCGCCCTCGAGCGCAGACACGACGCGTGCATCACCCTCCAGCAGCGAATGCAGCTTGCGCCCGGTGACGATCAGCAGAGGCTCATCCGATGGCTGTGCCTGCAGGGTGGATTGCAGGGACCGGAGCAGCGCATGGTTGAAATCACCGCAAAAGCCGCGCTCAGTCCCGATCACGAGGTAGACCGGGGTGGTATCCCCGGCGTCGGGCAGGATGTCGGGATACCAGCCGAGCAAATCCATCGCCGCGGACTCGATGCTGTCAACCACGGCGTGCTGTGCATCCAGGAAGCGGGACAGTTTGCGGCTCTCCATGTAGGCCAGGGTGCGCATGGAATCCATGATGTCACGGATCTCGGCCAGGCTATGGCGCTGGCGCTCCAGGTCGTGCCGGTGTGTCATGCCGACGCACCCCGGTCAGCTGCCGACAGCCAGTTAGCAATCGCCGCGCTCCATTCCTCGCGCGGGCTGTCGAGGTCCAGGCTGGTGTGGACTAGTGCTGTCTCGAGTGTGGCGAGGTGATCTGGTATCGCGTCAGGCTCGACGGCTTCGAACAGGCCGTCGTTGAACGCAATCAGCCACACCAGCTGGAATGTCACCGGCAGGGGGGCAAGACGATCCTGTTTCAGGATCTCCCGTAACAGGCGGCCGCGGCGAATTGCGGTTTCCATGGACGCCTCGAGACGTGCCCCGAAGCGGGTGAAGACCTCCAGTTCCCGGGACTGGAGATAGTCGAGCTTCATGCGTCCGGCTTCCGCCTTGATGCGTGGATGTTGCGCCTGACCACCGATGCGCGACACCGAGCGGGCGATATCGATGGCGGGCCGAAAGCCGCCGGCAAACAGGTCGTGATCCAGGTAGATCTGGCCGTCGGTGATGGAGATCAGATTGGTGGGGATATAGGCGGCGATCTCGCCGAGTTGTGTTTCCACGATGGGCAGTGCCGTCATGCTGCCGCCACCATGGGCGGCATTCAGGCAGGTGGCCCGTTCCAGCAAGCGGGCATGGACAGAAAAGATATCACCGGGATAGGCCTCGCGGCCCGGTGGACGGTGCAGCAGCAGGGACAGCTCGCGGTAGGTTCTGGCATGGGTGGACAGGTCATCGTAGATCACCAGGACATCGTGTCCCTGCTGCATCCAGAATTCGGCCACGGCGCAACCGGCGAACGGGGCCAGGTGCTGCTGACCGGGCAGACTGCTTGCCTCAGCCACCACCACGGTGGTGTACTCCAGGGCATCATATTCACGCAGGATGTCGATGGTGTTGACTACGGTGGAGCGCTTCTGGCCAATCAGCACATACACGCAGTACACCTCCTGACCGCGCTGATTGATCACGGCGTCCAGTGCCAGGGAGCTGCGTCCCAGCCCCGCGTCGCCGATGATCAACTGGCGCTGTCCCTTGCCGACGGGGATCATGGTGTCGACTATTTTGTTGCCTGTGTAAAGAGGTTTGTGCACGAAATCCCGCGCCATGAGGGGTGGCGAGATCGATTCCAGTGCCTGCCAGCGTGTGTGCCCCGGTGGTGGTCCCCCGTCGAGTGGCGTGCCCAGTGGATTGATGATGCGCCCGAGCAGGGCATCGCCCACCGGTATGCTCAGGGTTCGGCCGGTGCGCTGGACGGTGGTGCCGGCAGTCAGGGCTTCGGTGTCATGCAGCAGTATCGCGCCTATCAGTCCTTGCGTCAGGTCAAAAACCATGGCCTGACTGCCGTCCTCGAAAGACAGGATCTCGTCCATGGCAACCGAGGGCAGGCCGGCGATCCAGGTGATGCCGTCGCCGACCGAAACGACCCGACCCTGTTCATGAATGCGCAGGCGCAGCTGGTACTGCTCCAGCCACTCGGCCTGACGTTCGAGAGGGCTGCTGGACAAGCTGGTTCCGTTACCCGGCATGGACGAGTTCCGTGAATCCCCTGAGTTCATCGCGAATATTGGCGCCCAGTATCCATGCGCCAATGGTGATGCGCACACCGGCCAGCAGATCGCTATCCTGTTCAAACTGCAGCGGTATGTTCAGCGCAGTCACTGCCAGCAGTGTCGCTTCGAGCCGCTGGCGCTGGTCTCCGGCAAGCGGGGAGGCGCTGACTACCTCGATGACGTCGGGCGTCTGCCCATAACTGTTGCGCAAGGCGGCGATGCGTTCGCCTGGCAGTTGTGACAGCCCGGTGATCACCAGTTCAACAAGGCGGGCCTGTGTGTCAGCCCCGGCGGCAGCTTCCAGCAGGCGAGTTGCAAATTTCGCTGCCTGCACCAGTGCGGTTTCCTCGACCTTGCGCTGGGCATCGGCCTGGCGACTGGCCGCGGCGACGCGCGCCTTTTCCCGTTCCTGCGTCAGCTCGTTTCGCAATGCCTCTATTTTGCTGGCGCGCTCGGTCTCGAGTTCGCGGGTTAGTGCGTCGCGTGCCTGTTGCCGTTCCCTGTTCCAGTCCGCAAGCCGGCCTTCGTACTGCCCGCGCAGTTTTTCGGCGTCTGCACGCAGGGTCTCGGCGTCAGTGCGGGTCTTCTCGATCCCGGCGCGCCGGCGGGCGATGACCTCCAGCACCGGCTTGTACAGAAAGCGCTTGAGGATCCACACCAGGACCAGGAAATTCAGGATCTCGAGTACAAAGGTGGACCAGCTCAGCTCCACGGCGGGTTACTCCCTGTTCTCTTTGCTGCGATCGAAACCATGATTGCCCTTCGCCTATTTCAGCAGATATTCGAGCAACGGGTTGCGGAACAACACGATAAGTACGATGACCAGGACATAGATGGCCAGCGACTCGATCATGGCCAGTCCGATGAACAGCGTGCGCATGATGGAACGTTCCGCTTCCGGTTGTCGTGACAGTGCATCCAGGGCGTGGCTGATGGCCCGGCCCATGGCGATGGCAGGTAACATGACGCCGAGCGCGATGCCGAGGATCGCGGCGACGGTCGATGCCAGTGTGAAGGTGGCTAAATCGGGCATGGCTTACTCCTTGTCTGGTTGCCGAAGTAGTTGTGACTGTATACCGCCAGCGACGTAGATAAGCGCCAGCATGCCGAAAATATAGGCCTGTACCAGGGCCTCGATAATATGCAGCATAAGGATCGGCACGGGGGCCAGAAATCCGGCTACCAGCAGGATCAGCAGGGCCGCCATCTCCAGGCTCATGATATTGCCGAACAGGCGCACGGCCAGCGCGACCGTGCGCGTGATCTCGCTGATCAGGTGAAACGGCAGCAGAATCGGGCTGGGGGTGAGGTAATGACGCAGGTAACGTCCCGGCCCCTGGATACTAATGCCGTACCAGTGGGTTGAGAGGAACACCAGAAAGGCGAGCGCGGCGGTGGCGGACAGATCCCGGGTGGGAGAATGCGCACCCGGGATCAGGCCGGTAAGATTGGCAATCACCAGGTAGAGCCACAGGCTGGCGATAAACGGCATGATGCGCTGGCTGTGTTCGGGTGCCACCTCCGCGATGGCCTCCTCGATAGCAGAGACGGTGCCTTCCACCGCGGTCTGAACCGGCCCGGGCTCGATACGTAGCCGACGCGACAACAGCCAGCTGAAGAACCAGATCAGCGCCATGATAGCCCAGGTGGTCACCACAGTGTCGGTGATGGTCAGCGGCCCCAGTACAACCTGTGGTGTAATTTGTAAATTTACTTCGGTCACCGTGTTATTCCCTGATAAACAGGTAAACATTCAGTGCGCCCACGAACACCCCCACCAGGATCAGGCTCGTCGTCCAGCGGATCGAGTATCCCGTCGCCAGGCTGTCCAGCCACTGGCCGAGATAGGCGCCGCCAATCACCGGTAGCACGAGCAGCAGACCCAGGGTGCCGATGAAGACCGTCTGCCCCATCAGGGTGGGTCGTTCGCGTTCGGCTTTTTGCATGCGCCGTGCCTGGCGCTCCACCTGCTTTCTCAGGTCATGCTGTTGTGACATGATGGTTAGCCTTCGCCCTTGTGGCCCATTTCCCACAGGCGTTTGAAAACTTCCTGCTCCATCTGGTGCAGACTCTGTTTCATGCTGTGCAGCGTTTCCTCTTCGGCGAGCAATTGTTGCTGCAGGGCCTGGCTTATGCGCATGTAGTCAGCGTCCAGCATAAAGTGACGCGTGCTCAGGGTCAGTACGTTGTCATGAAAATACAGCACCGCACCGGGCAAGGCCAGGTAGCGCCAGGCACTCTCGCCGATGCGAAAGCGGGCCAGACCGATGATGAGCGAGGTGATCAGGCGTGCGTGCCCCGCGAGAATGCCGAAGCTGCCCGAGGCGTCCTCGCCGACAAAGGAGGTCACGCCCGTTATTTCCATCGCCCGTGCCGCATCCTGGAGGCGCAGGGTAAAGGACTTCATGTTGCCAGCCCTGCCATGGTGCCGCGCATGTAGCACTGGTCTTCCGGAACTTCGTCATGGCGGCCGGCCAGAAAGGCCTCGCAGTCAGCCAGCGTGTCTTGCAGCGCGACTGAAACACCTTCGATACCAGTGTGCGAGGCCGTGGTCCAGAACGGCTGGGCAAGATAGCGTTGCAGCTTGCGCGCGCGTGCGACGATTTTGCGGTCCCCGGCGGACAACTCCTCCACACCCAGCATGGCAATAATATTCTCCAGCTCCCGGTAGCGCGCAAGATGTTCGCGCACCCCTTCGGCGATGTTGTAATGGCGTGCCCCCAGGGTATGGCGGTCCATGAGCCGGCTAGCCGATTGCAGGGGGTCGACTGCCGGGTAAATGCCCTTGCTCGCCTGGGCACGGGACAGGATCACAGTGGTGTCGAGATGACTCAGGATGGCATTGACCGCGGGGTCCGTCATGTCGTCTGCCGGCACGTAGACCGCCTGCACCGAGGTGATCGCCCCCAGCGGGGTGGAAAGAATCCGCTCCTGCATCTCCGCCACCTCGGTGGTGAGGGTGGGTTGGTAACCCACGGTGGCTGGCATGCGCCCGAGCAGGCTGGAGACCTCGCTGCCCGCCTGCACGAAGCGGAACACGTTATCCATGACGAACAACACCTCTTTTTGCAGGGTGTCGCGCAGATACTCGGCATAGGTGAGCGCCGAGAGTCCTACCCGGAAACGCACTCCGGGTGATTCGTCCATCTGACCGAATACCATGAGCGTTTGCGGCAGTACGCCCGCCTCGAGAATTTCGTGCCAGAGCTCATGGCCCTCGCGGATCCGTTCGCCGACGCCGGCGAACACCGACACGCCCCTGTGCAGGGTGGCCACCGCATGCATGAACTCCATGATGAGCACCGTTTTGCCCACGCCGGCGCCGCCGAACAGCCCGGTCTTGCCCCCCTTGACGAAGGGGCAGAGCAGGTCAATCACCTTGATGCCGGTCTGCAGCACCTCGCCAGCGCCAACCGTATCCTGCAGTGTCAGCGGACGGCTGTGGACATTGCGGAATTCCCGGGCAAGCAGGACATCGCCGTCGTCCAGGGGTTCGCCGAAGATGTTCAGCAGCCGTCCCAGGCAATCGGGTGCCACAGGGACATGGAGCGGCGCCCCTGTGTCATATACGGTCATACCCCGGTAAAGGCCGCTGCTGCGGTGCAGGGTGATTGCACGTACATGATGTTCATCGAGGTGCTGATGGACCTCGAACAGCACGGTTTCATGATCGAGGCGGGTCTGCAAGGCCCGACGCAAGGGTGGCAGCGTATCGCAGGCGATGACGGCCACCGGGCCGTGCACTTCCACGATGACGCCGATCGCAGGGTCGATCCGGGTGGCATTGGCTGGTGTCTCGGACATGGGTGTAATTATACGTCCAATTATCGGTAACCCTGTCCAATATCAGGCTGCTTCTGCCTCGGCAACTGGCGGTAGAGGGTGGGGGTTGCCGGGATATGTCCAGCGGGAATCTGAGGGTTACCTCTAATACGGTCGTCTCAAGCACGGTTCCCCCCCCGGGTGCGCTGCGACACCTGTCACGCCGAACATCTATATGGCGTTTATTTATAAAACGCCACGGCTTGTGTCCCCCGCTTCGGGGCGCGGCGCATGGACGAGAATTCAACCCTGCTGGTGGATGAAGCCGTTCCCGGGCAGCCTGTGCGCCAACGGGTGTTGTGCGTTCCGAATCCGTTGCATTCCCGGTTCGCGAGTCGTCCGGAGATCATCGGTCGGTTACTGAAGAACCTGCCGTTCGTTGGCCACCTGCGCAGGGCAGGAGTTGACCGACGGTCCTGCTGTTCAGCGTAAGCTGTAGGTAGTCTTGCATGGACACCGCCCGTATGCCAGGTGAGTCTGGGTGATCAGAGTCGATTGCAGTCTTGCATCCGGCCTGTTGATGGAGTTGTTACTCCTGGCCTCTATGGTATTCGCCGACGGGGCCCTGTCTTGAAACCGAAGTCCTTGCTTCGAGACTAACATCGGCTTTGACCCGCCGCGGTTCGACCTGTGTCGCCATGCCTCACTTGTGCAATCGTTGTGCGACCTCCGTTACGCAGTAATCACGCGTCTTTCCTCGTGCCTCCGATCAAGCCTGGCGTACTGGACACCAGGTTTCCTTTCTGACCAGCAAAACCCGGGCGATGCGGGCCATCTTGTTGGCCAGTGCAACCGCCACCTCATTGGGATGGCAGCGCTGCAACAACTGCTCCAGCCAAGGATTCCCACCAGGCTGGCCGGCCTGAAGGCGACGTCAGATGTGACAGATCACTGTTCTCGCGCCATGGATCAGCAGGCTGCGCAGGTAACGGTCGCCCCGCTTGCTGATGCGCAATAACCGTGCTTTCCCGCCCGAGGCTTGACGGGCTACCAGGCCCGGGTAGGCGGCGAGCTACCGCCCGCTTCTGAAGTCCTGACCTTCACCCAGCGCGGCGGCCAAGGCGGTTGCCGCTAATACACCAATGCCCGGAATACTCGCCAGACGCTGACTTGCAGGGTTGGTAGCATGCCAGGCCTTGATCTGGCCTTCCAGGCGTTCGACCCGCTCGATCAGTCGGCATCTTCCAGCAGCGCAGGCAGGTGCCGTGAGATCGTTTTGACCCCTTGCGGCAGAACGATGCCGTACTCCAAGAGAATCCCTCGCATGTGATTGCTCAGGGCAACCCGCAGGCGAACCAGCAGGCGGCGAGCATGATGGAGATGCAGGACGGCCTGCTGCTCGGGTGTCCTGGGCTGGACAAAGCGCATGTCCGGACGTTGTACCGCCATCGCAGATGGCTTCGGCATCATTGCAGTCGTTCTTGTTGGTTTTCAGATACGGTTTCACGAAAATGGGTGCCATCACCCGAACGGTGTGTCCCGGCCCGGTCAATTCCCGCGACCAGTAATGCGCGCCACCACAGGCCTCCATGCCGGTCAGGCAGGGTTCCGGGTTGGCGAAAAATCGATGCACCAGAGACCTTTTCAGCTGCTTGCGCACGACGACTTCTCGATTGAAATCAATACCATTAGCCTTAACCAACTGTAAATGGTTATCTGGATATAATATATGTTCACGAAGATCAAAGGCTGACAGTTCATGGACTCCCAAAAATACAAACTCACGCTCGTCCAGGTAATTTTTGCATTGGCACTTTCGGGTATATCGATAACCGAAAACATGGCGTGGGCGGGTAAACAACCGAAGCTGATCCTGCAGATCACCGTTGATGGCCTGCGTGGTGATCTGCCGAGCCGCTTCCCTGATCTGCTGGGTGAAGGTGGTTTTCGTTATCTGATGGAGCAGGGCATTCACTACACTGGTGCCCATTATCAGCATGCCAATACCGAAACTATTGTCGGTCATACGTCGCTGGCCACCGGCACCGTACCAGCGGCCCATGGCATGGTGGGTAACGTCTGGTTTGACCGTGAATTGGACCGCCTTGTGTACAATATCGAGGATCCCGACTACCACCTGCTCAGCGTTGGTGCCGACGTAGATAGCAAAACCGAAATTGATCCAACCCAGAAAGCCGCCAAGGTTGAAGGGCGTTCACCGAATAATATCCTGAGCTCCACCTTGAGTGACGAAATGGCGGTACATTTTGGCGGTCGCTCCAGGATTTTTGCGGTGTCGGTGAAGGACCGTGGTGCGGTCCCGCTGGCTGGTCGTGCTGGCAAGGCCTTCTGGTTTTCCAAGGCCAGTGGCGAGTTCGTCACCAGCAATTATTACTACGAGGACTATCCCGACTGGGTCAATGAGTGGAATGCACGCAAGCCGAGTGCAGGCTATGCAGACAAGTCCTGGACCCTGATGTATCCACAGGCGAAGTATGTGTTCGGCAATGCGGATGATCGCGAATACGAAATCGATTTTCCGGGTTTCGGGCGAACCTTTCCGCACGCCTATGGAAACGCTGATGACAAGTACTTCACCACAAGGCTCACACTGAGCCCTGCCGGTGACGAATTGACCCTGGATTTCGCCAAAGCCCTGCTGATAAACGAGCGGCTTGGTCAGGACAGCACGCCTGATTATCTCGCCATCAGCTTTTCATCCACTGATTACGTTGGTCACCTTTTCGGCGCCTCCAGTCTTGAGACCGAAGACAACATGGCGCATCTGGACCGTACGCTAGCGGATCTGTTTTCCTTCATCGACAAGGAAATCGGACTGAAAAATACCCTGATCGTTTTGTCCGCTGATCATGGTCAGCCGGAAGTGCCGGGGCATCTACACGAGCGGGGCATCGGTAATGCTCATTACTTCGATACCAGGACCCTGGACAAAACGCCGGCCATTATGGCACTGAAAAAAAGGTTCGGCATTGGCGAGGAACTGATCGAAGCCTTCTTCCAGCCCTACCTCTATCTCAATCGGGACCTTATTGAGGATAAGGGACTGGATCAGGCAGAGGTGGAGCAGGCCATCGCTGCGGAATTGCTGAAGTTCGATGGCGTGGCCTATGCAGTATCCAGTACGGCACTGCGCACGGGCAATCTGCCCAATACATTGATGACGCGCTCGATCTTGCGCAACTTTCACCCGAAGCGCTCTGGTGATATCTATCTGGTGTTCGAGCCTAATGTGTTCATTAACGAGTTCGACGGTTTACTGGTCGCCTCGACCCATGGTTCGCCATGGCGCTACGACACCTTCGTGCCGGTGATCTTTGCCGGTGCTGGCTTGCCGGCGGTGAAGGTGAGTCGCCCCGTCACGCCATATGATATTGCGCCTACACTGGCGGCTTATATCGGTGTGAAACCACCATCTGGTGCCATCGGCATGACTCTGCCGGAAGTGTTGAAACAGTGAGTGCGTAGGCCGTCAAGAAATGAATACCTGCTTTCAGTATTAGTTACCGTTTAATGGTACAGAAGCATAAGTATTGCAGCGTCTGTTTGTAGTGATTTCACTGCGGACCGCACGTGAAACAAAATAGCTCAATTATCCAGATGATCCGTTATATGATGGAGTGCCAGTGAATGGATATTAATAACGTAACAGTAGCCGGTGCGGGTGTCCTTGGCGCTCAAATCGCCTGGCAAACAGCTTGGCATATATGGGATTCAATGTAATCGTTTATGATCTGTCCGATAGTGGGATTGAACGATGCAGTGTAGTGGCATAGTGAATTTGGCCACCTGATTTTGGGTGATATTATCACTCACGTGAGGAAACAGGTGACGAAATGAACAATATGAGAAGAAACTACAGCCCGGAGTTCAGGCTGGAAGCTGCACAACTGGTCGTGGACCAGGGCTATACGCTAAAGGCTGCGGCTGAGTCGATGGGCGTCAGCAAGGGATCGATGGAGAACTGGGTCAAGCAGCTCAGGAAGGAGCGTCGGAGCGAGACGCCGAAGGCTTCCGCCATGACACCGGACCAGCAACGCATCCAGGAACTGGAGAAGCAGGTTCGGCGCATTGAGATGGAGAAAGAAATCCTAAAAAAGGCTACCGCGCTCTTGATGTCGGACTCACTGAACAGTTCACCATAGTTCACCGACTTCAAGGGCGTTACCCGGTGAAGGTAATGTGTGAACTGTTTGATGTTCACCGCAGCAGTTACCGGGCCTGGCGGGATCGACCAAGAGAAGTACCCGCAGAGGAGCTACAGCTTCGGGAACAGATAAGGGCCGCGCATGCGCTGAGCAATGGATCCGCCGGTGCGCGCAGTATTGCGAAGATGCTCACCACAGCGGGTACGCCGCTGAGCCGGTACCGGGCCGGACGGCGCATGAAATTACTGGGGCTGGTGAGCAGCCAGCAACCGGCGCACCGCTACAAAAAGGCCGATCAGCCACACGTTGCCATACCCAATCGGCTTGATCGTCAGTTCGAGGTAGGCGCACCAAACCAGGTCTGGGCTGGTGATATCACCTACGTCTGGACCGGCAAGCGCTGGGCGTACCTGGCGCTGGTACTGGATCTTTTTGCACGGCGTCCGGTGGGTTGGGCGTTATCGCTGTCGCCGGACAGCGCGCTGACGAAGAAGGCACTTACGATGGCCTATGAATCGATAGGTAACCCGGAGGGCGTGATGTTCCACTCCGATCAGGGCTGTCAGTACACCAGCCTGGTATTCCGGCAGCAGCTCTGGCGTTACCGGATGGTTCAGAGTATGAGTCGGCGGGGTAACTGCTGGGACAACAGTCCGATGGAGCGGTTCTTCCGAAGCCTTAAGTCCGAATGGATACCGGAAACCGGTTATCGATCTTTTGAAGAAGCCAAGCGGAGAATCATGGACTACGTGCTTGGCTATTACAGTTGTTTCAGGCCGCACACGTATAACGACGGCCTGCCGCCTGTCGCAGCTGAACAGCAGTACTGGAATGCCCAGAAAACTGTGGCCAAAATGACTTGACCACTACAACCACAGATGGCGAGCAAATGAATGCCATGCACGATTATATTGTTCGCATGACGAAAGATGAACTGCCGCCGGCCAAGGCCTTCTGGTCGCTGACCCTCTGCGACCTGGACCAGGGCTTCTTCATGCCGAACGACCGCAAAAAGTACAGCGTGGGTAAGAACGGTGGAATGAAACTGGACAAAGACGGTGGTATCACAAACTATATCGCTGCCGAGAAGCCTGAAGATGTGCCTGACGAGAACTGGTTACCTATCGAGCGCAAGGATCAGGATTTAAGCCCTCAACTCCGTTTATACGTACCGGACCTCGAAAAAATGAAGGCCTGGAAAGCCCCGCGGGCTGAAAGAATCACAAACTGACAAGGTATTGGATTTGAGACAGATTCCATGTTTATGCAAAGGAAAAGCCATGAGGAAACTCCGATCTGCCGCGACGGATCGGGATAACCAGACGCAGTAAAGCACCGTGACGATTTCAGCTGAGGCTCCTTTAGTGGTAGTTTTAATATGCAGTTATGTCCGGTTTTGCTAATCAGACCTCCGGGGGCAGATGGAGCGCGGCAAGTTTTGGGTATTCCAGGCCTTGAAGGGTAAACTTCCGGGCGACCTGGTCAAATGACCGGTTCAGACGGTACTTGGAAGTACAGATATCCAGGGAAATAGATGCAATGAAGTATCTGAATATTGGATCTCCAGTGTGTCTGCTGGTCTTTCTGGGAGTGGCTTCAGAAGTCTCAGCTAGCTCATGGACTTGCGAGAAGGCCGAGTTTACACGTGAAGTGGTTGTCTTCTATCCGGAAGCGCCTGCGCGATTGCCGTGCAGGGTGTTTTATGCCAAGCCAAATGAGGATGTCTTGCCCCGTGCATTGTGGGAAGCAGAAAATACGCAGAATTATTGCGAACACAAGGCAGAGGAGTTCATTGAAAAATTGAGTTCATTGGGGTGGCGCTGTTTTGGCAACGATCTCGGAGAATAAACAGGAAAATCAATGACGGTTATGAAATGTCAGCGTCGCTGGACAATTGCGCCTGAAAATACAGGTGTTGGCATAGATGATTTTTCAAAAGGAGGTTCACCTATGCCGGAAGGGTGTCCCGCGCTGGGCCGCAAAAATACGGCTTAACAGTAACCTCGGAAGTCATTACTGAAGCGGCCTCAAGGCCGCTTTTTCGTTGCTCGCCAGAATTCCGGGAATGACCGGTCCTCTGGTCGTTATAAGACTTTTTCGCAACAATAAAACCCGGAGCTGGCGGTTGGCGTGCTGCCGGATACATGCGTCCGGAATCAGTGACCAGCCATACCCTAGTACTTCAGAACAATAGTATGCCTAGCCAGAATTGGCATGCTTGTAATTGCATAAGAATTACCAGGGAGCATCATGTCTGTTTACCAAGAACCCTGATATTGATCGATGCATCTATCGGGATAGTTACCGTAGCCGTAGTCATGGTCTGGTTCTACGTGAGGCGATCACCACTGTATCACCGGTAATTCTGCAGGATGTTTGCCCGACTGGTACGGCTATGCGACGTACGCTCAAACGTGGGCAACCTGAATGTTTATCAAGATAACAAACATGTTAACAATATGCTGGAGGTCAACACCATGAAGCAGCAAAAAGGTTTTACACTGATCGAACTGATGATCGTGATCGCCATTATCGGCATTCTTGCCGCCATCGCGATCCCGGCCTACCAGGACTACACCATCCGCTCCAAGGTTTCTGAAGGTCTGAGCCTGGCCGGTTCTGCCAAGCTGGCTGTCGCCGAGACCTATGACTCGGAAGGGCGCTTCATGATCGCCTCCAACGCCAGTTACGGCCTGCCGTCATCGACCAGCATTAGCGGCAACTACGTCACCAGCGTGGCGGTTATTGATGCCTCCGGCACCCTCCTGATCACCTACAAGGACAGCGGCATGGGCGGTACCCCGACGGCCGACGGCCAGACCATGATCCTGGATCCCGAGCCGCGCCTGGGTTCCATGGAATGGGCCTGTGACGGTTCCGGCAGCGCCGGCAACGGCAGCATGCCTTCCAAGTACCGTCCGTCTGAATGCCGCCCGTAAGATCGGGCAGCCGGTACTGATAAAACGCCCCGGCA
>Ga0209536_100003503_pt1 | contig 25192 bp, 30 predicted proteins | sample DeeMarSeWOR28_12_FD_187461 | JGI IMG/M metagenome (GOLD analysis project Ga0209536, IMG submission 187461) | Marine sediment microbial communities from White Oak River estuary, North Carolina - WOR-2-8_12 (SPAdes) (version 2) | ecosystem: Environmental > Aquatic > Marine > Intertidal zone >...
ATCAACGAATAATTTTTTATTATTTTTATTTCCAACAAAATTTCTTTGTTCACCCTTAAAATCACCTTCATCTACATAAATTAAGAATTTATCTTTAATAATTTCATTATCATCTGTTTCAGGACCTGAAAAAACTGGTTGATTTGGAATACATATGCTTTTATTATTTGATAATATAACATCCGATGTTCTGCCATATCTATCAGAAAGCACAATGCCAACTTGGTAACTTCTATTTGTTTTTAAAGTATGATTAGGATATTCTATTATACTAGTTAGATTTTTATCGTCACTAGATGGTTGAAAATCTAAAGGCGTTCCATTTGAAACATTTACAAATTCAGTTACAGTTATAGAAGTTGGAATTGGAGAACCTGTTATTGTTTGAACAATTATATTATCAGGTGAACCAGACCAAGAAACTTTACTACCAATTTCTATAGTTCCTTTACCTGAATTTAAATTTATTGTTTTACTACCAATAACATCTCCATCTACTACAGCGCTACCATCTCTTAAGTTAAACTCAGATTTCTCTGTAGCAGCTACATTATAATCTAAAGATACTGGAGGAGTATGTCTATTTTGAAAATTAGAATAAACAACCCTATTACTTACAACTTCCTGCGCTAACGACTTTACAGGTACAACGTCATATACTCTAGCTAATTCTTTTTCAGGTATTGTTTTGTATGGTTTTTTACCAACATATATATATTCTAGCACGGTATCAGAACCACTCAACTCAGAAACAGGTACAGATTCTACAACTTTCATTGACAAACCATCTGACTCTTTGTATATAATATCTATTTCTTTTATTTTTAAAGAAGCGGCAACATCATCTTGAGTCATTGGTGTGCCATCTTCAAAAGTTGGTAATGGTATTTGAAGTCCTATAGAGTTAACTTTATTTTCCATAAAAGAAACTATAGTTGAACTCACAGCTTGCTGTTGATCACCTTCTGTTTCAGCTGTATTTAAAAAATAACCATCTTGCTTTGGAATAAAACAAGGTTGAGTGAATGGAGCTATAAGAGAATACTCGTTATCATCAAATTTAAATCTATAAGAAAACCTTACAAATTTATCTTCTAGAAACGCATCGTCACCAGAATATTCTGGATCATAATATGGATTATAATTAAAAACAAGCTCATCTCCAGTCGCTAATGTTATAAGAGTATCTACTTGAACGTTTGTTACGCCACTACTTCCAGTCACTGTAGCACCTGTGTCAACTATTGGACCTCCTGCTGTAGTTATTTTTCCTAATCTCATTCCAGCTTGTGGAAGATTATCTGTTCCACTCGATTGAAAATTAGGATAAAATGGTATATTTAAATTGCCTATAGAGAAACTAGTTCCTGTGGCTCCAGTAGTTACTGTAGCGGTTCCACCGCTTCCTATAAACTTAGAGACAACGTCTTTCATTGTCGTTTGGTACTGATCCGTTGGAGAGCCAGCGTCTGCAGCTTCTTGGCTAAACTCGTATAGCTTTATAGCTGAATAAGGATTATATTTAGCTACAGATATTTGATCTTCATTATAATAATAAGTAGAGTCATTAACAGCTCTACTCACGTTTATTTTTCTAGGTTGATTTCTATTATCTGTAAAAAATAATAAATTTTCTAATAAATTAACACCATATATTGGATTTAATTTAGAAAAATTTAAAAAAGCACCGCTAACTAAATCTTGAACAGTTCCATTACTAGCATTGTATCTTTTTATAAAATGATTAGAACCAGCGCCAGTTGGTATATAGTTAGAACCGTTGTTATCTGTTAAAAACACATATATGTGATTATTAACCTCATCTACAAAAAAACCTACAGCGCTTAAATTATCTACCGTAGGCTCAAACGAAGCTACAGAGATATTTCCTAGTACATTTTCCAAACTACCAACACCTTCACCTTCAGATTTACTTATCTGAGCATTAATAGCGTTTCTATATTCACCAGGTGGAACAAGTCTTGCATCCAAGTCCTTGTTCATCTTGGATCTTATAAAATTATTTTTAACTTCAGCCATTTAATTTTAATGTTTTATCCACTTAGACTTGCCTCTCATTACTTGAACAAATTCAGTAAGTTTTATGTTAGATAATCTTATTTTAGCGTTTCTAAGTTTGGCACTTCTTTCTTTTTTAAGACGATGCACTAAATACTCTGGAGAATTTATACTGGTCGCCATTATAGCGTGTAGTATGTGGGCGTAAAGAGCTTCTTCTGCTAGTTTAGGTATTTTAGTATCATCATCATAAGCTAAGCCATCTGAAAGATATTCAAATATAATTAACTTATCGACAAGATCGCTAGAAAAAGACATTTTACCTTCTCTTTCATTTATAGTAAAATAACCATTTACATTAGCATATTGTGGATCAGTTCCATAGAATTCACCTAAATTCCAATTACCGTTATATCCATATACATTACTAAAATAAGCCCAATCATCTAAATCAAAATCATTTGTTAAAAGATCTGTTCTAGCTTCAGCCCATCTTTCTCTAGTTATAGAAGTACCTTCAATGTTCTCTCCAAAGTTGTCTTGAGTTGGTACACCTCTATTATCTTGTATTGGTGTACTATATGGTATTGATGTTAGATTATTAGTTGGATTTATTGGTCTTTTAATACCATACTTATCAACCCACGATAATTTAACGTAGTTAACATAGTCTTGAGGTAGAATAACACTTAGATTAGCTGGTATTGTTAGTTCTTGCGATTTAATACTTTTTAAAGTATCATAACTAAATTCCTGTAAACCTCTTTTGGCGTGAAAAACAACATCAGTTCTTTTCACACTAGGTATTAACTTGCCAGGTCCAACATAAGCTATTAAAAAATTATTTACAACATCGCTTATTTTAAGATATTGATATTCACCATAATTATTTTCTACAGTATCACCAAGTGCTTCTTCAGCCGCTGTGCTAGCGTAATTACCACCATCTAAAGTTTTTAACTGTACTACTATGAAATCTAAATTAGCTGGGGCTGATCCAAATGTTATAACGTTTCTACTAACAGTATAAGAAGATGTGTATTCATTCCACGAACCTGGTAAACCAGTTGAGCTTGTGTATATTTTAAAATTATTTAAAGCATAGTTTATATCGCTAGGATCATAACTGCCAAAAACTAAATCTGTGTCAAAAGTAGTTGTAAAATCAGTTGTAGTTCCATCGCCTCTAAAGCCTTGCGCACCTTGGTAATATTGCTGATTTGTTTCTGTTATTGATGCCATTTATTAACTTTTTGAATTTATTTTTTCAGCTTGAACAGCTCCTGATGCTGCTTGAATTACCTGCGGATCATTAATAACAACACCAGCGTATGCTAAAATTCTTAATATAACTTCTGTTTGCTCTGTTGCCAATAATTCAAACTGAGTTGAATTTGTAGAACTATAAACATATTGACCTAAACTTCCAATGCTAAAACCCCAAGCAACATCAGCTGGTTTTCTAATATATGATATTTTTATATCAGAAGCGCTTGTGATAGATGTAGGGTAAACATAAACTCTAGTTTGACCAGTGTTAGAGCCTGAAACACCTTGTCTTGCTTGTTCATATAAATAAACAGGGAAAGTTTCAGTTGGTCTAGTTAATGAAGATAAGTTTACGTTTAAAAAATCATTTCTAGTTATTCTCTCTATTTCTTTTTCGTCTCTATATATGACAGTACCAATTCTGTGAAGATTAGATGGAGCTAAGAAATAATTTTCTGTATTTATTGAAGATATTGTTAGTGTAGCATCTGTGTTACCACCAGTTACAGTTACCGTATCACCTATAGAGTATCCAGATCCAATAGCGTTTATTACGGCTGAAGATATATTTCCACTACTATTTTCTAACAAAGTTATAGTGGCATCAACGTTTCCAGCGTTTATAGTTAAAATTTCAGAAGATAAATAACCACTACCTGGGTTTGCTATGTTGATACCAGTAATAACTCCACTATTAACAGACGTTATGTTGACAGTTAATCCAGATCCACTGCCACCTGTTACGGCTATATTTGAAGCCACTGAATACCCAGTGCCACCATTTGACAAGTTAAAGTCAGGTATACTTATAGATGTATTAACTGTTAACCCTGTCCCAAGCCCACCTGTTGTTGTAGCTACTCCACTTGAAGCAGAATAACCTGTACCTCCAGAAGATATCGATAAACCTGTCACAGCGCCAATAGGCACTAAAGTTGGAGTACCTATAGTTTTAAAAATAGAAATGCAATCATCAATATTTTTTTGACGATTAGCATATTCATTATCTGTTTGAGGCATGCGTAATTGCTGATTCATATCTTCAAAGTAACCTTCAAAGATTTCTAATTGTACCTGTGTTGCTAGCTTATTAAATTCATCAGGTGTTATATATCCACGCTGTTCTTTGTTAAGTATAGACAACACTGTATTATAAACAGTATTTACGTTTATTGCCATTTTTATATTTTTATTATAATACAATGGAAGACCGCTTTCGCGGTCCCCATCATATTAGTATCACATGTTATTTTAATCTTTTCTCTATAGATTTATAAACTTCTGTGCCTTCGTCAGTTTTAAAATATGCCGCCATTGCTGAATATGGATTTTCATCAAATGGAACATTCATTAATTTTCTACCTGTCGATGCCCAAGAAAAAGTTCTTTGATCTTGAGATAATTTAATAATCCCGTTTTCAGCAGCTACAATTGCTACGTTTCTTAAATGTACATTTTCGTCATTTGCTAACTGTAGAAATAAAATTGGATTTTTCTTAGCAAAAAGCATTAAATCTCTTTTTATTTCTCTAGAACTCATTTTAGAAACTTTAGAACCTAACTCAACTCTCATAATGGCTTCAGCCATATCAATGCTGATTTCTCTAGCTAAATTAAGAGCATCTATTTCTGTTTCTATAGATTCTAAATCATTACTAGCATTTTGAACTGGATTATATTCATAATACTTTACGTTTAAAAGAGGGTGGTAAATAGATAAAAGTTTTTGTAGTGCAACTTTTTCTTTTGGAACACTTAGCACTCCGTCTTTAAACATTATATGTCCTAATGTAACTTCTCCTTTTTGATCTTTAACTAATGGAGAATTTTGATTAGTAGCATATCTTATTTCTAGTTGCTCTCCTTTTTCTTTGTCAAACCATAATAAAGGAAATCTTCTAGTATGTTTTGATGGGATTGTTAAACTTAAAGGTTTGTGACCTTTCAAAAAATAAACCCTATCTTTTATTTCCCATTCAGGTTTTTTTATCTCTTTTTGAATTTGTGTAATTTCTACACTAGTTTCTATTTCTTGAGGCGCAACCTCAAAACTTTCTTCTGCTTTAGCTTTTTTAGCCATAATATGATAAAATTAAATAATTAATAAAAATAAGAATTACCCCTGAGGTTTAATCAGGGGTAAATCCTGTATTGTGATTAAGCAGTTGCAGCAGCAGTAAACAACACAAAGTTGTTAGCTCCTTGCACAACCAAACATCTTTCAGAAAGGAAGTGTACTTCCATTGCATCAAGATCAGAAGTGTAAGCACCTCCAGCAGAACCAGTCACCCAGTTTTTCATTCTACGATCATCAGCTTGAGAAGCTCTGTATCGAGTATGCAAGAAAGGACGACGAATATTAGTTCCTAAAATTTGGTCGTAAACAGTTGACGTACCGGCTGGAACAAGAACACCTTCAATACCTGGCGTAGTTAAACCACCTCGAGTAGAAGCATCGTTCAAGTATTTCCAATCAGTTTTATAAAAATCATAAGATCCTCTACGGAAACCGCTAAATCCAAGATTTAAAGCCATTTCTTCAGAGTTTTCAAACAAACCGTATGCAGAACCAGCACCAGAGTTTCCTCCGTTTAATCCAGCAAGCATGTCATCAAAATCTAAAGAAGTTTGTCTACCTAAGAAAAGCATGTTTTCTTCAATAGCTCCTTGAGTATCTAAGTTTTTAAGGATATTATCGAAAGCAGCTAAAGAGTCTGCTGATGTATTTCCAGCAAATCCTAAAACTTCGTTACCTCTTTCTTTGATAGCAGCAAAAAGACCTTGAGTACCTTCAACAGAAGCAGGAGCTCCAGTTGCAGTGTATAATTCACCCTCAACAACAGCCATTTCTAAATAATCTTCAAAACGCAAACGAGTTTCAGATTCTGCTTTTAAATACCAAAGGTATCCAGAAGTCCCGTCTTCGGTAGCAACTTCAACCCATCCAATTTGTGCCATATCAGATCCATCTACAGAGTATTTGTTTCTAATAATAATAGGCTTGTTATTGTATTGAGTAAATTGAGGAGTTACAGAAACAGCATCTGGAGTAGTACTTCCTTTTCCATATTCAGAACCGTATACAAATATTTTCAAATCTGTAACGTCTGTCCAGTCGATATCACTAGTTAAATCATCTTGAGTATAAGGAAATACAGTTAAAACACCTGTTGCAATAACTGATGCGGAAACAAATAATTTTAACTCTTCTCCAGTAGATGGATTAATAGCAACTAAAGTGTCATTAGGACTAATAACATTTTGAATTGTACTTCCATTGACTGGAATAGTAAGTTCATTTGCACCAGTAACTGAAACGTTGTCGTAAGAAATGTGTAAACGGTTTTGCTCTGACCATACAACTTGATCTGAAGTCATAGGCATTTCAGCTCCTACCATTCTTAAAAATCCAGATAACGTACGGTTTCCGTAACGCTCTACTTCAGCTTCGTAGATTTCTGGTAAATACTGCTGAGCAAAATCATTAGTTCCATCTGTAAAACTAAGATAGTTGTCTCCTGTAGCTTGTTGTTTTTGGCTAGGAGTAATTCCTCCAAAAAATGGAGTTGGGCTATAAGTAATTGCCATAATTTTTTAATTTTTAGTTTTTAAATTTTTTAATTCTTAGTTTTGTAGAATCTGCACCGCTGATAGCTCTAACTTTAAAGCCATTTATAAACACATCGCCATTATTAGAAGGCCTTGCTTTAGCATCACTCAAGTTTTTTGAACTATCAACAACTTGTTTTACTGCGTCGGCTTTACCTTGCTCATAGAAATGTGCTGCAATACGATCTACGTTTTCAGCAGCATACATTGCTTTGTGATAACCAGAATAATCTTTAACAGTGCCATTAGAATCTAGGAACTTCCCGATTAGGTTGTTAATATTAGACTGTTTTTCAGCAACCGTATTAGCATTTTGAATTTTATACCTATATTTCTTATCACCAACATTAATATCGAAACCTTCGAAATTTTCAGTGAAAAGCTTTTTAGTATTATTTTCAAAAACTTTTCGGTTTTGTTCAGCTTGCTCTTGCTGCTTATTATATCGATTGAAAAAGTCTATAGCTTTTTGAGCTTCTGGATTTACATTTGATCTCAACTTGATTTCATCGTAATATTTTTCCTTTGTCTCGTTTAAAAAGCGTTTAGCTTTTGCAACTTCTTCTTTAAATGCAAGTTTTTTCTTGCGTATATCTTTTTCTTCATCTAAATCTTCATCATAATCAAAATCTTCTAATAAAAGTTCTAGATCTGAATTATCAAGATATGGTTTTTCTTTTTTATAATACTCTTTTAATAAAGTTTTATCATCTACATTAGAATAATCTGCATTAAGTCTAACATAGTCTTCTACAGTTCCACCTGTTTCTTCCATAAAAGAAACTAACTTTTCGATGTTTTCTGGTAATTGTTTACCTAAAACTTTTTCATCTCTAACTGCTTCTTTTAATTCTTTTTCAGTCTCAATAACCTCTTGAATAACCTCTTCAATAACTTGTATTGGGGTTTCTACTGTTTCTTCGGTGGACCGTACTTCTTCAACCACTCTCTCGCCGTTGCTACTGTCTTTGGGTTCTTCGACAACAACATTGCTATCATTTGTCTTTTGTGTTTGAATGGCATTTTCTTCGTTTTCTTTAGGTATAGTAACTTTTGTTACATCAGAAGTAACTTCGCTTTGAGTTACTGGTTTTTTAATTTCAACCTTAGTAACTTCATTTTCTTTAATTAGTTTTCTTGGTGTAGTTTTCTTTTTGTTTTTTAAAGTAAATTCACCTTCTTGTTTTTCTTGTGTTGACATAATATAATATAATTTAAAAAATTGCTATAGCATTACATAAATGCTCCTAAACCTTGATCTGGTTCGTTTTCAAAGTCTATAGGTAAGCCATCATTTTTTCTCTGACTTATCATTTCACTTTGTTGTGTTGCTTGTATTTTCGTTCTTTTGTCTTTTCTATCTTCTTTAAAAGCTTCTTTTTGATTTACCACTTGCATTTCAATTTGCTTTAACTGCATATCGTATTGAAACTGCTGCTGCATCTCCATCTGTCTTATTTGAGCAGCTTGTTGCATTTTTTGAAGTTCCATTTCTTGCTTAGCTTTTTCAATACTAACTTTTGTAGATGCTATAGCTTCTTGCTTTTGTACTTCAGCCATAGCTGTTCTTTCTGCTGTAGATGCTTGAGCATCTGCTTGTGCCGCTATATTAGCTTGTTGAGCTTTTTGATCACGTTCTATTTTAACCTTACGTTTTATTTTTAGCATTTGATTAGCTAATTTAAGGTTTTTAATTTGACGTATATCAATAGCATCTTCTAAATCAATACCTCCAGTTTGTAAGGCAACTTGAATGTTTTGTTCTAATTGAACTTTTTCCTCTTCATCTGGTTCTAATTCTAAGAAAATACCAAAATCATGAAGATTTAAATCTATAACTTCATCTAACGACTTTACGTTGTAATTTGATATAGAGTTTTGTAACGATGCTCTAGTTAATGGAAAACGCAATGCATCACCTATTTTAAGTGAAACGTTTTCAGCTAGTTTAAGAGTTAAAAACAAACTAGACTGAACAATATGTCTAGTCGCTACGTTTGATGCGTTAGCAGCTAGTTTCTGTAATCCTACGAGAGTAGATTTATCAGGCGTACTACCATCTCTAGCTTCATTTAATCCTGTTACGTCACGTATCATTTGTAAATAATATTGATACGTTTGTATTAAACTCTGTATTTTACCATATCCATTAGAACTGTTAAGTTCTTGAATAGGTACTTTTCCGTGATTTAATTCACCATCTTGAGTTAATGATCTACCTACAATACTACCAGTCTGGAAATACATATTAAGCGCTTCAGCTGGATTGTAATTAGTACCATTACCAAGATCAACTTCAGCTAAACCGTCCATATCAAGATAAACGCCGTCTGGCACCATTCTTGATAACACTTGTTGAAGTTTTAAATGCGTTATTTGAATCATATCAGCAAAACTAATACATTTACTAACAATAGACTCTATTCTACCTTTGTACATTCTTGGAGCGCAAATAGCATAATTCATAGCAACCTTAGTAGTGTCAGCGTAAGGTCTTGACATATTTTCTGCTAACTCCCATTTTAATAACGTGTCTGTACCTAAAACTAAAGCTCCATTATAAAGAACTTCTATTGTTCTAGAAACTCTTTCGAACATATCTGTTTCAGGTGGATTAAACGTGTCTGGCTTTTCAATAGCCTTCATTAATCCTTGGTCTGTTTGTTTTATTTTAAAAACTTGATTATGGTAGGTTTTATAGTCAAAATACAAAACTTGAACCGTATTTTCATCATAATCACCCCAGCCGGTTATATACTGTCTATTACCAGGCATGTTTTGAATACGCTCAAGTTCTTTATCTGAAATATTAGGAAATTCTTTTTTAAGTTCAGGTATTGTTATAGCTTTTATTTCACCTACGTAATATATATCTTCAAAGTTAGGATCTTCTGTATACGAATAAACCATATAAGCAGGATCAACATAATCAACCTTAACGCCTTCAGCTATGTTAAAACTAGTTTTAGCAGCTGCAATGCCTAACACAGTTAAATCCATGTTAAGTCTTCTGCGTATTAAATTATATTTGTTTTGAGCAAATACAGTTGATATAGTTTCCTCTTCCGCAATTTCTATAGACTGTTTATAGCTTAATTGCATTTTAAGCTCTAACTCTTCTTTAGATTCTGGCACAATATTAGGATCTGGTGATTGATATAAGTCGATGCCTAATACAGCTTTAACTTCTTCAATATATTCTTTAGCTACCATATCTTCGTAAAGTCTAGAAGCGTATTGTGTTCTTTTCTTTACAGATTGAGGATCTTGAGCATAAGCTTTTATATCATATGTCTTTTGAGATATACCGTTTACAACGATATCTACAAACTTAGATAAAATTGGAACTGGTTTCCAGTCTAAATTCAAATAAGATAAATCACCGTTTATAGATAATTCATCTTTATATTTTTGTATTGATTGCTCTCCTCGAGCATACAATCTTAAATTGTGAAAGTTTTTCCAATTAGTTAAATATCTATTACCATTTGTTCTACTTTGTCTAAACCACTCATATTCTATGGCTTGAGCAACTTGCTTGCCATATTCAAAAGTGTCTTTTTCTTCGTTACTTACAACTTGACTAGGAAAAGAACTGTTATTGTTAGTGTAAACGTTCATTTAACTTATAATTTTTGATGTATATCCCCTGTTATCATATCTTTTTATTCCTAGATCTACAGGTTCCGTTTTTCTTTTATTTACTGGTGTATATCTGTGTTTATTGCAAGCCATTAAAGCTAAACCAGAGCTAATAGACGCATCATGTGATGTTCTATTGTTAATATCAAATTTAGCCCAATCTTCTAATGTTCTTTGAAAATACATATCACCATACCCAGTTTCTTTTAATCCTACAAAATTTTCTATATAAGACTCTATAGCCGCGGCGTGAGCTTGTTTTATATCTTCACTAGAGTTTGGTATTCCACCTATTTCTCTTTCTGTTATAGATAGTTTATTTCTAGCTCTATCAGGTCTATTCATTGAAAAACCCCTGTAACCACGCTTTTTAAAATAATATAATAATCTAGGTTTATTATTTTCAGCTAATATTGGCATACCATAAAAAATACAAGCCATCAAAACATCTTCAAAAAATATTTCAGCAGTTTGTGGTCTAGCTATATATTCTAAGAAAAAATGATTAGGTGGCACATCTTCCATTGAAAACTTAGTTAAACCGTGTAAAGATCCATTTGATCCTCTTTTATCTACAGTCCCTGATATGTCATATGGATCACATCCAAAAGCACCTAAATGCTCATTACCTGGATAATAAACACCACTTTTATTAATTCTTTTATTTTGCAAATGAAAAGGCGGTATCCAACTTACTAAAAATCTACCATTGTTATTTGGTGTAAAAATAACTCTAGTATCTTGTTGTCCATTTTCCCATTGAAAACTACCACGCGTAACATTTATAGAATTACGCATATCTTCATTGAAATCAATTTGCTCGTATATTTTAGTTAGATTAAACAAAGATTCTTTTGTTTCATCTCTAAAAGCATGCTTTTCAGTTCTTGGAAATTGTCTGTAAAATTCATTTAAAGCATCTTGATCTTGCTTTAATCCTTCTACTTCGTTCTCCCAGTATTCTATTACACCTATTTTTATTTTTTCACCTTGTGGACCTTCAATTGGTTTGTCTGGAGTGTCGAATACAGGTATGCCATAAGCGTCAATGTATCCCTCGTAGTTCCATTCCATAGGTATGAACAAAGAATATAATCCTGAGCGAGTCTGTCCATTGGCGTTTCTTTTCGTAACATCTGAATCATCATAAAGTTTTTTAAAGTTTTTACCTCCTTTATCGTGAGCATTAGATGTTGAACCCATCATACACTTGCCTATAATCTTACTACCTAATCGTAAACAAGTTCTAGTTACTCGCCAGTTATTTAATATATTATTTGGCTTTTCCCACTTGCCACTTTCGTCGTGTACTAGCAGTTTTAATTTTTCACCGTCATAACTATTGTCTCCAGTGTTTTTCCAGTCGATGGTAGTATCGAGTCCCGATATTTCTTGTAGCTTTTCATTTGTTTCCAGCTTTCGTCTCGTATACTTTGTAGCAGGTACACGATATGCAAGCTCTGTTTTCGGCCTGTCCATACCGTCTTGAATTGGCTTAAAGAAAAAAGGGTAGTTGACTGATATTGGTACAACTTTGTCGGTAAACATTTTTTTAGCGTCAGGTCCTGATTTTGACAATATACCGAATCTAGAATCTGTTGATATCGTTGCTTGGTTAACTGTCTCTCCAGAAGCCATAAATGAAAATCCACTACGTCTGTTTTTAAGATAGCACATTCCGTAGCATCTATCGTCTGCTTTGCAAGCTTCCCAGAATATAAAGAATAATCTATTTGCTTCTCTATAGTCTGGTTTCCCAACGTCAATTTTGCTCCACTGCAGGTACATGTAATGAGTACCAGTAATATAAGTAGCTTTATCTTTATTATAAAACCAAAAACCTTCTTCACGTCTGTTAAATTCTTCGTCAATATAATCATACCATTTTTCTTTGAAGTCTAATGGATATTCTTCCCAATCAAAAACAGACTTTATTTTTTCTAATTCTTTTGGATAATCTATATGACACCATTTATTACCTTTAAACTTATGTACTTTATTTTCTTTAGGTAAAGCTATTTTAAGGTTTTGTATTTCATATATTTCACCGATTTCACCAGTTCTGCTTATAACAATAATATCATAATCTTCGTTATAACCATATTTCCACTTTTTAGTTTTATTGTTTTTATCTAAAGTATGTGGTTGTATGTGATCTTCTAATACCTTGTATAAAGTTTGCTCGTACATTACTTAGACCTTCCTTCAGCAAAACCTTTGAAAGTTTTTTCTTCTTTAACTTCTTTAGGTTTATCATTCAACAAATCTTGCTCGTGCTCTATTCTTGTAAGTATCTCAAACGCGTCAAATATTGCAAGTTTTTTAGTTGCAGCAGCATTTTTTAAACGATCAGCAGATATATCATCTTCAGAATCTATTATAGGCTCTTTTGCAACCTTTATTAATTCATCAACTGCTTTGCGTCCAGCTTGGATTATATTTTTCTTCGTTTCCTTTACGTTCATACTTAATTACAATATCATTAGATTTCATACAATAAAGACGCTCTCCGTCTATTAAAAACTCCCATTCACTGTTAGGTGTAAATCCTACAAGATCTCCAGGAGTTATTTTAAAAGCCTCTAATGAACTATTTCCGTATTTTAGTATACCAACAAGGCTTTTTTCTTTATCTAGCGTTAAATCGCTATCATTTTTAATTGGTTGAACAAAACATCTATCGTTGATAGTATGCCAACCAGTTTCATTTTTATATAAATATATTTGGTCTAAAGAGCAAAGATGATGATTATCTCTTAAAAATGATCTACTTTTTTTCTTTTCACCTCGTATATCATAAAAAGTTCTAAATACATTTTGATGTATTACAACTTTATCGCCTGGTTTTATATCCATTGAAAACTCAGATGGTGTTTGTACAACCTCAGCTAGTCTATTAACAAATTTCCAATTTTCAATCTTGGTATTGACTATAAGATCTTTGTCACCGACTTTTACTATATTTTTATATTTTTCACCAACTGGCTTTACAATAAAATCATATAATGAGTTCATTAGTATTCTAAATCATATTCAACAGCCACAGCCATATTCTTATTAAACTTTTTCCAAGGTAAAACCTCGTCATTTTTTTTAATGTAAATGCTGTACGATGAATCTTTCTCTTGAAATAAAATATAAGCTATTTCGTGACCACCGTAAACCTGCTGACCAACAGAATAATGCATGGCATCATTTTTGTAATCAGAACCAATACTTATTTTTCTAATTACCGTCTCCATCTTTTTGTATTTCTGTGTATTCACCGGTTTTAAGGTCTACAGAAATAGCTCCATACTCTTTTTCTAATTTAGCCTTAAACTCTTCTATATCTTTGTTTACTCCAGCAACATCGTGTAAAAGACTATGCTTTTGTGTTTCTAAAACTCCAATATTAGAAATAATTTCATTAAGTTTTGTTTGCAACCCAACGATTTCGTCAAGTTGCTCTTGTTTAATCTTTGCCATTTAATTTAATTTAATTTATTTTATTTATTTTTTCTTAAAAATATTTGTTGCTTTTTCGGTTGTTCTACCTCCAAAATAAGCTAAAACTACAGCCATCATAACACTTTCAAACGTGTCATTCCATAAAGCGTTTATTTGAAAAGGCAAACTGTCTATACTATCTAATAAACCTGCTATACTAAAAACAACAATACACCACACTAATACTAACGGTCGAACATTTTTACTCAGCCAAGAATCAGAAATAGAATCCGCTTGCCATCTAAGGGTCACAGCTTCCATTTCTTTATTTTGTTGGTCAAATATTAATTGCTGTAATTTTATTTTATCTTCGTTGGATATATCAGCCTTTGTTATTTCAGCTATAGCTTCTTGTGGTGAAACAACACCTTCTAAAACGCCTCCTAAAGCTGGGTTTATAACTTTTGCAGCACCAAGCAGTAGTTTGCCTACTGTTGTCTCTTTGAAAGGCTTTTTAGGCATATTAGTATTATTACTTGTTTTTTAATTAGTTACCAGATTTAATATCTCTCCACTCAGAGACTTCTGTTTTAGCTGTTGGATCTAAAGAATATCCAGCTTGGTTTAAATATATATTAAAGTCCTTTTTTATAGCTTCTTGTATTGATCTATTACCTTTATTCTGTTCAAAAGCTCTCCTGTATATATTTTGTATATTTTCCATTGGCATTTCTTCTGGCATATCAGGACTTAGTGTTAATCCAAAAAATTTACCAGGTTTAAAAGAACCAGGTGTTTTCCTTAAATTAACATCTCTTTCTTGGATAATTGTTTTTGGAGCTTTAGATTCTAAATATTTTTTATGTTCTTCTGGATTTTCTTGCCAATATTTTCTACCTTCTCTTGGGTCAACACCTACTTGTTCGAAAGTTAGTCTTTTTTCACCTGGTATAGTCATCTCTCTTCTAGTTGGTATATTTTGACCATCTATTTGTTGAAATTTTGTTTCTACAAATTCTTGTTCTTGTCTAAATGGACTAGATGGATTTAATGGCGACTTAGCGCTAAATTTTTTTTGAAATGGTGAACTCATTATTTTTTATTTTTAATCGGTGTTTCTATTACATATTTAGCGCCTGGAAAATAATAATCATAACCAGGGTACATTACTTTTGTATAACCTCTATCGTCTGTACCTAGAACTTTAAAATCAACTCCTTTCATTGTTATATGACCTCCTTTAATTATATTTTGAGGCTTATTAACATCGGGGCTATTTCTTAAGTATCCTTTTTTAGATATTTTCATTACGCTCTTTTGTAAGCCTCAGCTTCCCAAGGCAAGTTTTTAGCACCTTCTTTCATTTGTGCTCTTGAATATTTTTTACCTTTCCAGTAAACAAAATTGTCGTCGTAATTTAAATCACCACGTTTCATTTGTTCAAGATGTATTTTTTCGTGAGCAACGACTTGCTTTACTTGATCTGGATGTAAATCTTTACTTATTAATATAGATCCATTGTTATTAGCTTTACCCATAACACCATGCTCCATGTCTACCTTGTATATAGGTGTGTTGTCCATAGAATATGGTGGATTGGTTAATTTAAAAGCCATATCTTTCGTCTTTACTTTCTTTTCCAGCTTCAAAACCTAAATCTGTATCAATATTACCAAAACTTTTAAAAGCTTTTGACCATTGTTTATCTTTTTCTTTTTGTTCTTTTTTTCTTTGCTGCTCTTTAAATCCAGCCATTATTTGACCTTGAAGATTTGAAAAAGCTTGACTCATCATTGGTATTTGAGTCAAAAGATCTTCGCTACCTCCAGCTCCAGAAGCATAAGCACCTTTCAATGGAGAATTATCACCTGATTCTTTTTTTTTAGCAAGTTCTTCAGCAAGTTGCTTTTGAAGCTTTAATTTTAACTCGTAATCTGGAGCTCCAGTTTCTGCGCTTTCTTCTTTTTCTATCTTTGCGTATTTTTTAGCAAGAGCTTCGTATTGTTCATCGGAAAAAGGTCTTTTACCCATAAACTTTTGTGCAAATGGAGAACTCATATTATTTAAATGCTTTAGCTCGTGAAGTAATTGGGGTACCGTGTCCGCACTCAAATGGTGCTTTTAAAACTTCTAGTCCGTTTTTACCAGAACTAGATCCTTTTCCTTTTGGAAAATCAGTTAAATCAATAGGACCGTCCCAAACGGCGTTTTCACCTACTTGACCGTGTTTAAGTGGTTGTTTTTGTAGTTTCATATTTTTATTTTTTATAACCTTCTATTCTTGCTTTAATAACATCTGCTTGAGTTATTTTACCGTCTCCAGTTTGATCTTTAAACATAGCTGGAGCATTTACAGCATCTTGTCTCATTTGTAAAGGACCAAATATGCCTTGAGCTACTGCTTGAGTTTGTGGCGAAAATGGATTAACCAAACTAGATCCAGCTGGAGTAACATTAGTCATTGGTTGAACCATCGGTTGAGACATTTGTGGAGCTACTGGCTGTTGAGCCATTGCTTGATTCATAGGATCTACGATACCAATTTGTTTCATTGGTGAATCGCTGTAGTGATTTGGAGAACCACATTTACAAAGAGGTGATCCACATTTTGAGCATTTTGCCATAATTATCTGTATTTGTCTTTATTGACGTTATATATTGCTTTTGTTAAAACTTTATCAGTATATGTATTACCGCGTATTATACTATTAGAATCAGAAGTTGGTATATCTTCAACACCTAACATCATTCGATAAATTCTTTTTATCAACTGCTTGCATTTAATAGATGTTTTATATATATGGTATTTTTGAGTTGTTCTATTTCTATGTCTCCAAACAACTATCCAACCTTCTTTTAATAATCTATTCCATCTACGATTGTCCCAACTATAAGAATAAGCACCATCTTCAAAATCTCGTTTCTTAAACATATCCATGCAGTCTAAATAAATTAATAATTCAAGATCTGCATCGTTTAAATCATTATTCCTACAAGCCCATTTTCTTATGATTCTGTAGTGCTTCATAAGGTTGAGGTCTTTTATATCATCTGCCTCTAACCTTCTCATAATACAACTACAACGTCTTGAACTTTAATAACGTGATAAGTTTCTTTTTCAACTTCTATTTTATGACCAGCGTGTCTATCGTATAGTATTTTGCTACCTTCTTTCAAACTGTTTATTTCATCTCCAGCTGATACAACTGTAGCTTCTACATATCTAATATCGTCTCTGTGTGTTTCTGCCAAAAGAAGACCACCTTTTGTTTTGGTGGTACCTTCTTTGGTCTTTTTTATAATTATATTTCTACCTATTGCCTTCATTAATTCTTAAATTATTAATTACACAATCTGTAGATAAAATTGTAGTAGCTACTGAAGCTGCGTTTTGAAGAGCGCTCTTGGTGACTAGCAAAGGATCTATAATACCTGACTTAGTCATATTTACCATTTTTCCTGTAACCACGTTGTAGCCTTGTCCTTTTCTATCCGGTGTTTTAACATCGTTAACTCCGGCGTTTTCTAGTATTGTTTTATAAGGTGCTTTAATAGCTTCTAATAAAACTGTTTCACCTATTGACGAGGCTTTTAAATTTGTTGCGGCATTTAATAGAGCAATACCACCACCAGGAACAATCCCTTCTTTAATAGCAGCTTTAGTAGCACAGATAGCATCTTCAACTCTATCTGTTTTTTCTTTTAATTCTATTTCTGAATTAGCACCTACTTTTACTATAGCTATCTTAGCTGATAGCATTGCTAATCTTTTTTCTAATTTAACAAGTTTGTTAGGGTTTTTTTCTTCTAATAAACTTTGTTTTAAATCATTTATAACACTTAAAACTTCTTCTGAAGGTTCAGGAACTTGCAGTACCGTGTCTTCGTGTGAAGTTACACTTTTTATGCAAGTACCTAAGTGTTCTGGCTTTATCATATCCATATCATCTCCAAGATCTTCGTTTATGATAGTAGCACCAGTTAGTAAAGAAAGGTCTTGAAGCATCTGTTGTTTATTAATTCCATAAGTTGGAGCATCAATAACATTTACTTTAATAGCACCTTTCATTTTATTCATTGCCAGAGCGGACAAAACACCTTGTTCCAAATCGCCTATAATAAGCAAAGGTTTATTGTTTTTTATTACGTACTCTAGCACTGATTGTATTTGTCTAATAGTATCTACCGGTGATTCCAATAATAAAACCAGCGGTTTATCCAATTCAGCAGTCTTAGCCGCTTTATTAGTTATAAAATGTGAGTTTTTAAGACCTTTTTCGTATTGAACACCATCAACAACTTCGACGTATGTTTTACCGTCTGAAGATGTTTCCATCATTACAACGCCTGTATTATCAACTGATCTAAAAGCATCTGCTATAACACTACCAAGTTCAGAATCGTTGTTTGTAGATATAGTGGCAATTTGATCTATCATTTTACCTTTAACATCTACAGAAATAAGTTTTAAAAACTTAACTACATTTTTGACAGCTTTATTAATACCGTCTTTTAATTCTCTTGAGTTTGTTTTATCAGCTACTTTATAAGCTTCATTTAATATAGCGTGAGCTAAAACCGTAGCTGTTGTTGTGCCATCGCCCGCTTCTTTAACTGTTTTTCTAGCAGCTTCTTTTAAAAGCGTAGCACCCATATTTTCAACTGGATCTAGCAAGATTATTGAATCTGCTACAGTAACACCATCTTTTGTAATAATTGGTTTTCCAGTATGATCTTCTAACATTACACATCGGCCGCTAGCTCCTAAAGTGGAGCTAACAGCTTTTGTGAGTTTTTCTATTCCTTTAAATACTTGATCTCTGGCTTCATCACCAAAGTTTAAGTTCTTGACAATTGCGTCTGACATATTTGATTTAATTTAATTTTATTTAAAAATGCTTATAATCCCTAATATTGCTAAACTATAAGCTAGTATGGTTGTTAATATCCCTACAACACCTATAGTTATAGCAATACTTGGTTTTAGTTTTTTCATTTAAAGGTTTTTACTACTTTCGGTCCGTTTATAAATTCAACTTTCCTTTGATAGTGTTCGATTGTTTTGTCAATCGAAGTTTCAGCGGCTTCTAATGTTTCTCTACGCGTAACATCAATCCATTGATCTTCTTTTTTTAGATCTTGGTATTCTGTTTGGTAGTAACCGTTTGGCAGCTGAACTATTCTCCAGTTTGCTTTATCAGCTATATGCTTCCAAAGCTTTAAACGATTTTCATCTGGTTGTGATTGACTAGACCACGTATTAGTCTGATAAAAAAATGTCATTGGTTTTGGTTTTAAGTTATTAATTGGTTTGCGCTTTACCCGTGCCGGTTATGTTTTATATCATCACTTGTAAAAAGTGTTTTTTACTTATTATTGTATTGTCACAGTTACAGAAGTTGGGTTTTGTTTCTCAGCAATTTGAGAAGCAATACTATCTTCAATATTTTTAACTTGATCTGTTCCCATTGCGTCTTTTGTCCAACCAACAATTATTTCATTAGTTAAATCTTCGAATGGTATAAATGGTTTTGAAGAATCTAATTCAACTTTTTGAGTGCCTATATTTGTAGCTGAATAATGATTTAGATTAGAATCTAGTTTGTCCGATACGCCCGTTGCTATCCAATGTACATTATATACTACATTAGTTTCACCTTCTGCTTGAGGGTGTATATCTACTGTTTTACAATCCCAATTATATGTTATCATTTTTGCTTGTTTTGAATTATTTCATTATAGCTGTAAAGCTATCTATTTGTTTTCCATCTTTAGGATCCATAACACTAAAAGTTATATTACCTTCGCATACTTGTATGCTACCTAATACCCCGTATTCTTCGCCTTTACAGTTTAAGATAGGTATTGTTGCATTACTTCCGTCAGATCCATTTTTACCATCATTTCCAGCTGGTCCTTGTGGTCCAGTCGCTCCTTGCGGACCTTGAGGTCCAGGCGTCAATGATACTTCTTCAAGTTCTTTTTCAAGTTCAGCTACACGCTTAACTAATAAGTCAATATAGTTAACACCTTTAATGCCATCAGGTCCAGTGTGAACTAGCTCAGGGTAATCATTTTCTATATCTTCAGCTATTACACCATAACGCTTTCTAGATAAACCATCAATAGAGCTTTTGTATGTATACTCTTTAAACGGTATTGATGTAGCTTTTCTTTTATCAATATCATTTATATTTTCTTTTTGATCTCTTTGAGATGTTTGTATTAAACTTAAACATCTTAAATCACCTGTAAATCTACCCGTTCCATTAACGTCAAGTTTATAAGCTGGGTTAGTCTGCCCAATACCGACGTCGCCTGTAGATGTTATGCGCATTCTTTCATTTGATGCTGCATTAAAAAAACTACCTCCAGTTGGCTGAGCGTGAAATGATATAAACGCTGAATCTATAGCGCCATCGCAAGATGCTTTTATATGAGCTAAATGGTCATTGTTTCTATTCCAAGAATATAGACCTATATCAGAAGAAGCTCCAGCGTCTGTATGGTCTAATATAATTTCACCATTGCCAGTGCTTGATATGTCTAAAACTCTTGTACTTCCTAATTGAGAAGTAGGACTAGTTGTCCCGATACCAACGTTGCCGTTACTTCCATTGATAGTAACTCTATAACCTCCATTAGTTTCAAAATAGTAGCCTAAAGGTGCCTTTAAGTACATTCTAGTATCACTATTTCCTCGGATGTTTGTATTGCCGTTATCCCATTGAAGTCTTTCATTGAAATCTAACCTTATATCTCCACCGGAAACGTCAAGAGTTGCAGCCGGACTAGTAGTGCCAACCCCTACTCTATTATTAGTATAATCTACATTTAACGTACTGTCATTAAACCAAACACCTGTTGTGTCGTCCCATACTAAAACATCACCATCTACTTGAGATGTTATTTTAGTATCGTGCAGGTCGTGAATACCTTCGTTTGCTTGCACTCTTATTTGTATCTTGCCATTAGTAGCAGCGTTTAAAACTATAGCAGCGGCTATTTTTACATTAGGTCCATCAGGCTCTGTTATTGTAAAATCACCAGCTGAATTAGGATCACACCATAGTATATCACCATCATTCCAAGTCTCACCGTTCTGACCAAGCGTGTTAAACTGATCTAATTGACCAAACGATATAACTCTAGCAAAACCGCCATTAGCTACAGTAGTTTCTAATACACCTAAAAAGTATTTAGATTCTATACTACCATCAGCAACCATTTCATCAATTAATATATGGCCAGAATTACCATCTGTGCCAACAGCCATTACGCCTTTACCTTTGTTTATGGTGGAACCTGTTTCGTTTTTTACTTCAAAGTAAACAAAATTTGATGCTGCACCTTCAATAGAGCTTAAATCTACGAAAGATAAGTTGCCTGCACCGTCTGTCTGAATTATTTGATCAGCATCTCCATCTGTACTAGGTAGAGTATACTGATCATTAATCGTTATGTTATTTAAAAAACGATTAGCCATAAATTATATTTTATTTTATCCTATTTTTTGAACTAATACTCTAATTGAGTTAGTTGGTGTTGTGGCAAATGTAATAGTTGCTTGAGTTGTTGATATACGGTCTACGTCAGCATAAACAGTTTCATATGTTACCGTATCATATAATTGAATTATTACATCTCTAGTAGCTAAACTATGTGTTATAGTAGCTGTATCTGTTATTGTAGCTGCATATGAGCTTACACTATTTATTTCACCAGCTAACTGAGAAAAATCTAATTTTTTATTGGCGCCAGCGCCATCATCATAGTAAGCTAAATAAGAATCTTCATTACCAGAAGAAGGTAAGCCTTGCGCTAGCGAGTCTATATCCAAACCAACTGTAGCTGTTCCACTAGAATATGTTACTGATAAACCGTCTAATGGAGAAGCTGTTGCTTCATTGACGTTACCAATACCAACTTGAACTAAACTAGCTAAATCAATATTATTTTGAACAGTTGTCCAATCAGCTAAAGCGCTTGGATCATCTATTTCAGCAATAAGTACATCACCTACTCTTAATTGCTCACCGAAGAAAGTGCCATCAGCTGTCACTGTGTATGTCCAACCTTTTTCAATACTGTTTGGTGAAGTCGTTAAGTCAGGTATGTTTAGGTTTGCATCATATCCACCTTGATACACTAAACCGCCTACTGTAGCTGCATCAACATAAGCTTTTACCGCTGCTGACGTAGGCAGTGTTGTGTCGTTGTCGTTGTTTTCAATACCCTCACTTTCTATTACTATCGCGCTAGCATTAAAATTAGCAACGTCTAAAACACCATTTGCTACTGTAGTTGTTATACTAGTTGTACCAGAACCTGTAACTTCTCCAGTTAATGTTATTGTTTCATTTCCTGTTAAGTATCTACCATCTAAACTTTGAGTTAAATCTGCAAGGGCTCCAGTTCTACCTAAAGTTAAAACACCTGTTCCAGTATTGAATGATATAGAGTCTACGTAGTTGTCGTTATCCGCAGGAAGTGTAGCCCAAGTATTGTCTCCTCGTAAATACGTTGAAGAACTTGGCGTCCCGGTAGCGCTTAAACTATATGTCAAAGATCCTGAAGTTGTAATTGGCCCACCTGACCCAGATATAAACGTTGAGTTTGAGGTCCCAACAGAAGTAACTGTACCAGTAAATTGATCTGCTGAGTTTATAGTAAATGTATTTGTACCCGTAGAATAAGAAACAGTAGTTGTTCCTGTTCCATTCCAGGTAACAGTATCTCCAGAGTTTATAGTTTCAGTATTCGTTCCATCACTCACGTCAAACGTGTATGTTCCAGGAATACTAGCTATTGTAGCCCAAACACCACTTTTAGCTAAATATCTTTCTCCTACACTAGCTGTACCGTCTATAGCTGATAAATCAACTGTTAGCGTAGGTCTCGCGTTGCTACCTACTAAAGTAAAATCTACATAAGTTCCGTTGGAGTATGTTGGATCTTTTATATCAACCCAATCACCTCCATCGTAATATTTAGCTGTTGCTGTACCTAACGTGCTATCAAAGTATATTTGACCTTGAGCTGCTGTTGGAGCTGACGACGTAACGTGAAGTTTAGCGTTAAGTAGTTGATTATCGTCTAAATTAATGTTATTTAAAAATGGTATTGCCATAATTAGTTCATATATGCTTTACCAGATTCAGCTCCGGCAAATGTTATTGTTAAATTGTTTGAATCTATATATGTTATATCAGCTTGACCAACTTGTCCAGAAGGTAAAGCTACTGTAACTGAAGGGAATTTACCTAAATTATGTGTTACGTTCCAAGTTATAGCCGGAACAGCTTGATTAAATGTATAATGCTTATCACTAGCTGAATCTAACACAAAATTAGCTATATCGTAATAATTTTGATCAACTAAAGAACCCGCGCCGCCGATATAGGACAATGCAAGTGTATAAAATCCATCTCCGTTGTCGGTATATGCGGTGATTTTATAGTGACCAAAAGAACTTATATTGTTTTGCTCTGATATAAGAACATCAGAACCTACAATGTAATTTACAAAATCAACTACATTTTGACCGCCAGCGTCAACTGAATGTACATTTAATGACGTGATAGCAGAAAATGCCGTACCATCTGCAACACCGTAGAACATACCGCTACCAGCTTCACTAGCATCAGCTTCAAACTTGTAGACCATCTGCTCAGATATAGATATCTTACCTTTAGTATTAAGATAATTAGCCACATCTATCGCAAGGAAGTTTTTTGTCTGTCTATTTGGGCTAGCTGTTCCTATCCAAGCGTCATTATCCTGTATTGTAGTATCTTTAGGATACGAACTTATTCTTGCCATTTATTAGCTGTATATTCTTAATTCTAAATATCCATTGTCTAAACCGTCCGTTGGTGTTGCATTACCGTCTAGTGACAAATTAACTAACCTTATTTCTAAAGGTGATACGCCTTTTAAATGTAGTGTTGTAGCTTCATTGGTACCTCCAGTTACTTGCACCCAAGTTTCAGATGTTGTTAAACTAGAGCTAGGTACACCATCATATACACCAGGGGCGCTTCTTGTCCATGTGAATGTTAAACTTGTATTATTCTCATGCTCTGTTATGACTGGATCATCAGTATCTGACTGTGTTAAGGCTATAACATATGATTTGTAATTTAGTGCTAATGCAGCTACAGAACCAGCGCTAAAACTCTTGGTTGAGTTCTCTTCTGTTGTATCATCTTTAACTTGTGTACCTATAAGTAGGTCAGAAGCCTTAGGTGTAGCTGTTGGATATGTGTTTATTATTGCCATGTTATTTTAATGTTGCTCTGTTAGTAGTTGGATCATATGAATAGTCACTAGCTGGGCGACCAGATTCTTTCGACGCTCTGTCAATAGCACGTTCTTCTGCCGTCATTTTGTTCCTCTGCATACCTTTAGCCGTAAGTTCACCAGATGGTGTTAAATCACCGCGCTTTTTAAGTAATGCTATAGCGAAACTCTTACTGCCAACTTGTGCTGAAAGGCGATCAATAAGGCTATTACGCCCCATATGTGCTTGTGTCTCCATATTTACTGTGTTCTATAGTTCTATATACTCACATATAAAGGTAAAAACTTACAAAATGTGACAATAGCCTATTACTTATTTAACTTATAAGGCTTATGTCACACTGTGAATTTAAAAATCGTTACTAATAGAGGATGTTGGGGTTGCCACTCCCTCTCGTATATTCATTTTTTTAGCAAAATCATTAAATTTTTACCAGCCCCGGCCATTTTTTACTGATTTTTTCATAAACTTTTAGCATTTTTGCTGATCATTTTTCAATCATTTTAGACTTTTTTAGATCATTACAAACAAATTTAAAGATCTATTGGATAATATCTATGTAAATACTTTGAAACAATAACTAAATTAAAATAAATAACAATAAATAAATTACAAACAAAATCTAATATCAATTGGATAATATAATAAACTAATAATAACTTAAATTAAATTACTATGCAAAATTCAAAATTAAATTCAAAAAGATTTGTCATCAGAAAATCATTAATAGGCAAAAATCAAATCATTGAAGTAACTTTCAAAAGTGGCAAGACTTTCACTTACAATCATGATAAAGTCTATGAAATTATGAAAGACAAATTGTCTACTATGAATTGCTTTGAAAAGTACAAGTCTTACACTTCAAGCACTTCAGTTCCAGTAGTGTTAAGAGACAAAGAAGTTATCTAGTCTCTTAATACT
>Ga0209536_100003504_pt1 | contig 25184 bp, 29 predicted proteins | sample DeeMarSeWOR28_12_FD_187461 | JGI IMG/M metagenome (GOLD analysis project Ga0209536, IMG submission 187461) | Marine sediment microbial communities from White Oak River estuary, North Carolina - WOR-2-8_12 (SPAdes) (version 2) | ecosystem: Environmental > Aquatic > Marine > Intertidal zone >...
CATGATCACGCCGATGGAGCCGGTGGTTGTTCCCGGATTGGCGACGATTGTATCTGCGCCGAGAGCCGCGTAATACGCTCCGCTGGCAGCGACATTGCCCATCGATCGGGGGCGTCTCGAACGGAAGCTGCGGATCGGTGCACGTCAGCGTGTCGCAGGGAAACATCTCGATCTCGCACACGTTGGAACAAGAGAAACCAATGCAATCTTTGGCGCCAACCGGATGGCAAAATGCAACAGCAAAACCGGATAAAAGATGGTGGAAGAGTGGGCCTGTAAGCCGGATTCTGTACTGGATGAAACGCATTTCATCCAGTGGTGACCATTTCTCTGGAACCTAAGTTACCCTAGGCTTCAAGCAACCTACCCGGGAACCTCGACCGGGCCAGTCTCTCTCCCGATCCGTAGAGGATGAATTCCCCTCACAAACCGGGGATCGTCCCCCTATTTGGTTTTGCTCCAGGTGACGCTTACCCTGCCACCTGTGTTACCACAGGCGCGGTGGGCTCTTACCCCACCATTTCACCCTTACCTGGCAAAAACCTGAGCTTTTGCCGTCGGCGGTATATTTTCTGTGGCGCTGGTGTCGGATTACTCCGCCTGGGCGTTACCCAGCACCTTGCCCTTTGGAGTCCGGACTTTCCTCTCACGATTTGTTCCGTGAGCAGTCACCCGGCCCACTCACACCATCAAATTTTATCCTAGGTTGACCAAAAGAGGAAAGCAAGAGGAGCGGAAGACCTGCAAGAGGCTATTCAGTCGTTTCCGCTTCAAGGTGGTGAGCCATATAGAGGATTCGGTGGCAATACGAGCAATCCATCAATTCGTTCCCTCGCTTCACCTCGGCGACCAATTGAGGAGGAAGCTGCAGCTGACAGCCCCCGCAAGCCCCATCACGAAGCTGCGCGACGGCATACCCTTTCCTCATGATCTTTAATCGGTTGTAGCGAGCCAAGAGGGATTTTTCCACCATCTCGGCAAGAGTCTTTTGCTGTTGCTCCAAATCAGCTAACTCATTCGCCAAAGTGGCAAGTTGAGTCTCTATTCTCGCTTTTTCGGCATCAAAGTTCTGTTGTGCTTCTTTGGCTTGCTCTTCCAGCTCTTTGACAGCTTGCTCGTTCTGCTCCACCCGCTCCATCGTTTCCAGAACATTTTCCTCAATGGAATCTTTTTTCTTTCGAGCTAACTCAATTTCAAACAGGTGCGCCTGGTATTCTTTATTGGTTTTTAATTCGGAGAGCCGGTTTCTGATTTTCTGGAGTTGATCCTCCTGAGTGGCAAGTTCCCGTTCCGCACTTCGTCGTTGTTTGACGAGAGATTCTCCGGTATTTTTGAGGGCTTGCAACCTGGTGAGAACGTCATGGAGAGGTGCTTCAGCAGATTTGAGAAGTTCAGGGGCCTTCCGCAGCTGGTCTTGAATCTGAAAAATTCGAAGATCAAATTTTTGAAGATTAATAAGATATTGCAACTGCAAGTTCACAAAGCCCTCAACATTTTGAAACCCGTTTGCTCAACTTGTGACTCAAGTCCGGCCCTCCGTTTTGGTGGGCCCACCAGGACTTGAACCTGGGACCAACTGATTATGAGTCAGCCGCTCTAACCAACTGAGCTATGGGCCCGAGATCACAACCACGTATGCTATCTTTTACCATAGATTGAGCTCAGGAAAAACTCCCCGGCGATTTTTCTTTCCTTCATGGGGTTGAAACTCAAGGAGAAACTGTCAATAAGGCCTTTTTGCCCTGAAGTTTATTGATTTCCACATTCAAGGCATCCACCATGTCATGCCGTCCCTCCCGTTCAGCCACTTTGAGTTGACCGATCAACTCGTCCAACAGGCGTTGAATCTGTTTGTTCTCTAAAACTCGGAGACATCCGACAACATGACAGGAAACATCTTCGATATAGAGATCCCACACACTTAACTGGGAGAGCACGGATTCATACGCAGAACCCTCACTGAATTCGCCACGCAAGGTTTCCAGATCCACCTGCCCCTCTTGATCCAGATGCTCAAAGGCCTTGGCAAGAATGTGGCGGTAGAGCGGGACAGTGAACGCCCCCTCATCCAGTTGACGAATCTGATCAGGTACAAGACGGCCTTGGAGTAATAAGACGATGAGATCGCGTTCCTCTGGTTTGCCATGAGGAATCGAAAGTTTGGCAACCGGTTTTTCCTGTACCTGGCTGGACGGGGACGCATCGCTCTGACGTCGAAGAGTCGGGAGGCGTTTTCTCAGTAAATCCTGCCGAACGCCCAACCGTTCCGAGACCACTTTCAGATATTCGTCTTTTTCGATCGGGTTTTTGGTCTTTTGAAGAATGGCAAGAATTTCATCTGCCCGCTTCACTCGATCTTGAATGGAATCCTTTTGGGCCTTATTCAACACCGACATAATGGCAAAATCCAGCAGGGTGGCAGCTCGTCCCTCCAACTCACGAAATGCAGACACCCCGTTCTTCCGTATAAAGGTATCAGGGTCCTCGCCCGTGGGTAACAGCAAGACACGAACGTCAAGGCCTGAATTCACAAACAAATCCAGCGTCCGCAAGGCCGCACTGACCCCCGCAGCATCCCCGTCAAACACTAACATCACGGACGGGGCCAAACGGCGCACGATCTGAACATGATCAGACGTTAACGCCGTTCCCAAAGGTGCCACCGCATTGGTAATACCGGTTTGGTGGAGGGTAATCACATCAAAATACCCTTCAACCAGGTAAAACCGGCCGGCCGAGGTTGCCGATTGCCTGGCCTTGTCCATTCCATAGAGCGATCGCCCTTTAAAAAATAGGTCTGTTTCCGGTGAATTAAGATATTTTGGAGAGGCCCCGTCTTGCATGATCCGCCCCCCGAATCCCAACACTTGCCCGCGCGGATCGGCAATGGGAAACATCACCCGTGCACGAAACCGATCATAGGTAGAAACCCGGCTGCCATCCTCCTTTTCCTTTTGCACCACCAAGCCGGCCTGAATGAGTTCTTCAGGTCTGACGGATTGCCGTTCCAGCCATTTGGAGAGCCCATTCCATCCATCCGGGGCATATCCCAATTGAAACGTGCTCCAGGAGTCACGGGTAATCCCACGTTGATCGAGATAATCTCTAGCAACCTGTCCTTCAGGAGTTTCCTGAAGATTGCGGTGATACCAGGAGGCCGCCAATTGATACAAATGATAATATCGCTCCCGAGACAACCCCGAGGTGGCTTTGGCCGCCAATTCTCGCCGCTCAGGGAGCACCACACCTGTCCGTTGGCTTAACTCACGCAAAGCCTCCATGAAATCCATGCCTTCCTGTTTCATCAAAAAGGTAAAGGCATCTCCTCCGACACTGCAACCAAAGCAATAAAACATTTGCCGAACCGGGTTCACCGAAAAGGAGGGAGTTTTTTCTGAATGGAAAGGACAAAGCCCTTTATAGTTTTGACCAGCTTTGGAAAGACTTACGTAGGTGGAAATTAAATCAATGATATCGACCCGGTCTCGAATTTGCTGAAGAATCTCTGGTGGAACCCCTCGTTTTTCCCCTGTCATTTCGCCACCCACGCAGAACGGTTTTTCTCAGACACAACGAACTTCTTCTCCCTTCATAGACCAGATTTTATGGAGGCACTTCGCCCCCATCAAGCCGGCCCTACCCGGGTGGCCATTCAAATTGCCGCCCGCCAAGGACGTGAAAATGCAAATGAAAAACACTCTGTCCGGCCCCGCGTCCCGTATTCGCGACAACCCGATACCCACTGTCGGCAATTCCCCGCTCCCTGGCCATCCTGGCACAGACCACCATCAATTGACCTAACAAGGTGGCATCCGTCTCTTTGGTATCATCCAAAGAAACCACATGCCGCTTGGGAATCACCAACATATGGACCCGCGCTTGAGGATTGATATCGTCAAACGCCATCGCGTGTTCATTCTCATAGAGCGTTTTTGCGGGAATGTTTCCCTCTACAATTTGACAAAAAAGACAGTCACTCACGGGTGGCGCCTCCTTCAGCCTGCCGGATTCCTGATTTTCCAAATCGCTTGCCAAGCTCTTGATAAATGTCTTCAGGAGGAATGGAAAAGTGCCCGAGCAGGATGAGGGAATGAAACCATAAATCAGCCATTTCATAAATAATTTCTTCCCGGTCCTTATTTTTTCCAGCCAACAGGACTTCCCCGGCTTCTTCCACCACCTTTTTTAAAATACGATCAAGCCCCCCCTCCATCAATTTCGACACATACGAATCAGGGCTCGGGTGGGTTTTCCGGTCGCCGACCATTTCATAGAGGCGCCGGGTAATGCCTCCCCAGGCCGTACCATTGAAAGTCGGCACTTCATCGTTAGCGCTCGAAAACGGCGCCGGAGAAAAAAAACATGACCGGTTTCCGGTATGGCAGGTCGGTCCAATGGGTTGGGCTTTCACTAAAATCGTATCCCGATCACAATCCACGAACATTTCCTTCAGGAGTAACTCATGACCGGAAGTCTCCCCTTTCTTCCATAACCGTTTTCGGGATCGACTCCAGAAATGAACCCGTTGGGATTGGCAGGTCGCTTCCCACGCTTCTTGGTTCATGAACCCCACCATCAATACCGTCCCGTCCAACCAATCCTGGACAATACAAGGAAGAAGTCCGTGCTCATCAAACTCCAACGTGATCGTAGGGGAGGCTTCACTCATCGGTCGTTATGAAATGGAAACCGGGACGCTTCCTAGGCGCATCGGAATACCCAGTTGAGCCAAATACGATTTGGCTTGGCTGATGGAATAGGTTTGATAATGGAAAATAGATGCCGCCAGGACCGCATCAGCCTTTCCCACATGGAACGCTTCATAGAGGTGATGAAGGGTGCCTGCCCCTCCAGAGGCAATCACAGGGATGGTGACGGACTCGGAAATTGCCGCCGTCAAGGCTAAATCATAGCCATCCTGCGTCCCATCCTGATCCATACTCGTCAGGAGAATTTCTCCGGCGCCATAGTCTGTCATACGTCTGGCCCACTGGACTGCATCCAGGCCAGTCGAATGCCGGCCTCCATGGGTAAACACTTCCCACCCGGGTTGATCCCCCTCACACGTCGTAGCCCGTTTGGCATCAATTGCCACGACAATACATTGTGAACCAAAGCGATTGGCCGCCGCTTTCACGAAATCCGGTTGCTCCACGGCAGCCGTATTGATACTGATCTTGTCCGCACCGGCCTCCAATAACCTGCGGATATCCTCAATGGTCCGGATACCTCCACCAACTGTGAGAGGCATAAACACCTGCTCCGCTGTCCGGACCACGACATCCAAAATCGTATCCCGTTTTTCATGTGAGGCGGTAATATCCAAAAAACAGAGTTCATCCGCCCCCTCACGGTCATAGACCTGGGCCACGTGAACCGGATCTCCCGCATCGCGAAGATTCACAAACGTGACCCCTTTCACCACCCGCCCGTCTTTCACATCCAGGCACGGAATGATTCGCTTGGTCAACATGATGTTCGAGCGTCTCCTGCCGAAGCCACCAGGGCCAAAGCCGCCTTCAAGTCCAATGTCCCTTCATACAAGGCTTTACCAATAATAATTCCCGAAATCTTACTCCCAAGTCCCTGAATAGTCTGTACATCTTTCAGGACCGTCACTCCACCTGAGGCAATCACGGGAAACGGGGAGGTTTCTACCGCTTCGCGTAAGGCGGAAATATTTGGTCCCGCCAACATGCCGTCCCGTGAAATATCTGTAAACACAATGCCTCCCAACGGCAAATCTTTGACCGATGCAAAGACCTGTCGAGGAGTGAGAGTGGAAACCGTCTTCCACCCATGCACTGCCACTAATCCCTGCTTGACATCAATCCCGACCAAAATTTTATGTGGGAACAGATCGGAGGCGGCCGCCAGAAATTCAGAATCCTGTAAGGCGGCCGTTCCCACCACCACCCGGTCCACACCACAGGACAGGTATTCACGAATCGTTGAAGTATTTCGTATGCCTCCACCGACCTGCACGGGAATCGCCAACCGTTTGGTGATCGCTTCAATCTGCGCCAGATGCTTGGGGGTTCCCACCACTGCCCCGTCCAAATCCACCACATGAAGATAATGTGCCCCAAGGCCTTGCCAATGTTCCGCCATCCCGACAGGATCATCGGAATACCGGGTGACCTGATCCATTTCGCCCTGCCGCAACCGGACGCATTTACCATCCTTCAGATCAATCGCAGGAATCAAGAGCATCGGTTAAGGACTCTCACTCAAGGAAGTAGCAGGAAGACGGGGTTCCTGATCACCCCGGCCAACGGGAAACGCCTTCATCACTTTTTGCACACCCAATTCGGCCAGTTCATCGGCCGTGACAAATCCTCCACCTTTTTCAAAAAATCCCACCACATCCTGGTTGAGCGGTTTTTGTTCTTCAAAAAATTCCCCCCTCCACAAGATGGTTCCATCCGAAGATTTCACGAGATACACTTCAAATCCCACCGCCGCTGGTTTGGCCCCGAGTTTGCTCCCTTCCCGCTCGCGGTATGTCCGAACAATTCCCGTCAGGACTCCGTCGACCTTTAAGCGGGCTCCTACTTCTTGAGCCATCGCCTGTAATGGTGGGGGAGCTTCCTGAGTTCCCTTCTCAACCATGGGTAAGGACTCCGGTGGCCCAATTACCCGAAGTGAGGGCCGACTGGCTAACGCCGAAACCACCTTTGTCATAATTCGTTGCGCTGCTATTTCGGGGACCACATAGAGATTTTTTCTTGATTCTGTCCCATCCACCTGATCAGTGCCTGGCAATCGAAATTGTGTGCGGATTTCTTCTGGATCCCTCACACCTCCACGTGCGGGCCTACTCCCCCATTGAGGGGTTTGGATCGTCTGAAAAGGAAGAACGGCGATACTTGATATGCGAGACGGATCAAATTGAGGAGCGGACTGAAACTGAACCTTGGACGGGACGCATCCCAAAACACCAAGACAACACCAGCCAATGAGCCATTTCACAAAAAATCGGGCATGCGGCTTAACAAACCATCCGTGAACCGCGACGGGTTCTCCACTCATTCCCAATCCCCAAAATTCTTCAAGACCTGTAATCCGACGGCCTGACTTTTTTCCGGATGGAATTGTGTGGCAAAAATATTGTCCTTCCAGACACTACTGGCGAAGGGGATTCCATACTCGGTATGAGTACTGACAAGAGAACGATCCGCCGGTTCAACATAGTAGGAATGCACAAAATACACATAGGAGCCAGGAGGAATCCCCCGTAAAGGCGGAGCCGGTTTGTTCACCTGAATCGTATTCCAACCCATGTGAGGAATCTTGAACGACGTTTCCCCATCATCATGTGGCCGGGGAATCGCTTTAACCTTTCCGGTCAGGATACCTAACCCTTTATGACATCCAAATTCTTCACTTTCCGAAAACAGCAATTGGTAGCCTAAACAAATGCCCAGAAAAGGTTTCCCTTTTGCAATGGAGCGATGAATAACATCCGTCAGCTCAAAACGGGCGATGTTGGCCATGCAATCTCCAAAAGCTCCCACACCCGGCAATACCACATGACTGGCCTGGTCAATCACACGAAGGTCTCGAGTCACGACCGCTTCATGACCCACAAATTCAAACCCTTTCTGCACGCTCCGAAGATTTCCCATCCCATAATCAATAATGGCAATCATGTCCCGGTCGCTTCCCTCTCCACCCGCCTATGCTTTCTCACCTTTTACAAAGATCCTTTGGTTGAGAGAACGCCCTTGATTCGTTCTTCTCGCCTGACCGCCTGCTCTAAGGCTTTGGCAAACGCTTTGAAAATCGCTTCCATGATATGATGAGGATTTCTCCCGTAGGGCACATTCACATGGAGATTCAACCCTCCCTGACTCACAAAGGCCTGGAAAAAATCTTCAAACAGCCCCAAATCAAACGACTTAATATACCGCGTGGGCAGGGCCACATTATATACCAGGTACGGCCGGCCACTGAGATCAACGGTCACCTGGGCCAACGTTTCATCCAACGGCACTGCCGCCCACCCGAAGCGGGTGAGGCCTTCTTTGGTCCCAAGGGCTTTAGTGAGCACCTGCCCCATCACAATTCCCACGTCCTCAACCGTGTGATGGTCATCTATTTCGATATCCCCTTTAGCTTCCACCGTCAGATCAAAAAATCCATGTTTGCCGAACAAATTCAACATGTGATCTAAAAACGGGATCGAAGTCGCAATCTGATTGTTGCCGGACCCATCGAGCCCCCATTGGACTCGAATGGCCGTTTCTGCGGTTTTCCGTTCTTGAGAAGCCGTTCTGGGAACAGGTTGTTGATTCATGTCCATCGACTCTCCATCGATCGCCCGTGTGCATCCAGACCTTCCAGCATGGCCAGACGCACCACCGGGGCTTTGGCTTTGCGCAACGCGGCTTGAGAATAGGCGACCACGTTGCTGGTTTTAATATACTCATCCACCCCCAAACACGAAAAAAATCTGGCACTACCACCAGTCGGCAGGACATGGTTGGGCCCCGCCACATAGTCCGCCACTGCGGGAGGTGTATATCGCCCCACAAAGATGGCGCCCGCGTGACGAATACGAGGAAGATAGTCTCCCGCCCGGTTCACATTCAATGATAAATGCTCGGGCGCAATACGGTTGGACAATTCAAAGGCCTCGTCTAATGTTCGCACGACAAAAGCCATAGCATGAGTTCCAATCGACCGCGAAGCAATCATCTGTCTCCCCAATTGTGCAAGTTGGCGTGTCAGTTCCGTCACAACCCGCCTGGCAAGAGTTAGAGAGGTCGTCACCAGATAGACCCGGGCTTCCTCATCGTGTTCCGCTTCACACAAAAGATCAGCCGCCACATGACGCGGATTACTGGCGGAATCGGCAATGACGAGTAACTCACTCGGACCCGCAATCATATCAATATCGACCTGGCCATAGACCAGACGTTTCGCCGTGGCCACATACAAATTTCCGGGACCCACAATTTTATCCACGGGCTGAATCGTGGATGTGCCAAAGGCGAACGCCCCGATCGCTTGAGCCCCACCCACCCGGTAAATTTCATCCACTCCGGCTAAATCAGCGGCAACCAACAGCGCAGGATGGATGGTGCCGGTCGGAGTGGGTGTACACATGACCACTCGCTTCACGCCAGCCACTTTTGCAGGGATCGCATTCATGAGCACCGATGAAGGATACAAGGCTTTCCCGCCGGGAACATACACGCCCACCGCATCCAACGGTGTGATCAGTTGGCCTAACTGAACCCCCTGCTTGCGATAGACCCAGGACTTTCTTCGTTGCCGACGATGAAAGGTACGAATACGGTTGGCCGCATATTTCAGCGCTTTGATATCAGCGGACGGAAGACCGGCATACGCCCCTTGGATTTCCTTCAACGTCACACACAGGCGATCAGAACTGATCCGAACACCATCAAATCGCCAGGTCAACCGCTGAAGCGCCTGATCTCCTTCTCGTCGGACCGCATCCAAGATCGTCCGGACCGCTTTTTCAACTTTGGTGTTTTGTTGGGCAGCCCGATGACAGACCTGGTCCACAGCCCGCGAAAATCCCAGGTCCTTGCTGGAGAGGATTTTCATGCAAAAACCCCTTTGGGGCGAGAACGGGGGAGACATTTTTTGACTCGAGCAATCAGTTCGGTAATCACCGCATGCTTCATCTTCAAGCTGGCCCGGTTCACAATCAATCGCGCGGATGACCAGGCGATCACCTCATCCTCGACAAGATTATTGGCTTTCAGTGTTTTCCCAGTTTCCACCAGATCGACAATCCGATCGGCCAAGCCGACCAATGGAGCCAATTCAATCGACCCGTAGAGCTTAATCAATTCCACCGGTAATCCTTGTTGGTTAAAAAACCGTTCGGTGATAGCCGGATACTTGGTGGCCACCCGCAGCTTAGAAGACAGGCGCTGCATGGGCTGTTGCCCTTTGGGTCTTGCGACCACCAGCTTACAGACCCCCAAATGCAGGTCAATCGGTTCATACACATCCGGACTTTGCTCCAAAAGAACATCCTTGCCCACCACACCTAAATCCGCAGCCCCATATTCGACATACGTGGGCACATCACTTGGTCGAACAATCAGAACCCGATGGCCATGCTCAGGATATTCCAAGATCAATCGACGGTCGTGCTCTTGCACATGATACCCGCTATACCCTGCCTCTCTGAACAACTCAAGAGTGGGATCGAGAAGCTTCCCCTTGGAAAGAGCAATCGTAAGAACTTCGCTCATGCGACCTCGCGAACCCGCTCAATCTTCGCTCCAAGCGCCTGAAATTTTTCTTCCAGCCGTTCATAGCCACGGTCTAAATGATACACCCTGGAGAGGGTCGTTTCCCCGTCAGCCGCTAAACCGGCCAAAACCAGGCCGGCACTGGCACGTAAATCCGAAGCCATAACCGGCGCACCGGTCAACAAAGGCACACCTTTGACCACCGCATGCGGCCCCTCAACCTCAATCGAGGCTCCCATCCGGTGAAGTTCGGGGACATGAAGAAACCGTCCTTCAAAAATAGTTTCAGAAATCACGCTGGTTCCCTGTGCCACCGACATCAGGGCCATCATCTGGGCTTGCAGATCGGTCGGAAAACCTGGATAGGGTAAGGTTTTCACCTCAACGGCCTTCAGAGGCCCGGACCGGCGGATTCGCACACCATCAGAGCTTTCCGTCAACTCAACACCCATTTCTTGCACTTTTTTCAACACGCTGCCTAAATGGTCGGTCACACACCCTTTCACCATCACATCCCCACCGGTGATTGCTCCGGCCATCAGATAGGTGCCGGCTTCGACCCGGTCAGGGATAACCCAATGGCCTGCCCCATGAAGTTCTTTCACCCCTTCAATCGTAATCGTGTCTGTTCCGACCCCAATGATTTTGGCTCCCCGCTTCGTTAAGAAAGCACAGAGATCCGTGATTTCCGGTTCCCGTGCCACATTATGCAAACTCGTGGTTCCTTCCGCCAGGCAGGCAGCCATGATCAGGTTTTCTGTTCCCGTGACGGTCGGGAAATCCAAGTCAATTCTTGCTCCCTTGAGTCGAGCGGCTTTCGCGTGTATATAGCCATGCTCTACTTGAATTTCAGCACCCATCAGCTCCAATCCTTTGAGATGGAGATTCACCGGCCTGGTGCCAATTGCACATCCACCAGGCAGGGACACTTTGGCTTCTCCCAGTCGAGTGAGTAAAGGACCTAAGGACAAAATAGAGGCTCGCATCGTTTTGACTAAATCATAAGGCGCTTCAATTGATTGCACCTGAGCCGCATCAAGCCTGACCCTGGCGCCTTCCTCCTGAACCTTGACTCCCAACAAGGCCAGTAATTTGCGCATAGTCACCACATCCCGTACTTGGGGAACATGGTCAATCACGCATTCGCCACCCCCTAACAACGCAGCCGCCAAAATGGGCAAGGCCGCATTCTTGGCCCCGCCGATTTCAACCGATCCCCTGAGGGCAACTCCTCCCGTGATTCGAATCCGGTCCACGTGAATATTCCGTATCTACGCTAGATGCCGTTGCACGCACACCACTCTTGGAATACCTTGTAAATCAGGCCTGACCTTCAAAATCTTGAACGCATGTGTCACAGACGGTTCCCGGCACAGAAGGTCAGCCTGACCGATTCCCACTTCCATGACCATACATCCCTCTGAAGAGAGAAGACCGGGCGCCTCCCTCAACAACCGCCGGTACAGATCTAACCCGTCCGGCCCTCCATCCAACGCCAGCCGTGGCTCAAAGTCTTTGACATCTGGAGAAAGGTGGTCCCATTCCTCATGGGAGATATACGGCAGGTTAGCGATAATGGCCGTCACTTTACCTGCTAAATTTCCGGATAACAAGTGGGCGAGAAGGTCACCGGCCACCCACAAAATTCGTTGAGAAACCCCAAGGCGCATGGCATTCAACCGGGCAATGTGAAGAGCCGCCACCGACATGTCTGATGCGATAATCATCGCTCGGGGGAGATGGACCGCCAGGCTGATCGCCAGACATCCGGACCCGGTGCCGACATCCAGAATCACCGGCCGTGTTGCAGAACGCAGGAGGGTGATCGTCTCCTCCACCAGTAATTCCGTTTCCGGCCTGGGGATGAGCACCTCTGGGCGCACGATGAAATCCAAGCCGAAAAACTCTTGCGTCCCTAAAACATATTGAATGGGTTCCCGTAACGCACGGCGGTGAATCAAGGAGACAGCCCGCCGACATTTTTCAGCATCAAGGGGAGCATCCGGATTCGTGTGAAGCTCCAACCCTGTGACTCCCAGGGCATACTCCAAAACCCACAGCGCTTCATGCCGGGGATTGGAAATGCCGGCGTGAGTCAGCATTTCCACCGCACCCCGATATAACTGCGAATAGGAAGTGAAGGGGGGCATCACAGCCTCCAAAACAGAACACGCATTGAACATGTGGTTTACACGAAAGTGGGCTTTTTACAGGGAAACCGCTATTGGGCTTTAAGGGCGGCGATTAATCCGTCAAGGTCGCCTTCCATTACCCGATCCAATTTATGCAAAGTCAGCCCAATGCGATGATCGGTCACGCGATTTTGTGGGAAGTTATAGGTGCGGATTTTCTCACTCCGTTCCCCCGTACCGACTTGGGAACGGCGTTGTTGAGCAATCGAAGCTTCTTGTTTTTCGCGCTCAGCATCGGCAATACGAGTCCGAAGCGTTCTCATAGCTTTGGTCCGATTTTTGAGCTGGGACCGCTCGTCCTGGCAGGTCACCACCACTCCCGTCGGAAGATGAGTGATCCGGATCGCGGAATAGGTGGTATTCACACTCTGCCCGCCAGCCCCTGATGAACAATAGGTATCAATCCGCAGGTCCTTCGGATCAATGTGCACCTCAACGTCTTCAACTTCGGGCATGACAGCCACAGTAGCGGTCGAAGTATGAATCCGTCCGTTGGCCTCCGTAGTTGGAACCCGCTGCACTCGATGCACCCCGCTTTCATATTTAAAAAATCCAAAGGCCCCCTTGCCTTCAACCAGTAAGACAGCCTCTTTGATCCCACCAAGCCCCGTTTCATGCAATTCAACAAGTTCGGCACGGAGCCCCTTGGCCTCTGCGAACTTTGTGTACATGCGAAGAAGGTCTCCCGCAAAAAGCGCAGCCTCACTTCCCCCCGTCCCTGCTCGGATTTCAATGAACGAGTTTTTATTATCCCCTTCATCCGCCGGGCAGAGTAATTCAATGACCTGCGCCTCCATGACCTCTCGCTGACTGTCCAGGCTCTGCAATTCTTCCCCTGCCAACCGCCGCATATCAGCATCTAATTGCGGATCTTCCGCCATCAACCGGGCTTGGGAAATCTCTTCTACAACCCGCCGGTAGCCATCAAACAACTGCGCAATAGGTTCCAGCTCCGCTCGTTCTTTATTGAGAGCCACCAGAAGGGTGGGCCGAGAAAGAACAGCAGGATCCGACAACTGATCGTTGAGCGTGTCGTATTTATTCGCAATGGCCTCCCATTTGCTGAATAACCCGCCCTCTTTTAGTTCTGCTTTACTGACAGGTGGCATAAAACTATTTTAACAGGAAATTGACCAACTCGAAATTTTATTCTTCCGGGATACCCATTTGGTTTCTATCTTCATTGGCAATCTCTGTCATGATGGGATTAAAAATTGGTTCAGTTGTCCCTCGTTCAAGTGCAAGGATTTGGTGAGAATCTCTGTGCCATCAAACAGAGGCCGAGAAAGCAAAGGGCAGGGCTCCTTCGACATCCTGCACAGACGTATCTGCTTGGAGGATCAACGGGCGGGACAATGAAGAGAAGGAAAAGGTGCTTACGCTTTGGCTTTGGTCTTTTTTGCGTATTTTTTGTTGAACCGTTCCACCCGTCCTTCGGCATCCACAATTTTTTGGGTGCCCGTAAAGAAAGGATGGCAACTGGAACAGATATCGACCTTCAAATCTCCCACGGTCGTCCGGGTCTGATAGGTCATACCGCAGGCACAACTCACATTGGCAAATTCATAAGCCGGATGAATACCCTTTTTCATAAAACCTCCTTCAAAGCACTCTATTCGAAATCTTGATCTCAAAAAATTCTCAACAGAAAGACAACTATTTTGAATTATCGATTCATGGATTGCAAGAACTCATTATTATTCTTAGTTCCCCCGATTTTGTCCATGAGAAATTCCATCGCTTCCATGGTCCCGAGAGGGCTTAACACCTTTCGAAGGATCCACATTTTATTCAGGCGGTCACGGTCAACCAGCAACTCTTCCTTTCTGGTGCCGGATTGACTGATATCTATGGCCGGGAAAAGCCGCTTGTCCGCTAACCGACGATCCAAATGGACTTCCATATTTCCGGTTCCCTTAAATTCTTCAAAAATCACATCGTCCATCCGGCTTCCGGTATCAACCAATGCGGTGGCCAAAATCGTCAGACTTCCGCCAAATTCGATATTTCTGGCTGCTCCAAAAAACCGTTTGGGCCGTTGCAGCGCATTGGAATCCAGCCCACCGGATAACACCTTCCCGCTGGGTGGGGAAATCGTATTATAGGCACGGGCTAATCGGGTAATACTATCAAGCAAAATCACCACATCCCGTTTATGTTCGACCAACCGTTTGGCCTTTTCCATCACAATCTCTGCGACTTGAGCATGGCGTTGAGGTGGCTCATCAAATGTGGAACTAATCACCTCAGCAGCTTTGACCTGCCGCTGCCAATCGGTGACTTCCTCGGGCCGTTCATCGATCAGGAGGACAATTAAGACAATTTCCGGATGATTCGCAATAATAGCCCGGGCCACAGCCTGCAAGAGCATGGTTTTTCCCGTTCGTGGTGCCGCCACGATCAATCCCCGTTGGCCTTTGCCGATAGGAGTAGTGAGTTCCATCACTCTGGTGCAATACTCTTCAGGATCAAATTCCAGGTTGATCCGCTCTTCCGGGTACAGCGGAGTGAGATTATCGAACAGGATTTTATCTCGTTGCACCTCCGGTTCATCGTAATTAATTTTTTCCACTTTCAAGAGCGCAAAGTACCGCTCCCCGTCTTTGGGCGGACGAATCTGTCCTGAGACGATATCACCCGTTCTCAAATTAAATCGTCGAATTTGTGACGGGGAGATATAAATGTCATCTGGGCCGGGCAGGTAATTGGAATCCGGGGCCCGGAGAAACCCAAATCCATCGGACAGGGTCTCGAGGACGCCTTCTCCAAAAATAACTCCGTTCTTGTCGCTCTGCCCTTGAAGAATGGAAAAAATCAGTTCCTGCTTTCGCAAGTTAGGCGCGCCGTCAATCTTCAAGTCACGCGCAATTTCATTTAATTCTCCAATGGACTTTTGCTTCAATTCGGCAAGATACATTAGTTTGACTCCATTCATTGGCCGGAAGGGTTGTCTCGTGGGCTCAGCCTGTTGTGAGGGGTGGAAAGGAAACGAACTTTCTCATCTGGTTTTACGCTGCACATTTTGGCGGTCCCCTGTAAAGGAACCACTCCAGACCCATTAAAAATAAAAAAAGTAGACCGCTGTTGTGTGTTAGGAAGAATGTTTAGAGAAACCGAGGAACCACACTTGTCAAAAGCAGTCGTGTTGTCCTATCTACGATTTGAATTAACGATTGAAGTCCGAGAAGTAATTAGGCAGATACGACTTTTGCTATTTATTGGGCAGGTCTCACTAATTATTTATCTCACTATTGAACAACTTGTCAATAGGCATCTTTTCGGAAGATGCGATATGAAACTCAACCCTTTCCCTGATGTAATATGGGAAAATCCCCTTTCTCTGAGGTTGGCACCCTTCTCCCTGTTATGGTAAACCAACAATGAGTTAATTGGAAGTCAATCAAGAAGGATTCCCTTTTATGTCTGAATCAGGCTTTCCCTTCTCTAGTGAGAAGATTTTCACCCTCTCGGAAGCTAACGGGTTAATCCCTGAGTTGGAGCAATTATGGTCCAATATCAAAGAAGGGCGCAAAATACTGGTTGACACTCGCGAAGAAGTCAAAAAAGCCAGTGCGCAAGCTTCAGTTGGAGGAGGTACCGTTGTTGGCGTCCAATACATCAAAGGGCTGCAAGACATCAACGGCAGCTTGCATGCCATTCAAGAACTCGGAGTAGTCATTAAAGATGTGGAAATAGGCTTATGTGACTTCCCCTATCTACTGAATGACCGCCTGGTGTTTTTATGTTGGAAATCGGGAGAAGACCAGGTTCGCTGGTGGCATGATATCGATAGCGGATATGCCAACAGGCAACCGATAGAAGACGCTGAGATATAACGCCAGACCTACCCCGCATGTCTTTATTCTGCTAAATCCCACCCCCGACGATCATTTCTTCTCACGTGAATGGATACACGATGCTTTCTCGCACCATGAATACCCGCATGGCTCTGGTACGATCAATGCGGCCTGCCATGCTCTCGCGAAAGAGGGAGGAGGAATGATGAAATTCGTGATTCTAGGAAAAGATGGACCCGAGGGGGCACAAAAACGCCCGTTGTATCGACCAGCCCATCTTCAACGGCTGGAAGCATGGGCCCAACAAGGCAAAATAATCCTCGCCGGCCCCTTGGCCGATAATACAGGGAGTCTAATCGTCGTCGAAGCCGAATCACTTGAGGAAGTCCAGGCGTTTGCAAAAGACGACCCCTATACCATTCATGGCATTTTCCAGGAAGTCACGATTCATCCTTTTTTACAGGTATTCCCCAAAACCAATGATTCCCCATGACCCACCCCAAAAGGGAAAGGCGAATGAACGATAACCCTGGAGAAAAATCCTGAAAAGCTATCTTGGGGTTGACTGAGAGCTGTTTCCGTCCGGCACTAACCTTAACACCCGTTGCCATTCTTCCGGACGAACCGGTTGAATCGAGAGCCGTGAACCTTTACGAAGGAGTTCCATTTTTTCCAATCCCTTGATGGCTCGCAACTGTTCTAACGGCAGCGCCTGTGGAAACTTTTTCACCAATCGAACATCCACAAGAAACCAACGGGGCGAGTCTGGAGCACTGCGAGGATCAAAATATCGACTTGTCGAATCGAAGGCAAAAGAATCCGGGTAGGCGGCCTTCACCACTTGAATGATTCCCACAATAGCCGGAGGGTCCGCATTGCTATGATAAAAAAACCCCAAATCTCCGACCTTCATTGATTTGAGAAAATTTCGAGCCTGGTAATTACGAACGCCTTCCCAACATGTGGTCTGACGAGGAGATTTGGCTAAATCATCAATGGAAAAAGTGGTCGGTTCCGATTTGAACAACCAATACTGGGCCATCATTTTTCACTCGTCGTTTTCAGAAACACAAATGATCAAAAGCCATGACACTAAAATAATTGGGGATTATAAAGTGAACATTTTTAAGAGTACAACCGGACATCGCCTCGCGAGACCAATGGCTTACTTTTCACTCCATGCGTCCGTTTTCCGTCCATGATTGATCACGTGATCCAATTCGCCGAGTCGTTGGTGCCCAGGGAAGTCTGGATCAGCATGATCACCTTTTCCCTCCTCGCCTTCGTGGGAACCCTTATCGCCATCCCCGCGATTCTCATTCGCCTGCCGCAGGATTATTTTCAGAATCATGGCCACCGCAAATGGTTTGCCAATCACCACCCGGTAATTCGCACTATTGGGCTGATGGTGAAAAATGGCCTGGGGCTCATTTTCCTTGTAGCAGGAATCGCCATGCTGGTCTTACCCGGCCAAGGGCTCCTAACCATGTTACTGGGTATCTTGTTTCTGGATTTTCCCGGCAAGGACCGCCTTGAACAAAAACTCATCCGTCAACCCCATATCCTCAAAGCCGTCAATACCCTGCGAGAAAAAGCGGACAAACCGCCGTTTGCGTTCAACGAAAACACTCCGACCTAACCATACGTCGGACTGACCATTTTTATTTAAACACCGCCCGTTTACACCCTTTGTCCCCATTGCTAGGATGGAACGCATGTCACTGGGGAAAAAGATAGGTTGGCTGGGACTCGCCGGGTTCTGTGCAGTGGCATTCGGCCATGTCGTCGGCGTTCTTCATCCTCAGGAAAAAGTGAACGGGCTGTGGCTGGTTGTCGCGGCGGCATGCTTCTATGTATTGGCCTACCGGTTCTATGGACGGTTTTTAGCTCAGCGAGTCATGAACCTGGATGACCGCCGTCGCACCCCCGCCCACCGACTGGAAGACGGCACCAATTTTTATCCTGCCAACAAATACATCCTCTTCGGCCATCATTTTGCGGCCATTGCCGGCGCGGGGCCACTGCTCGGCCCAGTGCTGGCGGCACAATTTGGCTTTCTTCCGGGGTTTTTATGGATTGTGATCGGAGCGGTCCTGGCAGGCGCCGTCCAGGATTTCATTATCCTTGTGGCCTCCATGCGACGGAACGGCAGGTCGCTTCCCGAAATCGCCCATGCCGAATTGGGCCCCATCACCGGCCTGGCCACCGCAATTGCCGTGCTGTTCATCGTGGTCGTCGCTCTAGCCGGGTTAGGGCTGGCCGTCGTGAACGCGCTCTATCAAAATGCCTGGGGCACGTTTACCATCGTTATGACCATTCCCATCGCCTTGCTCATGGGGTTGTACCTTCAAAAATTCCGCCAGGGACAAGTCGGTGAAATGACCCTCATCGGGTTAGGACTATTGGTGATGGCTATTATCTTTGGACGGACCGTGGCTCAATCAGATTGGGCGGAATGGTTTTTGTGGGATCGCACCACGCTTACCTGGAGCCTCGCAGCCTATGGGTTTCTGGCGTCAGTTCTTCCCGTCTGGATATTATTAGTCCCTCGCGATTATCTCTCGACTTTTATGAAATTAGGTGTGGTGGCGCTCCTGGCCATCGGCGTCATCGTGCTCGCGCCAACCATTGAAATGCCTCGCACCACCATCTTCGTAGCTGGAAACGGCCCGATCATCCCGGGAACACTGTTCCCGTTTCTCTTCATCACCATTGCCTGCGGAGCCATTTCCGGCTTTCACTCACTCGTCGCATCAGGAACCACGCCCAAGTTGATCAGTCAGGAATCTCAAGCCATTGTGGGCTATGGCGCCATGCTGCTGGAAAGCTTTGTGGGCGTGATTGCCCTCATCGCCGCATGCCTTCTCGTTCCCGGTGATTATCTCGCGATCAACACCAGACTACCGGCTGAAACATTGCAGACCATGGGGTTTCCAACCTTACACATTGAGGATCTCTCCCGACTGGTGGAAGTGGATGTGTCAGGCCGTCCCGGAGGTGCCGTGTCATTAGCGGTCGGCATGGCCTCGATTTTTTCAGGCTTGCCGGGTATGTCCGGTCTCATGGCCTACTGGTACCAATTCGCCCTTCTGTTCGAAGCCCTCTTCATTTTGACCACAATTGACGCAGGCACACGAGTCGCCCGCTATCTGGTGCAGGAATTAGCCGGACGAGCCTACTCACCGCTCAAACAGATCAACTGGTGGCCTGGAGTGTTAGGCGCCAGCTTGTTCGTGGTTGGGGCGTGGGGATATCTTATTGGCACAGGAACCATTTCAACTATCTGGCCCATGTTTGGAGCGGCTAACCAATTACTCGGCATGCTCGCGCTCTGTATTGCCACAACCGTGCTCATTAAAATGAACAAAACTTCCTACCTGTGGGTGACAATCATCCCCATGGTATTTGTTGGAATCATCACCCTGGCCGGATGCTATGAACTCTTTGTCTTATTTATCAGTCGTGCCGTCTCGGGCGATGATGCACAAGCCCTGACCATGACCATCAATGCGGCACTCGTGGGACTGGTGGCCGTGCTGGCACTCATCGTCCTGGTGGACAGCGCCAGAAAGTGGTATGGCTATCTCGTGCACAAACAGCCTTTGAACAGTACCGAAGTCTTTGAAGGCGAAGGCATTCAACTTCCCGCAGGGCCGTGCTGTTAATTCCGCCACCTGCAACAACACAGAATAAGGAGGCCTATGGCAGACAATTATTCCTTCGACGTAGTCTCTCGGATCGACATGCAGGAAATGAAAAACGTCGTGGATCAAACGTTGAAAGAAGTGGGGCAACGGTTTGATTTCAAAGGATCAAAAACCGAATTGACGTTAAAAGAGAAAGACAAGCAATTGGTGGTGATCTCGGATGACGACTACAAACTCAACGCCGTCCTGGATATCCTCAAGGCCAAATGCGTCAAGCGCAATGTGTCCTTGAAGGGCTTGACGTACGGGAAAGTGGAAGAAGCGTTAGGCGGAACCGTCCGCCAAACCATCACCATTCAAAGCGGGCTTCCCGACGATAAAGCCAAAGCTATCACGAAATCGATTAAAGAGGCCAAATTCAAAGCCCAGGGGCAAATTCAAGGGGAACAAGTCAGGGTGCAAAGCAAAAGCAAAGACGAACTGCAGGCCGTCATGAAGCATCTCAAAGAGCAGGACTTTGGACTCGACCTTCAATTCGAAAACTACCGGTAGAACTCAACCGTCCTGAGGTCCACTTTGACAAACCGACCCTAAACGCTCCAGTCCCCGGTCCAGAGCGTGTTGACCGGCCCTAGCTCTCACAATATCCCGTGCATCTGCCGGTGAAGGCCGGTTTGTCCCAATCGGCACGTCCAATTGTTCCACACTTTCGGTTCCCCACCCCGGTGCCCAATAGACCATTTTGAAATCCGATACACGAAGAATGCCAACTTCCGCCATCGCGAAATTTTCCATAACCGTTCCACCCATTTGAGTCATCATCGTGGCTTCCCCGATTTTTTCAGGACTCACCTTTTCACGGCTGGAGAATACGACCACAATCAGATATGGAAGTGGTAAGCGTTGGACTTGGACTTTTAGATCTTGGGAAAAAGGCACTAGCCCGGATAACGGTGAAACCGTCACAACCTCCTGAAGAGAACACCGCTGCCTGAGAAATTCTTCAGTTCGTCGAGTAAGCATCTCAAGATACTTGGACAGTATCGCCGGCGCGGCATTGTGAGCCGTAGCATCTGAATGCACCATCAGCCCAATTTTGGGCACCCCAATCCACACGCCCTTCTCCGAATGAGGGTCCTTGTATTCAAAGGCCTCTTTTCCAACAAGATCAATCAAACGGGGAGTGGGACCTTCTCCACACCCCGCCAGAATATACCCCAAAAGACACGTGAAGAATATTTTTGAAAGAGTCACCAGATTAAGTCGCCCGATTCATTCTCCATAATGTTTCTAAGTGCATCACCGCTTGGGCAATGGCATCCTGTCCGGAAACCCACCGAAGAGTCTCAAACGCCTCACCCTCTGAATTGGGATAAATGGGTGGTTGAGTCTGAGGCCTCCGGACAACGGGATATATATTTGATTCAATCGGAACAACCAACCGTTCAAGCGTGGCCCACGCCTGACCATCCGTGGCGACCACCGGTTGCCCTGTCTGGGCATCCAACAAGGCTAATTCCAGCCGCGCATAATTTTCCACACGGTATCCGGGCAGTCCGCCACCCCGCATGCCCGCCGGCTCCTGATAGCCGCCCAGCGGAAACCGATCAAATACCTCCCGCTCAGAACTGGACAAGACCGCTACGAGAAGATAGGGCACACCTTCCTCCTTTGCCAACTTGATAAATACCTCAGAAGATCCTTTGGGAGACATGTCCTCAGGGTACACGACCGAAGACAATTGAATCGGAAGCTGTTTTTCAAGTTCTGATTTTAGATGCTCGCCCAAATTTTTCAGGGTTCCCTTTCGGAGCTCCGGGGCTGATTTTTCAAACCCCGTGTCATTGAGTACAACCAGTGCCCCCGTTACCTGATTAACCGGAATGGCAGTCGTGGAACCAATCTGCGCTTGAGATGTTGGAGGGGAGAGATACGCCATCAAGCGTTTGGGGGTATTATCAAACGAACAACCGGCAAAATGCAGGGGAAAAAGGAGAAGAGTGATGAAAGAAAGGTGACGCCACATCGTGAAGCCTCCATTGGTGAGAGTGGAAGAGGAAGATGATAAATTGTCCTCCCGTGACTCCAGACAGGTCAAGGGACAGAAAACAAGTGGAGCAATGCTCCAAACAGCGTTTTTTTCCTGCTCACCGTCATCCTGAAAAAAGGGCGAGAGGGTCCCTTTCTGTACCTCCCTCCCGTCTCCCTCCGGAAACCGTATGGTGATATTGCTATCCTAAATGGCCTTAGGGTAGGGTAGCGCTGTGTGTTCGAATCCTTATTCCTCTTTTCCAATATTTTTGCTGTCGGTTTTCCTCCTTTTTCTCTCAGCCTGCGAGAAGATTTCCATTCCACGTCTAGGGTTTGAGTCCGAGTCGGAACCCCGCCTACCCCTGAACATTACCTACGCGTTTTCAGATGGTCTTCTTCAAAGCACGCACACAGTCAACGCCTGTGGACTGCCCTATTCCGTGCCGGTCGGCGACCTGATTGCGAAAACATTTATGAAAGTGGGAATGAAACGGTTTCAAACCGTCCAGGCAGAGCCTCCGGTCGGACAGGCAACAGGGGCACCGCCGGACGGGTATCGCATCGTGCTTACGTTGAACCAATTCGCTTTCGACCCCGTGACCCGTTCCGGCGAAGAGGATCGATTTCAAGCCTTTGTGGATATGCAAATGGAGTCTGTGTTTGAAAATCCTCAAGGCCTGCCCCTGGCCAAATCACCGCTCATGTATCATCAAAAAGTCAACCTGTGGACGCCGGAATTATCCGGCCAATCTTCTTCCTGCGCAACGGCACAATTTGATGGAACCGTGGAAAATGCCGCGGAGGCTCTGGCCAAGGATATGATCGGCGTGCTTCCCCGGCTCAACCAATCCGTGCAATCCGGATCGCCATCCCAATCGATGCCAGCCCCGACGGGAACCATGCCGGTTGCCACATCGCCGCCAGCCCAACCCGTTCAGTCAGAAACGAGCCCATCGGTTCAATTTAGAACCAAATTAATTGATGCCAATCGCAATTTAGTGTTGGAAGGTGGGGAAGCGCTGGTCCTGTTGATTGAAATCACCAATGTCAGTGGATCAACCCTTCCCTCCGCCTACGTGGAGCTACGCGGCACTCCGGTGTTAGTGGAGGCCTTTAAACGCGTGGCTCCCATGCCTGTGCCCATCGGGGAATTGAAAGCCGGCGAAAAACGAACCGCTGAAATCCGTGGACGCCTGGGTCCAGTCACAGAAAGCATGCAGGGAGAACTCATCATCGGCGTTATCCTATCCGAAGGTCTTCCTCCAGGAACCCACTCCATTCGGGTTGAAATTCAACCAGGTCCCACCCCCACACAACCGACAAAGCCGACAAGGTAGTTTTCACTTCAATTGCAGGGTTTTCCACCACTCCTTTTCTTCCGGTTGAAACATTGACAGCTATGCATCTCGTAGTGTTGGTCAGAGAGTCTTGAGGCCAGGATAAAAGAAGTTCTGTGACTAAAAAGTATCTAACCCCCATAATCCCCATAAAAGATCATCAGAAATTGCTCAAGAAATCAAAAGACCAAAAATGACTCGCGACCCCTTTTCAGAAACTAACGGATTCTGACCACTAGGCCCATCCGAACTGTCTCTACTTTCCTTTCACAGCGAATTATTTAATCAAATTGCCTTTGACATATACCCATATTCAATGATACATCTACATGTATGAAGACAACCGTAGACCTACCTCAATCCCTGTTGGAAGAAGCCAAAAAGCTGGCTGCCAATCACCAAACGACCGTGAAGGCGTTGATTGAAGAAGGATTGCGGCGTGTCATCGGCGAACATCAACGTTCGGAAAAGTTTCGCCTGCGAAAGGCAACCTTTAAAGGAGAAGGCCTTCAGCCAGATATGGAAGGAGCCTCTTGGGAAACCATCCGAGAACGTGCGTATGAAGGTCGTGGCGGGTGATTGCGGTTGACACGAATATTTTGGTGTATGCCCACCGGGAAGATTCTCTATGGCATGATGCAGCCTACCACCATCTGACAAGCCTCGCCGAAGGAGCCACGCCTTGGGCTATTCCTTGGCCATGTCTCCATGAGTTTCTGGCAATTGTGACGCACCCGCGTATATTCAAACCTCCCACCCCCTTGTCTGTCGCCTGCGAACAAGTTGAAGCGTGGTTAGAATCTCCACGGGTCATCCTGCTATCCGAAACGAACGGCTATTGGCCGGTGCTACGCCAAGCGGTGCTAGAGGGTAAAATTCAAGGTGCTCTCGTCCATGATGCGCGAGTGGCGTCCCTTTGCCGACACCACGGCATCCAAGAGCTATGGACAGCAGATCGTGACTTCAGCCGATTTCCCACCCTGTCTCCTCGCAACCCACTGCTCCCATAAACGAAAATCTGCTGGAGGGCAGACCCCAGTTCCCAAACTCGTGGATACTAGCTGCGTCCCTCCCAATTCATGCCAAAAAATCTATGTGAGGATTTCTGACACCCTGCCGCGAGCCCAGAAAATCTGTCCAGTTGCCCCTGATAAAGAGAGAGAGTCGCTGACAATTACATGCTTGGGAGTGAGGTCCATTGTATTCCAATAACGGAATAAACGCCTTACGACGCCTTTTCCATCGTATAGCAAGGTTTAAGTTCCATGCCCTAGCACTGAATGGCCAACACCCGGCCTGAATGAGGGATGAATAAAACCTGAGTGAAGGGAAAACAACGGCAGAAAAAAAACGCCTGACTAGGTTGCCCAGCCAGGCGTTTCAGGATAACGGGGAGTTTGGAGTCCTTCCCCCTACATTGGTTTTCTAATGTTTCTACCCCCCCTCGCCCCTCCTTACAAAGGAGGGGAAGAGAAGGATAGATTAGGTTCCGGCCAACAACTTACCGGAATAGACTCATTGTCTTATTAGAAGTTGATCCAGAGTTGGGTGTAGCCCCAGTTCTGATCAGCCGTGCCAAAACCATTTTTCTTCAAGTAATCCCCGGTGAAGAAATGGCCATAACCCACTTGCCAACCGACCTTGTTGTTTTGGAAGAACAAGGTATAGACCACGTCAATTTCACCACCGAGTGACTTTTCTTTGTTTCCAGCCGGGGTGTTGAAGAACGTGGCTTGAGAAGCCGTATACCAGTTGTCCTTCTCGTTGGCCAACCGCATGATATGGCCGGCAAGTTCAAAATGGCTCTCCGGCGTGGGACGCAATTGCAAGTTACCGCCATACGTCAACATATTCTGCCAGGACATCAAGTCCATGTACCCGAAGTGAATGTGGATCGTCGGGAACAATTGGCTGAAGGTATGACCGCCGTTCTTTGGTGAGC
>Ga0209536_100003505_pt1 | contig 25182 bp, 27 predicted proteins | sample DeeMarSeWOR28_12_FD_187461 | JGI IMG/M metagenome (GOLD analysis project Ga0209536, IMG submission 187461) | Marine sediment microbial communities from White Oak River estuary, North Carolina - WOR-2-8_12 (SPAdes) (version 2) | ecosystem: Environmental > Aquatic > Marine > Intertidal zone >...
AAACAACCTAACTCAAGTTTAATTTAAATTTTACCGATATTTATAACGAACAATCCATGACAAATGTTCTCATCCTAATGGTTTTGTCCATGGGTAGCCACATTTTGGGAGTCACTCTAAAAACGATTGGAATGCAGTCATGGAAACAGACGATAAAAATTCAAAACACAAACTTGAATATCTGGAATTAGCCTTAAAAATTAACAAGCTTCGCCATAAAGGTATGGAGCCTCCTTTTGAATTATTACTTAAAGCACAAAAAGTTGGTCGTTTAGCTAATATTTCAGAAGAAACATTAAACAAACTTTTATTCGGTTAGGCTGTCAGCAGTCAGAATGTTAAAAATACTTCATATTACAATAGTAATCTGGATTATTGTCCTTATTTTTTATCTTCTATGGTACGCACTTAAAACCCTGCTATCAAAGTGATCTGCCCCGTTTTTTAGAGAACCACCCTAAAACACTTAATTCTAAAAAATTGATATGATAAGTTATATTCATGCAGCATTGTCTGTCGCCGCGATATTTTTAGTGTTAGTAGCTCTGTGGTATTTTTTGAAGCGGCGTAGATAAAGTCTGCTTTCAGATTAAATGCATCACTCTCTTCAGTTATTTGCTTTTCACCATCATCTGCCTCTAATTTTTTTTGTGGACTTGTCGCCTCATGTTTTTCCATAGAAACTCTAAAGAATTAGTGATATGGTTAAGCATCAAATAATTCGTGAGGTTTATACTATGTCCGAGTTACAGATCTTTATTCTCGTTTTAGCAGTAGCTATTCTTGATTGGATTGTTATTTATCTGCTAGTCGTTCTATTGGCAAAAACGTATCAATTACCAACGGCTGAAAACTCAATTATTGCTTTGCATAAATATTTTCTTCTATTACAGCATAAATTGGCAAAATATGAGATGAATGGCATTGATCCACCGGAACACCTTTTAATCGAGATTGATGACACAAATCGAAGGTTATGGATTTTTGGTAAAGCGCTTTATAGTCAATGATTTTATGATTAAATAGCATATGACCATTATCTAATTTTGGTTTCATGAGTGCGTGTGCAATTTTGGTTATTACTAGTTATTTCAGAAAGATGTGTGTGGGTGTTAGGGGAATTTAACTTCTGAAAAAACCCTGAACCGAATCCGATTCCCCCCCGCTATGGGTCTATCTCTTCAACAGCATCGGCAAAGAAACGAGGGCGTCCTGCGCAGAGTTTTGGCAATTTTTCAATCAACTCGGCAGGGCTAAGGCTTTCTCCTGTCCTTTCAAGGTAGCCGGTAGTCAAATCGAGCAGCCACCCTGTTAGGGTTTGAACGAGCGGTATTACTGGTTCAGAATCGCTTGGTTTCTTTGACTGCAATTGAGCAGCGGTTAGCAAAACTTTCAGCGACCTAATCATGTCCGGAGTCTCTGTCGCATCGAGAACCCCCTGTCTTGCAGCCGTCTCAACAAAGTCAATAGTATCCTCAAGGGCTCTCAATCGGTCTTTGAAAGCGGAACGTCCACGACATGACCCACCCCTGCCACCCTTTGTAAATAACGGTTTCTCTGTCGTTTTTTTACTCGTTTTCACTGAATCACCTTTTTATTGCTATTAATGAACAGCTCAATATCGTTAGTATCGATAAATTGTTTTCTACCATTGGGAAATTGAACAACTGGCAAAACACCAGCTCATATCAACTCCCTAATACTCCAAACCGATAAGCCAATGTAATCACAGGTTTTCTTTAACGTTAAGAGACGGGGGCGTGTTGGGTTGTCAGTCCGGTATTTCCGATCTCCACGGCAACTGACGATTTGACAGTTTCACGCCGATCGTTCTGCTGTCCTTCTTCAAAGAAGGTTGCTAATTACCGGGCCTCTGTGATATATTTATATTTTAATTATTTTAACTGTTTACAAAACGGAAGCAGCATGTCTGCGATCTTATCACAGGCATTCAGCTATTGGAGATTTTCCGATGCACCTTCGTAAACGCGTACTGGTAACCGGTGGGGCCGGGTTTCTGGGTTCATTTCTGTGTGAACGCCTTTTGAAAGAGAATTGCGATGTGGTGTGTGTCGATAATTTTTATACCGGCACCAAACGCAATATTATCCAGCTGTTGGGCAACCCTTACTTTGAACTGGTGCGGCATGACATCACCTTTCCGCTTTATCTGGAAGTCGATGAAATCTTTAATTTTGCCTGTCCGGCATCTCCGATTCACTACCAAAACGATCCGGTCCAGACCACCAAAGTCAATGTCCACGGGTCCATCAATATGCTCGGACTGGCCAAGCGCACGCAAGCCAAAATTTTGCAGGCGTCTACCTCCGAAGTCTACGGTAACCCCACCGTTCACCCCCAGACAGAGGATTATTGGGGCAACGTGAATTGCGTTGGCATTCGGTCTTGCTATGATGAAGGTAAGCGATGTGCCGAAACGCTTTTTTTTGATTATTATCGCCAGCACAACCTCGATATTCGGGTCGTCCGGATTTTCAACACCTACGGGCCCCGCATGCACCCCAATGACGGTCGGGTGGTCAGCAATTTTATTTTGCAGGCCCTTCGGAATAAAGATATTACGGTTTACGGTGACGGGCGCCAAACGCGATCTTTCTGCTATGTTGATGATATGATCGAAGGTGTCATCCGAATGATGGATGCCCCCGATGGATTTACCGGACCGGTGAATTTAGGTAATCCGGAAGAGTTTACGATTCTCGAGCTGGCCGAAATGATTATAGCGCTCACGCGGTCCGATTCGAAGATTGTTTTTAAGCCCCTTCCTCAGGACGACCCCCTGCAGCGCAAACCGAACATCGGGTTGGCCAAAACAAAATTAAATTGGGAACCGCAGGTACAATTAGCGGCAGGGCTGAAACAGACCATCGATTACTTCAGGGCCCTGATATGAAAATCACAAACCGGCAAGCATCTGGTAGGAGACGTTGATGAAACGTGCATTGATAACCGGAATTACCGGTCAGGACGGTGCCTATCTGGCCGAATTCCTGTTGAACAAAAATTATGAGGTCCACGGGATCAAACGTCGGGCTTCTTCTTTTAATACGGCACGGGTGGATCATTTATACCAAGATCCCCATGATGAGGACGTGCGCTTTTTTATGCATTATGGGGATCTGACCGACGCCACCAACCTGATTCGCATCATCCAGGAAGTCCAGCCGGATGAAATCTATAACCTGGCGGCGCAGAGCCATGTGATGGTTTCTTTTGAGACACCGGAATATACCGCCAACGCAGACGCCCTCGGCACGTTGCGGTTGCTGGAGGCGATCCGTATCCTGGACCGGATCGATAAGACGCGCTTTTACCAGGCTTCGACCTCCGAGCTCTACGGACGGGTCAAAGAGACACCCCAAACCGAAACCACTCCGTTTTATCCCCGTTCCCCCTATGGCGTGGCCAAACTTTATGCATATTGGATTACGATTAATTACCGCGAAGCATACGGCATGTATGCCTGCAACGGTATATTGTTCAACCACGAATCCCCTATTCGGGGTGAAACCTTTGTTTCGCGCAAAATTACGCGTGCCATGGCGCGTATTAGCAAAGGCTTGCAGAAAAAGCTTTACATCGGTAATCTTGACGCGCGCCGGGATTGGGGCCACGCCAGAGATTATGTCGAAATGCAATGGTTGATGCTTCAGCAGGATCAGCCCGATGACTACGTGATCTCAACCGGCGAGCAGCATTCGGTGCGAGAATTCATTGAAATGGCGGCCAAAGCTGCCGGCATTTCCATTCGTTGGGAAGGGCGGGGGCTTGACGAAAAAGGGATTGATGCCAACAGCGGAGATGAGCTGGTCTGCATTGACCCCCGCTATTTTCGTCCGACCGAAGTGGACACCCTGCTGGGCGACAGTTCCAAAGCCCGAAGGCAGCTGGGCTGGGTACCCAAAACCACCTTTTCGGAATTGGTCAAAGAAATGGTGGCCATGGACCTGTTGGAGGCTGAAAAAGACGAGCTGTGCCTGCAGGAGGGCTTTCAAACGTTCAAGCAGTCTGAATAGGTCTGTCGCGAACAATAAGGGCGATGAACACAGATGAATGACGCCATAGCGACTATTGCCGGTTCCGAGAAGCAGCCCGGAGCACTTCCCCGGGATGCGCGTATCTTTTTGGCCGGACATCAGGGCATGGTCGGCTCTGCGATCTACCGCTGTTTGAAAGCGCAGCAGTATACGAACATTATCACACGGCCCCATCAGGAATTGGATCTTGTCGATCAAGCCGCGGTGCGCCAATTTTTTGCAGGTGAAAAAATGGATGCGGTTATTTTGGCCGCCGCCAGGGTCGGCGGTATTCAGGCCAACAACACCTATCGGGCCGAGTTTATTTTTGAAAATATCATGATCCAGACCAATGTCATTCACGAGGCCTATCGGTCCGGTGTCAAGCGCTTGCTGTTTCTGGGTAGTTCCTGCATATATCCGAAATATGCTGAACAGCCCATGCGCGAAGAGCAACTTTTAACCGGTGTTCTGGAGTCCACCAACGAGCCCTATGCCATTGCCAAAATTGCCGGCATTAAGTTGTGTGAATCTTACAATCGTCAGTACGGCACCCATTACCGTTCGATCATGCCCACCAATCTATACGGGCCCAATGATAATTTTGACTTGGAAAACTCGCATGTCTTGCCGGCCATGATCCGCAAGTTTCATTTAGGCAAACTTGCATCTCAGAAAAACTGGCAGCAAATAAAAAAGGACGAAGATGTTTACGGGCCTATTTCGCCTGATTTTAAAGAAAGATTAAAGGCGATTGCAGAGGCAAAGCCCGATAGATCCGGTCTGCCACCCGCCATTGAACTATGGGGGAGCGGTCGACCGAAACGCGAATTTTTGCATGTCGATGATCTGGCAGCTGCCTGCTTGTTTGTGAATAATTTGGCTGATGACGTTTATGCATCGGGTTGTGCATCATCAGATTTGCAGACACGCTCGACCGCACAGAGGATACCCGCGGATTCGGAAGAATCTGATCTCGCCGATCGAAACCGGGTGTCCCACATCAATGTGGGCAGTGGTAAAGATATTCGTATCGCCGAGCTGGCTCAAATCATCCAGGCGGTTGTCGGCTATGAAGGCGCCGTCCGCTGGAACACTGCCAAACCGGACGGTACCCCGCGGAAATTGCTGGATATCACCCGCATAACGCAACTGGGATGGACACCCCGCGTCGGTCTGAATGAAGGCATAAAACGAACCTATAGCTGGTATTTGGCGCGATCGGGATTAGCTTAAAGCTGGGGGGAACACTGCCCATCAATGCAAGATATTTTAACGGCGCCAGCCGCGACTGGATCCGGATATTTCCGGCGACGACCGCTCAGAGGGTTTTCTCCCGAGGTCTGATAATGATGTTATCTGAGTGCGCGGCAGCCTGAACGTGAACCGCTCGAAAAGATCGGTGCGGTCAAGTGGGTCAACCTTAAGAAAAGGAGGATAAATGCAGATTATTGATGCCCGGAAAACGATACAAATTCTATTTGTCGGACTTATGGTGGTAATGCTTATGGCAGTCGCTGGTTGTGCATCCAATAAAAAGGATAAGACGGTTACGGCACCGTCGGTTGAAGGCTCCGGGGTCCCGGCTTTATACTATGATTTTGGCGATGTTCTGGTTCCCAGGGAGCTCAAGGTCGATAAAAAATCTTCGTTTATCTATCAAACCGAGGGTTTCTCTGCCGGTGTTCTGGTCCTAAAGGGCCGGATTGACTCCAGCTCTTTGATTTCGTTTTTTGATAGAAACATGGCCAAGGACAACTGGCAGATGATCAGCTCATTTAAATCTGATCGGACCATGTTGCTGTTTCAAAAAGCGCACCGCTGGTGCGTGATGAATATCAATGATGAAACCTTTAATACCTATGTCGAAATCTGGGTGGCCCCGACGACGAAAGGCAGCGCATCCGGTTTGCTGGAATAAAAAACGGATCATCTTGCCAAAACTTAAGGGCCGGCACGGCGCTTGGCGCTGAGGGGCCTTTGCGGGTAAAAAATGCAATCATGACGAACGTATCCTATCAAAACAAAAACATGATTCTGGGTGTCAGCGGCGGCATTGCGGCCTACAAAAGCGTGGAGATTCTCAGACGTTTAATCCAGGCCGGAGCCAGCGTGCGGGTCATTATGACCCGAAGTGCCCAATGGTTTGTGGGGGCGCTAACCTTTGAAGCCCTTTCGGGTCAACCGGTTTTCAAAGATATGTTTGCCGATGACCATGAGGCTTCGATTCGGCACATTGATTGGGCTCAGGCGGCCGATGGGGTCATCATCGCACCGGCTACCGCCAATACGATTGGAAAACTGGCCCACGGTATTGCCGATGACCCCCTGAGCACGTTTATGCTGGCCGTAACGGCCCCGGTGCTGATTTGCCCGTCAATGAACAGCCACATGTACGCAAGCAAAGCGGTTCAGCGAAATCTTGACACTCTCAGGTCTGATGGATATTTTGTATTAGATCCCGGATCCGGCGAGCTTGCTTGCGGCACCACCGGCCCGGGAAGACTCCCCGAACCAGACGTCATTGTTGATCGATTTCTCGGTTGCTTTGCACCCGGTGACCTGGCCGGAAAGAAAATCGTCGTCACTGCCGGTCCCACCATCGAACCCATTGATCCGGTCAGATTCATCAGCAACCCTTCATCCGGAAAAATGGGTTATGCCATTGCCCGGGCAGCAGCGCAGCGGGGTGCTGACGTTGTCCTCATTACCGGCCCCACGCATCTGCCAGACCCGGTTAATGTGAGCATGATACGGATTCGCACAACGGCTGAAATGGCCAAGGCCGTATTTCAAGAGTTTGAAAGTGCAGATGTGGTTGTCAAAGCAGCAGCCGTTTCAGATTACAGACCGCAGCAGAGTGTCGATCATAAGATTAAAAAAGGCAAGAACGAATGGGTCCTGCCGCTCAAACAGAACCAAGATATCCTGCGGACCCTGGGCCGAAAAAGGACACACCAGGTGCTGGTTGGCTTCGCGGCCGAAACCAGAGATCTGGAACGAAGCGCCACTCAAAAACTGGCTGAAAAAAAACTGGATATCATCGTCGGCAACCTGGTGGGGTCTCCTGATTCCGGTTTTGCAGCCGATACCAACACGGTTACGTTTTTCTTTAAAGACGGTACCAAAGAAGTATTGCCATCAATGGAAAAACAGGCGGTTGCGCATATCCTGCTGGACCGGATTGTTGAAAAAGCGCTGCCGGCTGCAACCAAATAAAAAGGACTCGAAACGATTAGCTCTGGGTTGTCGTGGCCTCAAGATTTCAAATAATTGAATCGATCGATGCGCTGAGCCATTCCCTTCAGCGGCTCTCCCGAAGCGGACTTCGTGGATTTGATTGCCATCCCGACAGTCTTGCAAAACTGTCTGCCTGGGGTGCACCGCCGCAAAAGCAGCGTGAAACCCTGACGGATATTCGCGTGGAATTGGGCGATTGCCGGCGTTGCAGGCTTGCACAGCATCGCCGTAACATTGTCTTCGGTTCCGGCAGTCCAACAGCAAAACTCGTATTTGTGGGCGAGGGGCCGGGCCTTGATGAAGATCAACAGGCGGAGCCATTTGTGGGACCGGCCGGGCAGCTGCTGACCAAAATCATCGGCGCCATAAATCTTTCCCGTGACCAAGTTTATATAACCAATATCGTTAAATGCCGCCCGCCCCGTAACCGCAATCCGCGACCTGATGAGATTCAGATCTGTTTTCCTTTCCTGGACCGACAGATCGACGTCATTGAGCCGATTTTTATCTGCGCACTGGGATCGGTTGCGGCGCAAACACTCTTGAATACACCCGAACCGATATCCAAACTAAGAGGTCGATTTTACGACTACAGGGGGGTCAGGCTGCTGCCAACTTACCACCCGGCTTATTTACTCCGCAATGCCGAAAAGAAAAGGGCGGTTTGGGAAGATATGAAAATGCTCATGAAGGAATATCCCTATGAAGCCTAAAGCGACGATCGTCATCCTGTTATCCTTATGTGCGCTGCTTTTTGCGAGTGGCGCCTGGGCTGCCGAGGGAGACGTTTATGTTGTCGTCATCAATGATGCCATAAGCCCGGGGGTTGCTGAATATATCAACAACAGCATCGAGCAGGCTGAAAACGAAGAAGCGGCCTGCCTGATTATAGAGTTAGATACCCCCGGTGGTCTGGCCGAATCCATGCGGTTGATCATCAAAGACATCCTGGGCAGCAGTGTGCCGATTGTGGTTTTCGTGGCACCGCGCGGTGCCCGGGCCGCTTCAGCCGGCGTGATGATTACGATGGCTGCAGATGTGGCGGCGATGGCTCCCGGGACGAATATCGGTGCGGCCCATCCGGTCGGAGCAGGGGGCAAGGACATCAGCGGGAAAATGTCGGAAAAGGTGATCAATGATATGGTGGCCCATGCCAAGAGTGTTGCCGAAAAGCGCGGGCGCAATCAAGAATGGGTGGAACAGGCCATTCGAGAGAGCGTGTCGGTCACCGAAACCGAAGCCCTCAAAGAGAATATCATCGATTTGATCGCCGAAGACACCGATGATCTGATACGCCAGCTGAATGGCCGTAAGATTGCCGACAAAGGCGAATTAAAACTGGATAATGCCCAGAAAGTCATCGTTGAACCCTCGCTGCGAACCAATATTTTGAAGACCATCAGCAACCCCAATATTGCCTATATTTTGCTGATGATTGGATTGGCCGGACTTTATTTTGAGCTGTCCCATCCGGGTGCGATTTTCCCCGGCGTGATCGGCGGGATATCGCTGATCCTGGCATTTTTTGCACTGCAGACCCTGCCGGTTAATTATGCCGGTATGCTGCTTATCGCTCTGGCCATCATATTGTTCATTATGGAGATGAAAATCGCCAGCTACGGACTTTTAAGCGTGGCCGGTGTTCTCTCATTGCTTTTGGGTTCGTTGATGATGTTTAAAAACACCGGTCCGGATATGGGTTTGTCGCTGAAGGTCTTGTTGCCGACCATTATCCTAATATCCGGTTTTTTCGTATTTGTGGCCGGGCTGGTATTTCGGGCCCAGATGTCCAAACCCAAGACCGGCACCAAAGGCCTTGTCGGTGAAATCGGCATTGTCAAAAAAGCCCTGGCACCCGAAGGCAAAGTATTTGTTCATGGAGAATTATGGCATGCCAGGGCACAAGCAGAAATAGATGTAAATCAGAAAGTTCGGGTGATCAACGTGGTTAACTTGATGCTGGAAGTTGAACTGGTGGATGAACCTTCCAGCGGATAGGACGCCGACGCGTTGCCGGATTGTATCAATATTCTGATCAATTTGTGTTTGTCATCCGTTGGAGCGCGGGCATGGCACTGTTGCCGCCCATCAACCTTTCCGCCAAAAAAAGGAGGATAGCATGAGTCTTTTTACCCCAGTTGCCATTCTTGTTCTGGTCATTTTTTTTCTATCGGCAGCGTTGCGGATTTTGAACGAATATGAGCGCGGCGTGATATTCAGGCTGGGGCGCGTCATCGCTGCCAAAGGGCCGGGGCTCATCATTTTGATTCCGCTGGTGGACAAAATGGTCAAGGTCAGTCTGCGTCTGGTGGCCATGGATGTGGACCCACAGGATGTGATCACCAGAGACAACGTTTCGGTTAAGGTCAATGCCGTCATCTATTTTAGGGTGATCGATCCCATCAAGGCGATTGTGGAAGTTGAAAATTATAGCTATGCCATGTCACAGCTGGCGCAGACCACTTTGAGGAGTGTTTGCGGGCAGTCTGAACTGGACGACCTGCTGGCCGAACGAGAAAAAATTAATACCGAACTGCAGGAAATTCTGGATACCCATACCGATCCATGGGGCATTAAAGTGGCCACGGTTGAACTGAAACACATCGATTTGCCCAGCGAAATGCAGCGGGCAATTGCCCGCCAGGCGGAGGCCGAGCGGGAAAGACGCGCCAAGGTGATTAATGCCGAGGGTGAATATCAAGCGGCCACCAAATTGGCAGAGGCCTCCGAAATTATCGAAAAACACCCCACAGCCCTGCAACTGCGGTATCTGCAAACCATGAATGAAATGTCAACCGAAAGTAATTCGACAATGATCTTTCCCATTCCCATCGAGCTTTTCAAGCCCTTCACTCGCTTATTTGAGAAGATGGATAAAGAATAAATGATTGAACTTATCGGCTTGTTTTGATATCAGGAAATTTTAGTTTTATCATCAATTGGCAAAATTGATTGTACCTGCGTCGACGATAGGCGGAGGCTTTACAGCCTCCGCTTGTGCTTTCAAACAACGAAATAAGGAGATATGAGCAAATGGCTGAGAACTCTGAAGAAACAACTCAGAAATCCGGGAAGGCCGCAGAGACCAGCGAAGAACAGCAAGCGGCAAATGCAAAAGCAGACAATACCACCGAAGGCGCCGGGGACGATGGTGCTCCTGCCGAAGACACGGGTGAAACCACAGCGGAAAAGTCCGCCAAGTCGCCAGAGAAGCCATCAGCGGCTAAAGATAAGCCCCTGGAAAAGATGACGGTCAAAGACCTGCGCGAAATCGCCAAAGACATACCGGGAATAACCGGTGTGCATGCCATGAAAAAAGATGCCTTAATAACCGAAATCAAAGCCGCCAAAGGCATCAAAGATGAACCGGTGAAAAAAGCGAGTAGCAGTGCGCGGGAATTGAAGTTGCAAATTAAAGCTTTGAAAGCAGAGCGCCGGGCCGCGCTGGAGGCCAAGGATAAGAAAAAAGCCACCATTTTCAGGCGGCGCATTTCCAGACTGAAAAAGAAAACCCGTAAGGTTGCCGCCTAAAGAGACAGTTATTTGTTATTGGTTAATCGTTATTGGCAATACGGATGCCTTCAACGTCGAGATCTTCTGGTGCTTTACAAACCTTCCAGGCGGCCTTTCTTTTTGCCAACAATCCAATATGCCAGGTTATCATACGAATAACCAATAACGAATTTTATAACCCATAAGGAATAACCAATAACGAACAACGAATAACGTCCAACATGAAAATCGATCCCGCTTCAGTTGCTTTTGACATAGATGGCGTGGTGGCCGATACGATGACGCTCTTTTTAGATATCGCCCGGCAAGAGCATGACATCAACAGCATCACTTATGCGGACATCACCTGTTATAATCTGGCAGAGTGTCTGGATATTGATCCAAAGACCATCGATGCTGTCGTCACCAGTATTTTGGATGGGAACTACTATGCACCTTTGAATCCGATTGCAGGGGCCCCTGCCGTTTTGTTTGAGCTGGGAAGTCGATTTGGACCCGTTGTCTTTGTGACCGCGCGCCCCTACGCGGGACCTCTGGAGGATTGGATCAGCCAAGCGCTGCACCTGGATTCGGCCTGGATCGAGATCATTGCGACGGGTTCGCATGAGGCCAAAGTCGGCATTTTGCAGCAGCGCCAAATTCAATATTTTGTCGACGATCGACTCGAAACCTGTTTTCTGCTTGAGGCGGCCGGCATCCAACCGATTCTATTTAAGCAGCCCTGGAATCGCGAGCCCCACACCTTTTTTGAAGTGGGCTCCTGGTTTGAGTTAGAAAAACTTCTTGCACTTTAGAAAAGAAACGCCTTATGCAATCCCATCCGGCAAATCCGCTGGTCGAGTCGTTTATCGAGTCCCTTGTCACCGAAAAAGGGTATTCAGACCATACCTGCCGTGCATACCGCAAGGATCTTAACGATTTTTTTGCATTTGCGGCCGACTCCCTCCGGTCCCGCAAACCTTCTCATGAACGCCCTTTGCGTGTGGCTCTTGAGCAGATTGACGGAATTATGATCAGAGGGTATCTGGGTTTTTTGCACCGCTCAAATAAAAAAACAACCATTGCCCGCAAGCTTTCCGCCATTCGATCCTTTTTCAAGTATCTGGAAAAGAAAGGGCGAATTTCCGAAAATCCGGCGCAGCATGTCATGACACCCAAGCAGGATAAAACCATTCCGGTTTATCTCTCGGTGGATGAAATGTTTCGACTGCTGGATTCGATCCGGGCCGACACGCTGCTGGATTTAAGGAATCGTGCGATTTTTGAAACCCTGTACTCCAGTGGCATTCGCGTTTCCGAGCTGACTCAGATGAATTTGGCGGATGTGGATTTTGAAGGAGCCGTGATCCGGGTGCTGGGCAAGGGCAACCGGCAGCGAATGGTACCCATGGGCCAGAAAGCTTTAGCTGCCATAAAGGCTTATCGGCAACGGCTGCAGAAGAAAAGCGGTTCGCAAGCGCCAACTGACGGGCCTTTATTTTTAAATCGGTTTAATAAGCGTTTGAGCGCGCGCTCGATTGCCAGAATTTTAAAACAATTGGTCAGTGCCGTGGGGCTTTTGACACCGGTGTCACCGCATGCATTGCGGCATACCTTTGCCACTCACATGCTGGATGCGGGTGCAGATTTACGTGCCGTGCAGGAATTATTGGGGCACAAAAGCCTTTCGACGACCCAGAAATATACGCATGTCAGCATTGATCACTTAATGGAGACATATGACAAGGCGCATCCGCGCAAGTAATGGGATGTCGCCCGAGGTGGGTTTGATAAAAATGTGTGGAAAAATTCAAAAACTTGGATCATAATGGATTGCGATCGTGGTCCTTGATTAAAAGAGATTCGCAAAAGTGAAGTAAACCGTTGGTACTATTACGGTGATCTGGATAAAGGGGTGTAAGATGAGTATGCACGGGACGACCATTTTGGCGGTCAAACACAAGGGCAAAGCCGCAGTTGCCGGTGACGGACAGATTACGCTCAACAACAATATTATCAAGCATCAGGCTAAAAAAGTCAGAAAGATCTACGAGCAAAAAATTATTGTCGGATTTGCCGGTGCCACGGCGGACGCCTTGAATCTTTCCGAGCGTCTGGAACACAAACTCGAGCAGTACAACGGCAACCTGACCCGCGCGGCTGTTGAACTGGCCCGCGACTGGCGAACCGATAAGTATCTGAGACGACTTGAAGCCCTCATGGTGGCCGTGGATGAGAAGCAAATGTACCTGATTTCCGGAAATGGTGATGTGATTGAACCGGATCGCCCCATCATTGGGATTGGATCCGGGGGTGTGGCTGCACAGGCAGCGGCGCTGGCGCTTGCCGGGCATACCCAAATCAGCGCCCGTGAAATTGTCGAAGAAGCCATGAAGATCGCAGCTTCTATATGCGTGTTTACCAACGGGTATATTGTGGTAGAGGAACTCTAAATGAATCCATTAAAGCCCTCTGAGGTTGTCGAGGAACTGGATAAATACATTATCGGCCAGGGTAAAGCCAAACGCGCGGTTGCCATTGCGCTGCGCAATCGATGGCGTCGGCAGCAGGTCCCCGAAGAGTTGCGCGATGAGATTGCGCCCAAAAACATTATTTTAATCGGCCCCACCGGTGTCGGCAAAACGGAGATTGCCAGGCGTTTATCCCTTCTGACGGATTCACCTTTTTCAAAAGTGGAGGCGTCCAAGTTTACCGAAGTGGGCTATGTCGGGCGCGATGTTGAGTCCATGGTCAGAGACCTGCTCGAATTAACGGTCAATATCATTAAGTCACGAGAGCAGGAAGCCGTAAAAGACAAAGCCTGGCAGGCTGCCGAAGAGCGCATGCTGGATCTATTGCTGCCCAAATCGGGTCGAGCGGTGACCCCGCGGACCGAAGACAATAAAGAAGTTCAGTTTGAACTGGTCACCTCTGCAATTGAGGAATCGTCGTCAACTCGTGAAAAGCTGCGCGATATGTTGCGGCGCGGCAAATTGAATAATCGATTTGTCGATCTGGATGTGGCCGACCGCAGCGGTCCGATGGTCGAAATTTTTTCAAATGTCGGCATGGAAGAGATGGGCATTAATTTTAAAGATATGCTGGGCGGTATATTTCCCAAATCGACCAAACGTCGAAAAGTAAAGGTGCCCGAGGCAATGGAGATCCTGGCTCAGGAGGAAGCCCAGGGGCTGGTCGACATGGACAAAGTCGTTAAGCAGGCCATCGAAAAGGTGGAACAGTCGGGGATCATTTTTCTGGACGAGATTGACAAAATTGCCGGGCGCAACAGCGCCCAGGGGCCGGATGTGTCCCGCGAAGGGGTTCAGAGAGATTTGCTGCCGATTGTCGAGGGATCCACCGTGACGACAAAATACGGTCCGATAAAAACCGATCATATTTTGTTTGTGGCCTCCGGTGCGTTCCATACGGTTAAACCTTCTGACTTAATCCCCGAATTGCAGGGTCGTTTTCCCATCCGTGTTGAGCTTGATGCGCTGGGCAAAAATGAGTTTGTCAGAATTTTAACAGAACCCAAAAATGCCCTGCTGCTTCAATATATGGCCCTGCTGAAAACAGAAGGCGTAGACGTTGCCTTTGAAGACGATGCGGTTGAAGCCATCGCCAGGATTGCCGAAGAGGTCAACAATCGAACCGAAAACATCGGTGCGCGCAGATTGCAGACCATCATGGAGCGATTGCTGGAAGACATTCTTTTCGAGGCGCCGGATCTGCCCCGCGAGCGGATTGTGATCGGCAAAGATGCGGTGGAGTCCAAACTAAAGGATATTAAAGACGATGAAGATCTGAGTCGGTACATCCTCTAGCGCCGTTTAAGCGTCAGTCAGGTTTTCTGTCGCTGAGCGGCATTCGCGACGGGCCATAAGGCAGAGGGCATGGTGCATGGGGCAAAGGGCTTCGAATAGCAGAAGGCCGGGTTCAAATCTTAAACACCATGCGCGCTGCTCTGCGCCCTATCTTTTTACAGTCGTTTATGAAGCGGAAACGGAAAACGAAATTTGCAAGAACACATTTTTTTCAAGTTAAGCTAAAATGACGCCAAGCCAAAGTGATATCCACCCCAATGTCGCCGATATTCTTATCGAGGCGCTGCCTTATATTCGGCGCTTTAGCGGCATGACGATTGTGATCAAATACGGCGGGCATGCCATGGTCGACGAGCAGCTCAAGCAGGATTTCGCCCGCGACATTACCTTGTTGAAATTTATCGGTCTGAATCCGGTGGTGGTGCACGGCGGCGGACCTCAGATCAATTCGGTGCTGGACCAGATGGGGATTCGGCCTCAATTTGTGCGCGGAATGCGCCTGACCGATGAACGCACCATGGATGTGGTTGAAATGGTTTTGGGCGGTAAAGTCAACAAGGCCATCGTGCATCAGATCAACCAGCAGGGGGGCAAAGCGGTCGGTCTGAGCGGCAAAGACGGCAACTTGATTCAGGCAAAAAAGCTTCAAATCGTACAGCAACCCGACAGCACCAAGCCGCCGGAAATCATTGATCCGGGCCTGGTCGGAGAGGTTACCCTTATCAACTCCGATATTATCGAAAAGCTCACCCAGCAGGGATTTATTCCCATTATTGCGCCGGTGGGCGCCGGCAAAGCCGGAGAAACCTTTAATATCAATGCGGATCTGGTGGCCAGTCGCATTGCCATGGCGCTCAAGGCCGGTCGCCTTATTTTGCTGACCGATGTCGACGGCGTTCTGGATGCCGATGGTCACCTGATCAGTTCAATTCACGCGGACCGGATAAAAAAAATGATTGACGATCAACGCATTTCAGGCGGCATGATTCCCAAAATTGAGTTCGCCCTTGAAGCCATCAAAAACGGTGTTGAAAAAGTTCAAATTATCAACGGCACCCAGCGGCATTCCATTTTGCTGGAATTATTCACAGACAGCGGAATCGGAACGGAGGTCATGGCATGACCGCAGCGCTCATGCGACGCGCCGATCGAGTGATGGCAGCCACCTATCAGCGGTTTGCGATTGCGATTGAGAAAGGAAAGGGCTGCCAGCTCTGGGATACAGAGGAGCGATCTTACACCGACTTTGTGGCCGGCATAGCTGTCTGTAATCTGGGCCATGCCCATCCGCGCATCAGCGCAGTTCTTTCCCGGCAGGCTGAAACGCTGCTGCACGTGTCCAATTTGTATTATACACTGCCCCAGGTGGATCTGGCGGCCTGGCTGGTGGACAACAGCTTTGCCGATCGCGTTTTTTTCGGCAACAGCGGCGCAGAAGCCAACGAGGCGGCCATAAAATTGGCGCGAAAATATTTCAAAGACCGCGGAGAACCGGATCGCTTTCAAATCATCACCATGGAGCGCTCGTTTCATGGTCGGACGATGGCGACGCTTTCAGCCACGGGTCAGGAAAAAATTAAAAAAGGCTTTGATCCTGTTCTACCGGGCTTTGATTTTGTGCCGTTCAACGATATCGGGGCACTGCGGGATTGCATCGGCGGTGCTACTTGTGCTGTGATGCTTGAACCCATTCAAGGTGAAGGCGGGGTCCGCTGCCCGGATGAAGATTATTTGAGAACGGTCAGGCAGATTTGCGATGATACGGGTGCGCTGCTCATATTTGATGAAATTCAGACCGGAATGGGACGAACCGGAAAGCTATTCGCCTATCAACATTTTGGCATCGAACCGGACATCATGACGCTGGCCAAGGCACTGGCCAACGGTTTGCCCATCGGCGCCATGCTGGCGCGGGAATCCGTTGCCGGTGCTTTTGGACCCGGGGCCCATGCATCGACTTTCGGCGGAACACCCATTGTGACGGCCGCAGCCATGGAAGTTTGCAAAATTCTGACGGAAGAGGGGGTTATCGAAAAGGGCAGGGCTGCCGGAGCGTATTTCAAAGAGCAACTGCTGGCCTTGAAAGATCGGCATGCCGTGATTGAAGACGTACGGGGCAGAGGGCTTTTGCTGGGCATGAAGCTTAAGATTGACGGCGCGCCGATCGTCAGGCAGTGTATGCAAGCGGGTTTTTTAATCAATTGCATTCAGGATCGCATTTTAAGATTTATTCCGCCGTTGATCATTGCCCGGGAAGAAATTGATCGGCTGATTGCGTGTCTCGACAACATTTTTGCTGACATGTGAATGCCGACAGATACGAATCCCCCGACGCGTTGAAACAGGCGCATGCTCAATCTAACTGAGGGGTCGGGGCGTTTTCATTAAATCGATAGCTGAATGAGTCCTCCATCCTGCTCAGAGCGGGATGCAAACTCATGATTCAGTGAGCGTGGCGAAAGAAAAGAGAATTCAAATATAAGCAAACGCGGGGGTATCGATATGACGACACATCTGCTGACACTGGCTGACCTGACCAAAGAAGAATGTGAAGCCTTTTTAAAGCGGGCGGCTGAGCTCAAAGAAGCGTATCGTAAAGGTAAGGCCCAACCATCGCAGGCCGGTAAAAGCCTGGGGCTGCTGTTTGATAAACCCTCGACGCGCACCCGGGTTTCATTTGAGACCGCCATGGTGCAGCTGGGCGGATCGCCGCTGTTTATCAGTTCCAAAGATACGCAAATGTCAAGGGCTGAGCCGATCAAAGATACGGCCAGGGTGCTTTCGCGTTACCTGGATGCGTTGGCCATTCGCACTTTTTCGCAGGAGACGATCGAAGAATTTGCAAAATTTTCCACCATTCCGGTGATCAATGCCTTAACGGATGCCTACCATCCCTGTCAGGTCTTGAGTGATTTGCTGACGGTGATCGAACATAAAGGACCGCTTGAAAATTTGAAAATCGCCTGGATCGGAGATGGTAACAATATGGCCCAATCCTGGATGAATGCAGCCGCCGTCCTGGGATTCGAGCTTCATCTGGCGTGTCCCGAGCAGTATTTCCCGGATTCACAAATTGTGACCGCCGCCCTGAAAAAATCCAAGGCCGGGATTAAGCTTGACACGGATCCCGTCGCCGCGGTTAAAGATGCGGATGTCGTCAATACCGACGTCTGGGCCAGTATGGGGCAGGAGGCCGAACAGGAGGCGCGCAGACAAATATTTGCCCCTTACCAGGTGAATGCAGCCCTGATGGAAAAAGCCGCCAAAGATGCCATCGTGATGCACTGTCTGCCGGCCCATCGCGAGGAAGAGATTACCGAAGCGGTCCTGGAAGGGCCGCAATCGGTTGTCTGGGATCAATCCGAGAACAAGCTCCATATGCACAAGGCCATTTTGGATATCCTGTTAAGTAAATAGATTTATCTAAAAAAATATCATCGCTTCTACCATCGATGTAAGCGAATTGAATTCTCACTCTCTAAACGGGATAACGGAAAGCGGAGGGAAGTATTTTGACTTCTAAAATTAGCAAAGTGGTGCTGGCCTATTCCGGCGGGCTGGATACATCGGTTATTCTGAAGTGGCTTATCGAAACCTACGATTGTGAGGTCGTCACGTTTTCAGCCGCGATCGGTCAGGAAGATGATCTGGAAGAAATCAAGAATAATGCTTACAAGACCGGCGCAACCAAGGCGTATATCGAGGATCTGAGCGAGGAATTTGTCAGAGATTATGTGTTTGCGGCGTTTCGCGCCAATGCGATTTACGAAGGACAGTATTTGCTGGGTACGTCTCTGGCCAGGCCGCTGATTGCAAAACGCCAGATCGAAATCGCTCACCTTGAAAAAGCCGATGCAGTCAGCCACGGCGCCACCGGTAAAGGCAATGACCAGGTCCGGTTCGAACTGGGGTATCTGGCGCATGACCCCGGCATCAAGATAATTGCGCCCTGGCGGGAGTGGGACTTAAATTCACGCACCGCCCTGATGGATTTTGCCGCCCGGCATGGTATCGCCGTGCAGGCCACCCATGACAAGCCCTACAGTACGGATTCCAACTTATTGCATATCAGCTACGAGGGCGGCATTCTTGAAGATCCATGGGCCGAAGCGCCTGAAGACATTTTTACCCTGACGGTTTCACCCAAGCAGGCACCGGATGAACCCGAAATCGTCGAGTTGACATTTCAAAACGGCAATCCGGTCCGGTTGAATGCAAGCGAACTGACGCCGGCAAATATGCTCAGGGCCCTAAACACAATTGGCGGCAAGCACGGCATCGGCCGGGTGGATCTGGTGGAGAATCGGTTTGTGGGGATGAAATCCCGCGGGGTTTATGAAACCCCTGGCGGCACCATTTTGCGTGCCGCGCACCTGGCAATGGAATCCATTACCCTGGACCGCGAGGTCGTCCATCTGCGGGATTCTTTGATGCCCAAATATGCCCAGCTGATATACAATGGTTTCTGGTTTGCACCTGAGATGAAACTGTTACAAAACATGATTGACATGAGCCAGCAGAATGTGTCCGGAACCGTGCGTCTTGAATTGTACAAGGGCAACTGCCGCATTTTGGGTCGCAAATCCGATTGTTCTCTGTATCGGGAAGATTTTGCAACTTTTGAAGACGACCAGGTATACAACCAGAAAGATGCCGAAGGGTTTATCCGCTTGAACGCACTGAGATTGCGGATTCAAAAACTAATCGAACAATAACGAATACCCCATAACGTTATCGCCATGTCAGAAAAACTCTGGGCCGGACGCTTTCAAGAAAAAACCGCTAAAAGTGTCGAAACATTTACGTCTTCAATCGATGTTGACCGGCGTTTGTATGCCTATGATATTCAGGGCAGTATTGCCCACTGCAAAACCCTGGCAAAAGGCGGCATCATCTCAGCCAAAGAGGCCCGGAAATTGACGGCCGGCCTTAACAAAATAATACAGGAAATCGATGCCCAAACATTTGAATTTCACCATGCCCTGGAAGATATTCATACCCATATCGAATCCCGGCTGGCTGAAATTGTGGGCCCGGTGGCGCAGAAACTGCATACCGCCAGAAGCCGCAACGATCAGGTCGCGCTGGACGTGCGGCTGTATCTGCGGGATACGGTTGCTGAGATCATCCAGCTTCTGGGCCGCTTACAGAAGGCTGTGGTGCACGTGGCCAAACGCCATGTTGAGACGGTGATGCCGGGCTACACCCACCTGCAGCGGGCCCAGCCGGTTTTGCTGGCACATCATCTGATGGCCTACTACGAAATGTTTTCAAGGGATACCGAGCGCCTTCAAGATTGCCTGGTCCGAATCAATGTCATGCCGCTGGGCAGCGCGGCGCTTGCCGGCACACCCCATCCGATCGACAGAAAATACACCGCCGGGCTACTGGGATTTAAAAAGGTTTCAGCCAACAGTATGGATGCAGTGGCCGATCGCGATTTCATGATCGAATTTGCATCCGCGGCCAGTATCTGCATGATGCATCTAAGCCGATTGTCGGAAGAGCTGATTATGTGGTCTTCATCCGAGTTTAACTTCCTCGAATTGCCGGATGCTTTCGCCACCGGCAGCAGCATCATGCCGCAGAAAAAAAACCCGGATGTTGCCGAACTGGTCAGAGGAAAAACCGGTCGCGTGTTCGGTGACCTGATGGCCCTGCTGACCTTGATGAAATCTTTGCCGCTATCCTATAATCGCGATTTGCAGGAGGATAAAGCACTTCTTTTTGATGTGGCCGATACACTGAGCGCATGTGTTGACATCACAGCACAATTGCTTCCGAAGATAAAATTCAACACAGCCGGCATGCAGGCAGCCGCCCGCCGAGGATATCTGAATGCAACCGACCTGGCGGATTATCTGGTCACCAAAGGCATGCCTTTCAGAGAGGCTCACCATTGCGTCGGACAGATTGTGGGTTATGCCGTTCGCCACCGCAAAGAACTGCATGAGCTTTCTTTGGCCGAGTTGCAGAGATTTTCAACCCGAATCGAAGCCGAAATTTTCGACTTTCTGAAGACCTCACAGATGATCGATCGGCGTATCACATTTGGCGGTACGGCCACCCGGGTGGTGAAGACCGCCATTAGAGCCGCCGAAAAAAAGCTGAAGAAGCGCTAACAGACAACAAATGACCTGTGTTTAAATGCGAGCTCCCAAATAAGAGACGTTTACTGCATCGCAAATGGCTGGTGTGTCTATTCGTGGCGATTGGCGGGATAAGCCTTGTGTGCCTGGGCTGCGGCAGAAAAGGGCCACCGCGTCCGCCGAAACGGCCGTTGCCGCCGGCAGTAGAAGATCTGCGCTATGCGATCCAGGGTGATCGGGTTGAACTCAGCTGGACCCATCCCGCAACAGCAGATGGCAAATTTTCAAAGCCGGCAACGGTTTCAGTGCTGCGAGCCGTATTATCGGATCATGAAATCGAGTGCGAAAATTGTCCGGTGCGTTTCGAAACCGTGGCCGAGATACCGATCCATGAAAAAGCCTTAAAAAAAGCAGACCCCCGCACGCTTCGTTATTATGAAAAGATCGATTCCGGTTATCGATATATTTATAAAGTGATTGTCTATGATAAATACGGAATCGGCAGCAAGGATTCAAACCTTGTGCAATTCGACCACTAATGAAATTGAGATAAACTCGATTCCATTATAATTATAAAGGGTGCACATGAATCATTTCATCTATCGCCAAAATCAATTATACTGTGAAGATGTTCCGGTACAAAAGATCGCTGCGGAAGTCGGCACGCCGTTTTATCTATACAGCCATGCGACACTGACCCGCCATTTAAAAGCGTTTCGGCAAGCCTTTGAGAAAATCGACCATTTGGTGTGCTTCTCTGCGAAAGCCAACACCAACTCGGCCATTCTAAAATTATTTGCCGATCGCGGGTGCGGTCTGGACATCGTATCGGGGGGAGAACTTTACCGCGGTCTGCGGGCCGGTTTTGCGCCCGAGCGGATCGTCTACTCCGGAGTGGGCAAACGTGTCGATGAAATTGACGATGCGCTCAAAGCCGGAATCCTGATGTTCAATCTGGAATCCATAGACGAGCTAAAACTGATTGACCGGCGCGCCGGCAAATTAAACCAGCGCGCACGGGTTGCCATCCGCGTTAATCCGGATGTAGATCCCAAAACCCATCCGTATATTTCTACCGGCCTTAAAAAAAATAAATTCGGCATCAACACCGAGGCGGCTATTGAGGGATATCGACTGGCTGCCGGGCTGACGCATATCGACATCGTTGGCATTGATTGTCACATCGGGTCCCAGATAACACAAGCCGCGCCCTTTGAAGATGCGCTTAAAAGCATAAAATCGTTGATGCGGCGCATTAAATCTGAAACAGGCATTGATATCATGTATATCGATATGGGTGGCGGACTGGGCATTACCTACGGCGATGAAAGCCCGCCTTCCTTGGAAGAATATGCAAAGTCCTTCATGCAAAGCCTTGAAGGCATGTCCGTAACACTTATTCTGGAGCCGGGAAGGGTATTGGTTGGCAATGCCGGTATTCTGGTCACCCGCGCCCTGTATAATAAGGACGGCCAGGACAAGAAGTTTATTATCGTAGATGCCGGAATGAACGACCTGTTGCGACCGACCCTGTACAATGCTTTTCATACGATCGAGCCGGTTGTTCGTGGCAAGACATTCAAAACAGTCGCCGATGTTGTCGGACCCATTTGTGAAAGCGGTGATTTTTTAGCAGTCGATCGCAGTCTGACCGAAGTGGACAGCGGTGATCTTCTGGCTGTAATGAGCACCGGGGCATATGGCTTTGTCATGTCTTCAAATTACTGTTCGCGCCCCAGAATTGCAGAAGTGATGGTCAAAAAGGACCGGTACCATGTCGTCAGGCAAAGAGAGACCTACGCGGATCTCGTCCGGGGAGAATCGCTTCCGCCTTTTTTGGATGACTAATGCTGTATGCAACAAATATGTTTTAAAAGTCCGATGGGAACCGGTGATGAATCAGGGCTGCTAAAACCTTATTAATTATGGTTTCAGGTGTCAGGGAATCCTTGTCACATAAAAGCTTTGAATCTATCTGGAACGCATTCAATCTTAGAAGTATAGCGATAGGCGCTCCAGCTCAAATGCTGACACCTGATACCTGAACACCGGCACCTAAAAACCGTTGACAATCAACATAGGAAGAGGAATGAACCCGATCCCATTTTATAAAATGAGCGGCGCCGGCAATGACTTTATTATCATCGATAACCGTGACGGGAAGGTTAAAGACACAGATTTGACCGGCTTTATCAACGCTGTCTGCCGGCGCAAGATGTCGGTCGGGGCCGATGGGCTCATTCTAATTGAAACCTCTGAGACATGTGATTTTCGCTGGCGGTTTTTTAATTCCGACGGCAGCAAGGCTGAAATGTGCGGCAACGGCGCCCGATGTGCGGCCCGGTTTGCCCATGTGACCGGTATTGCCGGCACCGAGTTGTCATTTGAAACCGAGGTTGGCGTAATCAACGCTCAGATCAATGATGACCTCGTTAAGGTGCGGATGCCCGATCCTGCAGACCTTAAAATGGCCTATCCGCTGGCACTGTCGAATCGTTCACTGGAAATCAGCAGCGTTAATACGGGTGTGCCGCACGTCGTTGTCATGGTAGAGCAAGTCAATGATATCGATGTGATCGCACTGGGTCGTGAAATCCGCTTTCATCAAAGCTTTGCACCGGCCGGCACCAATGCAAATTTTGTTCAGCGCCAAAAAGGCAATTCAATTGAAATCCGCACTTATGAAAGGGGTGTGGAAGACGAAACCCTGGCGTGCGGAACCGGCGCAATCGCCAGTGCAATCGTTTCGGCCGGTCGATTCAACCTGGATTCACCCGTAGACGTCGGGACCCGCAGCGGCGGGAAGTTGACCATTTATTTTGATACCCGGGAAGGTCAATTCAGCAATATTTTCATGGAGGGTGATGCCCGCATTATTTATGCCGGTGAGCTTCAGCCGGAAGCCTGGCAATAGACGTTCTGCATTCGCACATGCAAAGACGCCAAGGCACAAAGCTAATTTAAGTTTTTTTGTTTTTTTCTTTGCGTCTTAGCGCTTTTGCGTGAGATATATGCCCTGGCTCATGAAAATGCACATTGCATACATTTCGGCGGGCTCCAATATGGGCAACCGCCTGCAGAATTGCCGTCAGGGAATCACCGCGCTGACGCGTTCCGGCCACTCACGCATTGTGGCGCAATCGCGTGTTTATATGACCGAACCGGTGGATTATGAGGACCAGGACTGGTTTATCAATTTGGTGGTCAAGCTAGAGACCACAAATACGCCGTATGAATTGCTTGATACCATCAAAAGTGCGCAGCGGGCTGCCGGCCGCAGGCGGGATGTGATTCGTTTCGGTCCCCGGGTGCTGGATCTGGACATCATTTTCTTTGACGACCTGATTCTTGACTCAGACCGTCTGGTGGTGCCCCATCCGCGGATGCACCAAAGACGTTTTGTCTTGAAGCCGATCTGTGATATAGATCCTACCATCGTTCATCCGGTTTTGAAAAAAGATATGCAAACGCTGCTGGATGGTCTGGGTAAGGATGAACAAAAGGTATTTGAATATAAATGATCAAATTTTTAATACTCTTGGCTGTGGGCTATTTGCTGTACCGTTCAATGAAAAGCTGGATGTTTCCCGATGCCCGTCACAAAAAGAACGTATCCTCCCGCGCAGACGGGCAAATCGATGATGTTATGATCAAGGATCCGTTTTGTGGAGCCTATTTTCCAAAGCGCAATGCCGTCAATTTGAAAGTCAACGGGGAGGTCTATTATTTTTGCAGCGAGGCCTGCCGGGACAAATATATGGCCTGTAAATCCGATGATACTTAAAATGGTAATGAATATTTCATGGCAACTTTCCAAAACTTGATCCAGGGCCCCAATCTGTTGACCCTGTTTCGCATTGCGGCCGTGCCGATTGTTGTTCTATTGATGCTGTTTCCCAATAGATTTTGCGTCTTTGTCGCGGCCCTGGTGTTCAGCGCAGCTGCCATTACCGATTACCTGGATGGTTTTTATGCCCGCAGACGAAACATGGTGACCACACTTGGAAAGATCATGGATCCGGTTGCCGACAAACTGCTGGTTTCATCGGCCTTCATCATGCTGGCCGCATTGAACTGGGTCCCGGCCTGGATGGTCTGCATCATTATCGGCCGCGAGCTGGCCGTGACAGGTTTGCGCAACATCATTGCCGAAAAGGGCGAAGATGTGTCTGCATCCAATCTGGGAAAATTCAAAACCGGTTTTCAGATCGCGGCGATTATTCCCTTGATGATCCACTTTCCTTTATGGGGCCTCAATGTGCAGGCCATTGGTAAATTTTTTTTATGGGGTGCGCTGGCGTTCACCATATGGTCGGGGGTGGACTATTTTATCCGTTCCAGAAGTCTTTTGCAGGGCTAAGCTTTTTTGTTGACAAATACCCGTTTACTGGCTAAACAATAAAGTTTACAAGAGCGGGAATAACTCAGTGGTAGAGTGCGACCTTGCCAAGGTCGAAGTCGCGGGTTCAAATCCCGTTTCCCGCTCCATTTTTTTTG
>Ga0209536_100003507_pt1 | contig 25170 bp, 23 predicted proteins | sample DeeMarSeWOR28_12_FD_187461 | JGI IMG/M metagenome (GOLD analysis project Ga0209536, IMG submission 187461) | Marine sediment microbial communities from White Oak River estuary, North Carolina - WOR-2-8_12 (SPAdes) (version 2) | ecosystem: Environmental > Aquatic > Marine > Intertidal zone >...
ATGGCTTGGATTAGATAAGATTGCCAAAAAATATAATGTGGATTTTGTTAACCTCGCTCGTGAACAATGGATTCCTGCTTGTATAGACGGTTATTGCTTCAAAGAAATAGAAATTCCGCGGCTTTTGAACGAGAGCTTGATCATTAATCATCCGAAACTTAAAACACATGGCAGAACAAAAATGACGTGTGCATTAAAAAATATTTATGCCTGCTATAAAATTAAAGACAAAGTCAAATATCATTCATTTCTGGATAAGGCTATTGCTGACATCAATTTACCGATAAAATCTGATTATATTATTGTTGACGGTTTCTTGTGTGTCGAAAGCAATCGAGGACCAACGCAGGGTTCCCCTAAAAAAGTCGGTGTATTTGTTGGGGGCAATGATATTGTTGCTGTTGATTCATTTTGTGCCAAGTTAATGGGATTTAATCCTAAATTCATTAAACATATCAGGTTGGCTGCCGCTAAGAAGATAGGCTCAGTGAAGTATCAAGTTGAAAGTGAATTAAGCGAAAGTGAAATGCGAGAAATCTCATTCCAGTTTAATATAGGCAAATATTATCTCATGCAACTATTAAGGAGGTTTGCAAAACCATAATGAGGTGCGGAATTATCGGTTGCGGACGTAATACCGAAGATATGCATATACCAGCCATGAGAGCAATTGAAGGACTGAAAATAAAGGCTGTGCATGATATCAATAGCGAACGCATGAAAAGTTTTGCCAAAAAATATCATATAAACAACTATATCGACAAACTGGATATTTTTTTTGATTTTTGTTCAGATGTAGATTTCATTCTAATATCCACCCCCGGCTTTACGCATTTCGAGTTGTGCAAAGAGGCGCTTGGCCGAAAATTCAATGTTCTTGTGGAGAAACCGGTTACTTTGAACCTGCAGGATGCGATCACGCTGAAGGATATGGCCAAGCACCATAACCGAAAAGTGGGAGTCATCCAAAATTATCGATATAGAGACCCGGTTATCAAAGCTAAAAAAGCTCAAAAAGCTGGAATTATTGGAAACATAACTCAATTTAATTGCACTTTCCATGGTCAGTCTCTTTTCAATGAACCTACCCCCTGGAGCTGGGAAGAGCGGAAAAACAAGACACTGCTGTATGAAATGATGATTCATTTGCTTGATTTGCAGGTATATTTTGCTGGCCCCGTAAAAAGGATAATTGGATCTCATACGAAGGTAGATAATATTCTAAAAACAACGACAAACATTTTTGCCCTGGTGGAACACGAGAATCAAGCAATTGGTATTGTTGATTTTCAGTTATTTTCTTCTTCGAATTACATCGGATTCGAGATTTTTGGAACGGCAAATGATGTTAAAGTAAAATTGCAACCGCATTACCTAAGAATTTATTCCGGCACTGTAAATCCGATTGATGAAATATATTATGATTGGAAGAGAATATGGGATTTTGGTTTAGAAATTCTGAAGGAGAGATTCTTTAAAACTAAAGTTACCAGAAGATCGCGTTCACACTATGAGCTAATTAAACTTTTTGTGAAATGTATTAAAAGTGAACAACCCTTTCCTGTTGACATTAATAACGTCCTACCCACCATGCATTACGCTCAGATGCTTTCCGATTTAGTCTACGATATGAAGTAGAAATCTAACTGATAGAATTTGAACTAAAATTTCATCATTTTATGATTGTTGCATTTTGCATCCCCCGGTTTGAAAGAGCAAATTTTCCACTGCAACCCTGGTTGACTATACATCGAGTTGCTAAAGCTCTTGGTGATCGCGGTCACAGTGTGCACGTGATCACCGATAATGCAGAAACAGAAGAGCATGAAAAGATTAAGATCGATGGGGTATCTAGCTTGCGAGGGACGAATTCGAAGCAGATCGGCAGACTGCTCTCCGCGATTAAACCAAATCGCGTTTTCGTAACGATAACGCCTCTGAGTTTAGCGACGGCAGGATGGTATCAAATACTTGAACGGCATTCGGCCTATGGCTACCTGTCTTACCCTTTTTACACAAACCAGCAGATCCTTAAAGCGTTTCCATACCTCTGCTGGAAGGACCGTTGGGAGTATGGGAGAAATTTGCTTGTTCCAAGACGTGTTTGGACTGACAGGTTAGTGCGTCATTTTAACGGTGTCATCTGTCAATCAGCACATACTGCACAAAAAGTTGAAACTTTGACTAAATCAAAAATCAATGCCCACGCGATTCCGCCGGGCATTGATACGGAGCGCTGGGCACCTGAAATGGGTCCCAAAACAGTATCGGATAACAATTATTTTCTGTATTTAGGAACAGCTTCTCGCATCAGAGGCCTTCTGTTACTATTAGACGCTTTTACCAGGTTATCGGATCCGGATATACGATTGAAGATTTTAGCTCGCGGTGCCGATGAGATCGAACTCGCAGAAATCAAAAGAGCAGTTGAACGCCGTCATATTAATGAGCGCGTCTCGCTCCAGGGCGGTTGGATGGAAACGGCTGAAATTCAGAAACAAATCCAATCGGCGACGGCGGTTTTATTTCCATTCATTCTGGTCCCCTCTGAGCTGCCGGTTTCGGTGCTGGAGGCAATTTATTTCGGCACTCCGGTCATTGTTAGTGATCTCGTGGGACTTCCAGAAGTCGTCGGTAATGCTGGAATTGTGGTCCCACATACGGATGTGAAAAAATTGGCTTCAGCGATTCAAACGCTTCACCGTCACAAAGAATATCAAGCAAAGCTGAATACTATGTGTTTAGAGCGACGCAATACGATAATGTCATGGGATTCGGTTTGCAATCTTTGGGCGGATTTTATAACACAGTAAAATGTCATCTGATATTCCCTCTCTGATTTTTATCACCGGAGCAGACGGCGTAGGCAAGTCATGTATCGCACGGTGGCTAGTCGAACGATTACGTGCAAGGGGACTTAAAGCAGGCCTGGTTTGGTCACGATTTAGCAATTTTTTATCTAAACCGCTGCTTGCTCTCACGAGACTCAGCGGACATAATTTTTATAAGACGGTTGACGGTGTTTTATTCGGTTTTCATAATTTTGAAAATCTTTACGGCTTTCGGTATTTATTTGCTTTGTTACAAGCAATTGATGTCAATATCGCTGCCATAAAAGACATAAAAAGCAAAAGGCATCGTTTTGATATCCTTGTTTGTGAACGGGGGCCCTGGGATACTTTGGCTGACGTAATCGCAGATACAGGGCTTGATAACCTATTTGAAGGTGTATTGTCTAAACTTTTTACAGTTCAGGTTAGAGGTGGGGCGAGGGTATTATTGGTTAGACGATCAAAAGAAAATATTTTTCAGTCGCGACCAGAGCTGGTTCACGATTTCAAGTTGGATCGTAAACTTTCTATCTACAATCGTCTTGCCGATGTAAACAGATGGTCAATAATAGACAATAACCATTCAATCGAAAAAACTCACAAAGAGATCGCAAAATTGCTCCAATTGAGCGCAACGAATTGATGAACTGAATTAGAGCTGAGTTTTAATGATCCAAGTGCAGATCTTCTTTTCCTGCAAATACTGTATAACTTGAAGCTTAGGATTCTGCAATGTTGAAACAGGGAAAGTACCGTGCCATTAGAAATATATCAATCGGATGGCTTTCTCATGCGATCCACTCGACTGATTTTTCGGAACGCATATTTAGAATAGCAATCGAGATCTTGCTAATGGTTCTGTGTTTCAATTTTATAATTTCTAAGGGCATGTTTAACTCAAATATTCTGAGTTCTGCAGTGGTGACAATAATTGCCTGTCACACAATAATGTGGATGTTGGATGGAAATTTTTGGGTTTATATGCTCGATAGTTTTGATTGGATGAGAAATCCAGGAATCAAACGGATTATCTCTTATGTAAAGTTGTGCCGAAGATTATTCCAAGTGGCAAATCTCTGTAATGCCATTTTAATATATGGAAGTATGTGCAGAGGAGAATTTCATGACAGGAGCGACCTTGATCTGAGGATTATACGCAGAAATGATTCATGGTTGGGAATTTTGTGTTTACCTGTTGCGTTATTTCTTCGAATGGTCTCATTTTTTATCGTTCTGCCAGTGGATTTACAAGTCGCTGATAGCTATGAGTTTATCTATGGGCAAATGCGAAAAGATGAATTACCTATTGTCGTTCATTTAAAAAATGGTTTCGATATAAAATTGACTGGCAAAAGATTCAGTGAAATTGAAAAGAATCCTTCCGCCGTGTTTATGCAAGAAAAAGCCCAACGGATATGATTGGGAACTTTACCTAAAATGTGCGTATCCACACTCATTATAACCCTTAATGAAGAAATTAATCTTCCCAACTGCCTTGCTTCGCTATCATGGTGTGAGGATATTGTGGTTTTGGATTCTTACAGTTCTGACAGGACTGAGCAAATCGCCAAAGATGCAAGGGCACGCTTTTTTCAGCGGTCTTTTGATGACTATGCAACCCAAAGAAATTTTGGTCTCAATCAAATCAATTATCAACATCCGTGGGTTCTGATGGTAGATGCCGATGAAGTGGTACCCCAAGCATTAGCCAACGAAATCAACAAGGTTGTCAATTCTGCTGAAGAAAACATTGCATTGTATTACATGCGCAGGAAGGATTTTTTTCTCGGCAAATGGATAAAGCACAGTAGCGGTTATCCTACCTGGTTTGGTCGCTTAGCACGTATTGGCGATGTCGTGGTTCAGCGTCCCATTAACGAAGAATATTATACCAACGGCGGAAAGGGATTTCTCAAGGAGCATTTGTTTCATTATCCCTTTAATAATGGGTTTCATAGGTGGATTGAGAAGCATAATAAATATTCGAAGATGGAAGCCAAACTATTGGTAAATGAAAGAACCAAAGCATTGCGTTGGATTGATCTTTTCTGCAAGGATCCGACAATTAGGAGAAAAACTGTCAAGTCGTTAGTCTATAGGCTTCCGGCAAGACCCGTATTGATGTTTTTTGCGCTTTTCATTATTCGTGGTGGCTTGCTTGACGGTCGCGCCGGATTAACATTTTGCCTATTGAAGGCCTATTATGAGTTCATTATTGATTGCAAGGTTAAGGAAATTAAAATCCGCAAGAAGGGCCGACCGTTGTAAGAGAATGTTCAAGTTTTGAATACGGTAATAGATGTTAAAAGTATCTATAATAACAGTTACATATAACAGTTCGCAAACATTAGAAGAGACAGTCAAATCGGTATTAGGACAGTCGTATGATGATATTGAATATATTATTATAGATGGCCAATCTGTCGATAATACGTTTGAAATAATAAAATCTTACGGTGATAGGATCTCCAAATATATTAGCGAAAAAGATAATGGTATATACGATGCGATGAATAAAGGTGTTTCGATGGCAACGGGGGATATTATCGGCTTCATAAATTCTGATGATAAGTTAAACGCCAATGATTGTGTATCAGAAATAGCAAAGGTTTTTCAGACCTATAATTGCGATGTGGTCTATGGAGATAAAATTTATACTGAATCGAATAACACTGACAAGGTTGTTCGGTACTGGAAAGCTGGAGAATACAACAAGAACAATTTTAAAAAGGGGTGGATGCCGCCACATCTATCCACGTACATTAAGAGAGATTTTTATGAGAAGTACGGCAAATTCAGAACGGATTTTAAAATAGCTGCTGATTATGAATTGATGTTTAGATTTATGTATAAATATAACGCAAAATCAAAATATCTGCCCAAAATAATCGCCAGAATGAGAGCGGGGGGTATTAGTAACAAGTCCCTAAAAAATATTTTAATATCGAATTATGAAGTTTATAAAAGTTGGCGGGTAAATGGATTTAGTATCTCCCCATTTATTATTGTTAGAAAACCCATTAGTAAAACCATTCAATTTTTTATGAGGTAACCTATGAACGTCGTTATTCTAACTCAAAATGATCCCTTTTTTTTGGCTGAAAATTTAGAATATCTACTTTCGGAAATTCCTCAAAAAATATGCATAAGCGGCTGTGTTGTTTTTGATGCTTCACCTTTTGGAATAAATGAAAATTTTTTTCAGAAAGCCAAAAAGACCTTTGATATTTTTGGTTTCAGATTCTTTATCAGGTATGCGTTGTTGTTTCTTAAAAACAAATTCGATAAAACGAAAGACGTAAAGGCTGTTTTAAAAAAATTTGGCATACCCATTATACATTTAAACGATAGTATTAATAGTGAAAAATCCTTGAGGGAAATACGAAAATTTAAGCCGGATTTGCTCGTGTCAATCGCGGCAAATAGAATTTTTAAAAGGCAGCTTATAGAACTTGCACCAAAAGGCTGTTTGAATCTTCATACTGCCTTACTGCCAAAATATCGCGGACTAATGCCGTCTTTCTGGGTTTTAAGAAATAATGAAAAACACACCGGGGTGTCAGTTTTTTTCGTGGACGAAGGAATTGACAGCGGCCCCATTCTTGTACAAAAAATGATTGAAATTGGAGATAAAACCTGGGCAAAATTAATACAGCACACCAAAAAAATTGGAATGCAAGCTATTTTAGAAGCTATTGAATTAATATACAATGGAAACTACAAGGTAATTGAAAATGATTATAGGAAGATGAGCTATTATACTTTCCCTTCCAAAAAGGATGTTAAAAAATTCGTTAAAGCCGGGAAAAAGTTTTTTTGATAAAGATATTAACATTCGATGTCGAAGAATGGTTTCATATAATGGATAACGAGTCCACAAAAACAGAAAAGAATTGGACTGGTTATGAAGATCGACTTGTTGCCAATGTAGAAAGAATTTTGAACTTCTTGCAAAAAACTGAATTGAGGGCCACTTTTTTTTGTCTGGGTTGGGTTGCAAGAAAGTACCCAACTGTTCTTAAAAGAATTGATTCTTTGGGATATGAGATCGGCTCACACTCTGACATGCACCAATTAGCCTATGAGCAAAAAAAAAATGAATTTAAAAATGATTTGGAAAAATCTAAATACTGCATTGAGGATATTACCGGGAAAAAGTTGCGTGCTTACAGGGCACCCGGGTTTTCAATCAGGGAAGAAAATGTGTGGGCGTTTGAAGCATTGATAGAAAGCGGCATTGAAATCGACTCTTCAGTATTTCCAGCTGAACGAGCACACGGAGGATTTAAGAGTTTCGGACGAGCCGAGCCGGCGCTTATTGATATCAATGGCAGCTTGCTAAAAGAATTTCCCATTAATATGTGGAGGATTGTTGAAAAAAATATTGCTTTTTCAGGAGGCGGTTATTTTAGACTGATTCCTTACTTTGTTATCAGAGATTTGATGAAAAAATCAAATTATGTCATGACTTATTTTCATCCCAGGGATTTCGATCCTCAACAGCCAATTATCAGCGACCTGCCGATTATTCGAAAGTTCAAATCCTATTATGGGCTGAAGGGGGCATTTAAAAAACTTAATAAAATGGCTAGAGAATTTGAATGGATGGACCTGAGAGAGGCTGATTTGCTAGTTGAATGGGATAAAGTAAGAGTGATTCAATTATAGAAATATCCTAATTCAACAGCAACAACCTTGGATCGAAGCAAAACCAAAAATGTAAAAGAATTGTCTTGATGTCGTTGAGAGCTTTTAATGGCTCTTATCATAATGGGCGCTCAATAATCGTTTAAAAGGCAACCACATAAGCCCATCAAGAATCATATCTTTTTTACCTTTCACAAAATCCCCTGATTCAAATTAGAATTTAATTTGTTTATGAAGAATTGATCACGATTCTTTAGAAGGCTTTTCAATGATTTTATTTTCCACTTTTCTTATTTCTACAATAACCACTATTTTGTTGATGCCGATTTTTATCAATTTGGCCTGCAAGCTCAATTTTTATGATCTTCCAAATAGCCGAAAAATTCACTGCGATCCTATACCTAGAATCGGAGGAATTGCAATGGCATTGGGCGCGTTTATACCCATTATCATATGGACCCCGATGAGCGAATTTGTGAAGTCGGTATTGATTGGATCTGGAATTTTAGTCATTTTTGGACTGACTGACGATATTAGAGAAATTGGTTTCAAAACCAAGTTTTTCGGACAGATATTGGCAGCGCTAATTGTTATATTATATGGAGGATTAAGAATCGAAAGTCTAGGTATGTTCGCACCCAGGGGTTTTATTCTTCCAATTTGGCTTTCAATACCATTAACGCTTATAATCATCGTGGCAGTAACAAATGCCATAAATCTTTCAGATGGGCTCGATGGATTGGCGGGTGGGCTTACCCTCTTGACCTTTCTATGTATTGGATATCTTGCTTATTTAAACCAATTTCAAGCTTTTGAAATTATGTCAGTTGCAATGATCGGCGCGATTTTTGGATTATTGAGATACAATACACACCCCGCAACCGTTTTCATGGGGGATGCCGGCAGTCAATTGCTTGGCTTTGTTGCCATAACGCTTTCGTTGGCCCTAACCAGAGAAAGTAATCAGATAAGTCTCGTTTTGGTTCTACTCGTTATGGGCATACCTGTTATTGACACACTCTCCGTTATGATTCAACGGATTATCAAGGGGCGATCGCCCTTTTCCCCCGATAAGAATCATCTCCACTACAAGATTATGAACCTTGGATTTTATCACTCTGAATCCGTTCTATTATTATATATATTGCATGGAGCATTTGTATGCATGGGGTTTGTTTTCAGAAATACACCAGCATGGTTCCTGTTGGCTTTATACGTTTTTCTATCAGGAGCTCTTCTGACAGCTATTAATGTTGCAGAGCGCAATGGATATAAGATTAAGCGATATGATTTCATCGACAAGGTCATAAAAGGCCGTCTTCGAGTACTGAAGGAAGAAAACACTATCATCAAGATCTCTTTCAAAGCGGTCGAAGTCGGTTTTATTTTTCTTCTGATTTTTACATGTTTTCTACCGGAACACATTAACATTTATTTTTCGTTTTGTTCCGTAGTGTTTTTGGGACTAATACTTTTAACCCGGCAAATAAAAAAGGAATGGACGTCAAGTGTTATAGAAAGTTCAATATTTTTGATGATTCCTTTTCTCGTATATCTTAGCGAGAAGGATGTGGTTTACCTGGTGAATACTACTTTGATTAAGGCCTATGCCTTCTCCTTTGGCATTTTAATCTTCTTTGTCCTTTTAACGCTTAAGTTTACAAGAAGAAAGGGGTTCAAAACCACACCGATGGATTTTTTGATACTTGTTTTGGCACTGGTGGTGCCGAATCTTCCGGACGAGAGAATTAAAAGTTGGCAAATGGGCTTGGTAGCTGCCAAAATAATCGCTCTGTTTTTTACCTACGAAATTCTAAAAGGAGAGCTTCGCTTAAACACCAAAAGATTGGAAATCACCGCTATTGTGGCACTTTTGATTATTAGCATAAGGGGATTTATCGGTTAAGTATTGCACGCCACCTTGGTGTGAAATTATTTACATATTATTGGGTAATTATTTTCCACTTTTTCCATTTTACGATAAGAAAATTTTATTGTATTCCATATTATCCTTTTTGAAAAAATTAATTAATTATCTGAATTTACATGATTTAAAATATAAACCTACTCGCTTTTTGCCTAGCGGAGTCAGCAAAAACACTCTATTTTCACCAGGCATGCAATTTGCATATATATAATCTATTCTATTTATAATTCAACCACATTCGGGCTGCATCGATTTATTAAACATTATATTTAAAAAGGGGACCAACCAAATATTCTACTCACATCCGGGGGGATCTGTTTCGAATCATTTTGGATGAGTTTCTCAAAAAATAGCGCCTTTTGATAATGCAGCGAAAATCAGCACGTATTATTCGAGGCGCAAGAAGTTAGCAATAACTGGAACCACGTTTTTTCCTACCCATTTCTGGTTCTGATCTGTTTGTGATGCGCGTTAAGTCGCATTAAGAGCTTTGGGAAGTTTATCGCCACCGAATTTAGATCTTTTTTTAATGATATTGTCTTTAAAAATTTCAACTTTTTCTTTCGACGTGCATCCGATTATTAGATAAGGAGGTTCGGATGAAGATTTTTATTTTAAATATCTCTATTTTTTTAATTCTAATATTTTCAAATGCTGCTTGTCTGGCAGCTGAAAAAAGCTACCACATCGGTCCTGGCGATGTCCTTGAAATCTCTGTTTGGAAGGATGCCGAACTGAGCCGCAATGTGGTGGTGCCTCCAGATGGTATTATTTCATTTCCCTTGATTGAGTCTATAAATGTGACCAATCTTACCGTGGCAGACTTAAAAAATTTTGTTGCACAAAAACTTTCAGATTATATCCCTGATGCGACAGTTACGGTCATGCTTCTGGAGATTAACAGCTTAAAGGCTTATGTAATTGGGAAAGTTAATTCGCCCGGTCAGTTCGATATCAATTTAGAAACTAACGTCATGCAGATTCTTGCAAAGTCCGGTGGGTTAACCCCTTTTGCATCCGGTGGAAATATTAAGATATTGCGACAGCAAAAAAACAAAATTATTAAAATACCATTCGATTATGGCGATGTTGAAAAAGGCAAAAATCTCGAACAAAATATTGTTCTTGAACCGGGAGATGTAGTCGTTGTTCCTTAAAGAGCAGATTGCCGAGTGGTAAAGGAGTATTGCTGAATTATGATATCTAAATTCAAAACCTTCTGCTGTTCGATCTTGCTTATATCAATTTGTCTCTTTAGCCCTGCAATCTTTGCTGCGGAAATAACAGCCATTCCATCTGTGAGTCTAAAAGTTGAATATGATGACAATATTGATTTTAATTCTAATAATGAAATTGATGATTTTTCAGGAAGTATTATTCCCGGTCTTGCATTAAATTATAAAACAGAATTACTTGAATTGAATGCATATGGAGAGGCAGACTTTAAGCGCTATTTAGAAGAAACAGATTTTGATAGAGTCAATCAGTTGTATGGTGTTGATAGCAGATACCAAATGTTGCAACGGTTATATTTTATTGGAGAATTCAAATATCGAAAAGATGAAACCACAGATTCACAACTTGAAGACACAGGCAGAGTCTTCAAAAGAGATGGGAGAAAGCGGTATAATGCTGGCGGTGGATTCAGGTATCAAATATCTGAGCTATCAGAAATCGGGCCCAATTTTGAATATGAAAAAACAAATTTTAGCAGCAAAGATGACGATGATTATGATCTTTACGTGTATTCGTTACCTTACACAAAAATTTTTAAAAACCAGAGAGACACGTTAACGTTAACCCCATTTTATTCTAAATTCGAGTCGGACGTGCAAGAAGCAGATGGATATCGCTTTGAGACCGGGTGGAAGCACTTTTTTGGCGAAACGATAACATCTCATATTACCGCTGGCGTTCGACATACAAAAATTGATCGCAAAGACACAAATGATAAAGATGATAATTGGGGGGGAGTCGGTAAAATAGAGTTTAATAAAAGAGGTGAAACGTTTTCCGGTTTAGTGGGCTATTTGCATGATCTTAGAGCAGATACCCAAGGTGAAATAATTCAAGTTGATAGAATGTATTTAAGCTTCGATAAGAGAATAAAAGAACGGTTTGGTATGAAATTTTATGGTTCAGGGTACTTTTCAAGAAGGGAATCCGGAGATAATGACAAAGTGCGTTTTTTTGAATTAAATCCTTCTTTATATTACTTGCTTACCGAAGAACATTCACTGGAATTATTTTACAGCTACCAAAACCAAGTTGAAATGGATGACCCCGGAGATCCGACTACCAATCGCAATCGGGTGTGGCTTACCCTAAACTTAAGATTTCCTAAAACTTGGTGATAATTTTTAGGAATTAGATCTTAAAGGAGTATTTTTTTATGGAAAAAGAAATAAATAAAACTACAATAAATCAAATTATTAGAAGAAGAAAAAAAAGCTTTACAACCATTTTTTTTCTCATATTTTTAGCCGCATTTGTAACTGCCATTGCTTTACCGCCTATTTATAAATCTGAAGCATTGATAAGAATTGATGACCAGGAGATTCCGGAGGGTTTTGTTCAACCGACAATGCCCGATTTTGTTGAACAGCGCATCGGGAAAATAAACCAAAAAGTTTTAAGCCGTCCAAGGCTAAAGGAGATCGCTGAAGATTTAAATTTATATTCGAGTGGCAATAACCAAATTGAGGTTTCAGAAGTCATCGAAAAATTCCGTGAAAATATTCATATGGAAACAATTGTATCTGAGATGCAAAGCAAACCAGGAGGAAAAACGCTCTCTTTTACGCTTGCATTTAATTTGTCATATGAAGGAAGAGACCCTGAAACTGTCCAAAGAGTAACAGATAAACTTGCAAATCTTTACATTGAAGAAGATATCAAGCGCAAAGAAAATGTCATGTCTGCCACAAATGATTTTCTTAAAGCCGAGCTGGAACGTTTAAAAGTAGATATCGACCATCAAGAAAAAAAAATTAGCGAATTTAAGCAAAAACATCTCAGAGAACTTCCTACGGAAGTGCGTACTAATATTCAGATGATCGCACGATTGGAAAGAGAAGCTGATAAAACGAATATGCAGTTGCGTGGTCTGCACGAAAAAAAACTTTATCTTGAATCCCAGCTAACAAATATAGAACCCCTATCGCCAATCGTAATAGAAGGGGATAGAATTTCTACTAACCCAAATCAGCGGTTAAAAGAGCTTAATATTCAATTAACAAAAATGAAATCCATTTATTCAGAGAAACATCCGGATATAAAAAAAATAAAAAGAGAAATTCAGCAATTAGAAACACAAGTTCAATCTTCTGATAACGCTGTTGAAAAAATTAAAATGCTGCGACACATGGAAAATGAGCTTGTATCTCTTGAAAGTGAATTAGGTCCCAAACACCCTGATGTAATCGAGCTGAAAAAAAAGATAGCGGTATTATCGAAAGAGGCAAACAATTTAACGACTGAATCTGCAAAAATGAAAATATCAGAAGAAAAGCCGGACAACCCGCTCTATATTAATTTAATGACTCAAATAAATGCCATCAACGTGGAAATTCAAGCCGTTAAAGAAGATGAGCAAAACATAATAAAATCGATCGAGGAATATCAGGGAAGAATTGAAAAAGCACCGAATATAGAGCAAGAATTAAGTTCCCTTACTCGAGATTATGAGGCTTCAAAGGATAAATATCAGGAAATTTTAAACAAACTTATGTCTACACAAGTTGCCAGAAATGTTGAAGGTATGCAGCGAGGAGAGCGATTTATTATTGCCTCTCCCGCTTACCTGCCGACTAAACCATTTAAACCCAATCGATTTGTCATTCTTTTAGTGGGATTTATAATCGCCACAGGTATAAGTTTTATAATTGCAGCTTTTCAAGAGTCGATGGACGATACAATAAAAACTGCTGACGAATTAAGACAACTCACACCAGCACCTGTTCTTGCTTCAATATCTTACATTACATCAGACCGTGAAAAGAATGTCAGAAAGCTGAAAAAAACAATATGGTTTTTTATAATAATTGGTTTTGTCGGCTTCTGCCTGTATATCGCCAATCGATATGTAATTAAATTAGACTATTTGTGGAGCACAATTTTAGAAAGATTAAAAATGTTTGTATAGATTGTTTTAATAGTTAGTGAAACATGTAATGTTTCCATGAGAGGTAATAAAGATGAGTAAATTAAAAAAAGCGCTTGAAAAAGCCAAAGAGACCAGAGCACAAGATAGCCAGATATTTGTAAAAGATAGTCCAAAATCTCAACAAAAAAAAGAGGCAATTTATAAGGATCTCAAAACATGCGGTCCTGAGTTAAATATTAAATATTCAGAGACAAAAATCAAAAAAATTGATGATCACGTATTAAAAAAAGGTAAGGTAATCTCTTTATTCCACGACCTTGAAAAAGTTGATCAAATAAAAACTCTTCGTACACAAATTTTAAACAAGCTTAAGGAGATTGGAGGGAACAGTCTTCTGATAACCAGCGCCAATCCTTATGAAGGCAAATCATTTACGGCGATTAACCTTGGAGTAAGTATAGCCCAAGAACTGCATAGAACTGTTCTCCTTGTTGATTGCGACCTAAAGAACCATTCCAATCATCATAAAAGCTTTGGCAAAGACTTTTTCGGCACCCAGATGAATGAAGGTTTATCCAATTATCTGTTGGAGCAGGCGGAACTCCAAGATCTTCTTATTAATCCCGGAATAGAAAGACTGGTTTTGCTTCCCTCGGGAAAGCCATTGCCAAATTCAGCCGAAATGCTGGGTTCTATTAGAATGGAGATGCTGGTAAATGATATTAAGTGTCGTTATCCAGATGACAGAATCGTCATTTTTGATAGTACATCCTTGTTAACCAGTGCTGATCCATTGATTTTAACTCGTTTTGTTGATGGCATACTGCTTGTTGTGGAAGAAGAAAGGACAACAACGGAGGATCTCAAAGAAGTAACGGAATTACTAAAAGATAAACCCGTTATTGGAACAGTAATGAATAAATCTAAATCGTTGGTGAATTAAATCATGTACGAATCCTTTTACGGTTTCAAAGAAAAGCCCTTTGATCTTCATCCTGATCCGGATTACCTTTATATGAGCCGGGTGCACGAAAATACCTATACGCATCTGGAATATGCGATTGTTGAAAATAAGGGATTTGTGGTTGTCACTGGCGAAATCGGTTCCGGCAAAACGACACTGACCAACTATTTATTGAACAAAATTGGAGATGAAATACAGGTTGGGCTTGTCAACAATACCAATATCCTTCCAGCTGAATTTTTAAAGATGGTCTGCAAAGAGTTTGAGCTTGACCCTAAAACCAATGACAAAGCTGAACTCATCGATATTTTCAGCGGGTATTTAATTGACCAGTTTGCTGCCGGAGAGCGTGTGGTGCTCATTATTGATGAAGCGCAAAATTTGACCAACGACACCATGGAAGAAATTCGCATGCTTTCAAATATCGAGACCGAAAAACATCATTTGATCCAAATTATTCTTGTGGGTCAGCCCGAGCTGAAATTTAAACTCCAGCAAAGTAACCTGAAACAGTTTGCGCAGCGTGTGACGGTACATTGTCACCTTAAAGGTCTCGAAAAAGATGAAGTCAGCGAATATATCCGCCACCGATTAGAGGTTGGGGGTGGCACGCAATTAGGTATCTTTAAGAAGGAAACGATTGAAAGAATCGCCGAATATTCGAGAGGAATACCTCGACTGATTAATGTGCTTTGCGATTCTGCTCTGGTTTATGGATTTGCAGACGAACTTAAAACAATCGATACGGATATACTGGAAAATGTATATGAGGAGTTGAAAGCGTTGGGGACCTTTACGGATTATGATGCCAAGCCTTCGGCTGACCCGTTGCCGCCCAAATCGGTTAGCGCCGGCCGAGAGACATTTGATCCCCGCATTGAATTTCTTGAAGGTAAAGTAAAACTGCTGGATGACAAAATTACCGCACTTAAAGACAGATTGGATTTTCTTTCCGATAAACGAATTGAGCGAGATGATATCGTGGTCGAGTTGCTCAAGATGTTAAAGACGAACCTGGATAGCCGCGAACATTTTATGGCGACGCTAAATCGGACAGATAATGACAATGCGATGCCTGATGACGCAGATCATACAGGTGGTGATAAAGCGGACAGCACCTCTAAAGTTTCAAGCCTGGAGAAGCACAAACAGAAAAAGAGCTAATGAAAATAACGAACCTCATATTTTTTGCATTAATTAGCGTCATATTGTCAGGATTAACGACAATCGTATACATCTCAGTTTTTGATAAAGAAGAGACGACCCGGTTGTTGGACCAAAATCAGGTTAAAATACCCGAAACGTATACTGCTGCTTCAATCCCGAAAGCAACCATCTTATTGCTTCTTGCGGTGGGTGTGATCGGTGTTCTGGGGGTGAGCCGTAAAAAGAAAAATATCGTCAATTCTGCCCCAAAAAAGGAAACGAATAGAGGCCCTTAATCGTCAGCATCTGAATGAATAGAACTCAAAAGGTTAACCCGCAAATTCCCGTCATCCCCCAAATGGTTTGCTGAATCCTGCCATCCTGCTAATATTCCACTCTCACTTCTTGCCTTAACGCGCTTGCTTCAAACCCCTTTAGCTAAAGGTCAAACATCCTGTAGAAACGGGTTTTTTTTCAGGATGGTCGCATTTCTTTCCGCACCGACAGATACGATATGTATGGGTGTTCCCGTAAGCGCTTCAATTCGTTGAAGGTAATTCTTTGCTGGCACTGGCAGATCATTCATATTTTTAATGCCGGTGATGTCCTCTGACCATCCCGGCATCGTCTCGTAAATCGGCTGGCACTCAGCCAGGACATTAAGGCTTGCGGGAAAGTCTTTTAAAACCTTGTCTTTGTATTGGTAGCCGGTGCAGATTTTTAAAGAATCCAATCCGCCTAATACATCCAGTTTGGTCACCGCAAGGCTGGTCAGACCATTGAGACGTACCGCATTTTGCAGAATGACCGTATCCAGCCAACCGCATCTTCGCCGCCGGCCGGTGGTCGCGCCGAATTCAGCCCCTATTTCTTGAATCCGATCTCCGACTTCATCAAAGAGCTCAGCAGGGAAGGGCCCCTGGCCAACCCGCGTGGTGTAGGCTTTCACAATGCCGATCACATCGGTAATGGCCGCAGGACCGACGCCGGCACCGCAGCAGGCATTGCCGGCAATGGTGTTAGATGAGGTCACGAAAGGATAGGTGCCGTGATCAATATCCAGATGCGTTCCCTGGGCGCCTTCAAACAGGACTTGCTGCCCATTTTTTATGGTGCGGTCGATGATGATTGAAATGTTGGTAACATAAGGCGCCAGCCTTTCGGCATAGGCTTCGTATTGATCGATAATCCGGGCTCCATCCAGGGTCTCAGCGGATAGATAATGCTTCAGATAAAAATTCTTTTCGTCCAGGATCGTGTTGACCTTCTCCCGAAATTCTTCCGGATCCAATAGGTCAACAAAACGGATTCCCCGACGGGTGGCTTTATCTTCATACGCAGGCCCGATACCGCGTCCGGTCGTCCCGATCTTTTTATCGCCTTTTAACTTCTCCCTGGCATGATCAATTTGCTGGTGGTAGGGCATGATTAAATGCGCTCTTTCGCTGATTTTTAGCATAGACGGGCTGATATCAACATTGCGGCTAGCCAGATGATCAAGCTCTTCAAGCAAAACCGCAGGATCCACCACCACACCATTGCCAATCACACAAACTTTTTGCTGCAGAATACCGGAGGGGATCAGATGGGTGATCAATTGCTCCCCACCGACAACCATGGTGTGACCGGCATTGTTCCCACCCTGAAAACGGACTACAGTATCGGCATGTTCTGCCAGTAAATCCACTATCTTACCCTTGCCTTCATCTCCCCACTGGGTGCCGACGATTATGACGTTTGCCACAATTATCTCCTTTGTAAGTTTAATCCTAGGAGCACACATTTTAATCTATTCTCTGAGCTCTCAGTGTGCTCTGTGGTAATTATTTGCGCTTTTGGCGGAAAAATTCTTGTATGAGTGTTCTGCATTCGGCTTTACAGACACCTTGAATGACTTCCGGCTGATGGTTGAAGCGCGGATCAGCGGGGAAGTCATACAAAGAACCCGCTGCTCCCCATTTGGGGTCGCGCGTACCGAATATCACCCGCGAAACTCTGGCATGGATAACAGCGCCCATGCACATTGGACAGGGTTCGACCGTAACATATAGCATGGTATTTAACAATCTGTAGTTGCCGATTTTCGCTGCGGCTGAGCGCAGCGCCAGAATCTCGGCATGGGCGGTCGGATCGTTAAAGGTGATGGTCCGGTTATGTTCTGCCGCGAGTACCTGTTGATTCTCAGCAACCAGGACAGCGCCGATGGGAACTTCCCCTTTTTTTCGCGCCCTTTCTGCTTCAATTAGGGCCGCTCTCATCATTTCGATGTGATCAATATCCATGTCTTGCAAAAGTCCATTTTCGGATGGAACCCAATTATGGATTGACATAAAATAGCGTTTGTCCTATTAACAAATCCTAATTTTATAACGATTGGCGTGCGCCCGTAGCTCAGCCCGGATAGAGCGCCGGACTACGAATCCGTAGGTCGCAGGTTCGAATCCTGCCGGGCGCACCAAATAAAGCAGCCTTCAGAGAAATTCTCTGGGGGTTTTTTTATGCCAAAACTAAAGCATGATTAACCAGCGATCCGTCATCGACAGGCTGTGGATAGCATTCTGAGGCCGCGGGGGTCAAGAAGGGAAAACAAAAAAGCGTTTTGTATATATTATTTTTAAAATGGGTCCTTTCCTTGACGGGAACGCCTTTTCAATTTATTAATTTATCATGCCCCTTCTGGTATTTAGGGGAAAACTTCAAAAACTTGAATTCAGGACAGGGAAACCATGCGACGGGATCGGCTGAAATGGAATCAAAAGTATCAAAATCAGCATTACGCCGATGAGCCGGCAGCGATTATCAAACAGTATGTCGAGCTGGCCGGCGGTAAAAACGCGTTGGATATCGCCGCCGGAAATGGCCGCAACGCACTTTTTCTGGCCAAACAGGGGTTTGTGGTTGATGCCGTTGATATCGCTGATACGGGTCTGGCTCGGTTTGCCGGAAAGCACCCCGGTATTCAAGCCATCTGCGCTGACCTTGACGATTTTGACATTCCGGCCAATCGCTACGATCTCATTGTTAATATTAAATATTTAAATCGGCGATTATTTCCCTATATTCGTGAGGGGCTTGCCCCGGGCGGGGTTCTCATTTTTGAGACATTTCTGGATTCGCAACACCCGGCAGCAGGTCAACCCGGTTGCCGGGATTATGTGTTGCGGGAAAATGAGCTGCTGCACGCCTTTTTATCATTGCAGATCGTCTGCTATAAAGAAGCAAAAGACGAAAAGGAATCAGAAGCAGCGCGCCTGGCCTCCCTGGTCGGCATAAAAATTCGCTAATCGTAAAAACAGAAAAGGACGCTGAAGTGGAAAAATTTCAAGGATACCATTCCGAGTGGAATCTGGGGAGTCCCGGGGGATGGGATTATCAAAAAACCACCCAAATCATCGGCAGAGCCGTCTGGCAGAAACTATCCCGTATTCACAAATTTCAAATCGATCTGGATTTTGATCATCCCCTGTTTTTTCCGGTAGACGGTTTTGCAGAGATGCTGATTGAGGCTCACCGTGCCCGTGGGGGTCGCAATCCGGGCATCATCGCGGTGGTAGCGGAAGAGGAGACACTGGAAGATGTCACCGAGAACCGCAACCTGGCGCAGCGTCTGAGTGCTGCAGAGGGGATCACCGGTGCCCTGATGTCACCCCAGGAACTCGAACTTAAAAAGGGTGCGGTTTGCTGGAAAGGCCGCCCGGTTTCCATCCTGTTTATGGATTTCAACACCGATGTCCTGCTGGCACTGCACCGCAAACATGATTTAACCCCGGTTTTGCAGGCGGTTAAAGAGCACCGGGTGATCAACCCGCGCGGCACTGAACCGTTTAATGTCAAAAGCATGTTTGAAGTCATCACCGGCACCTGTCCGGATCGTTTTCACAAAGAAATTGTGGCGCGCACCCCATGGACCCGGCAGTTTTACGCGCGCAAAACCGACGGGCCCGACGGCCGCAAGATTGACGACCTCATCTCCTGGACCCGGCGCAACTGGAAGGCGCTGGTGTTGAAACCGGAAAGGGGCTATTCCGGGCACGGCGTTCGCGTCGGCGAAGTGAATTCAGATATCGATGAGGCCATCGAGCTGGCGCTGGGTGAAGGCAATTACATCGTGCAGGAAAAAATTCCGCTGGCATTATGGGCGGAAGAAGTCCCCCGGCTGGCAAACAATACGGTCTGTCTTGAACGGGTGCAGACCGATTTTCGCTGTCTGGTGGGTCCCAAGGGCTTGCTGGGATTTGTCGGTCGCTTCGGCGGAGTGCCGACCAATGTCGGCAGTGGCGGCGGGTTTCAGCCGCTGGCGCTATTGCGTTCCTCAATAAGTGTCAAAGATGCCGTTAATCAAATCAATGATGCCATCCTGTCGATTAACAGCGGCGATCTGCAACAAATTATCGAAGAACAGAATAGAATGGCAACCGAGATGGAATTCACTTATCTTTTAGGTGCGATTAAGGTGGCGTTGCGCCCGCGGGTGATTACCCATGAGCACATAGCGGCCGTGAAGAATTATGGCCATAAATTATGGAGCGATTGCCTGCTGCTGGAAAAGATGTGGCGCGCAGGGGAACTGGATGAAATTGTCAGAATCGAAAACGAAGAACTTGACATCGCCCGTCTGCAGCCGTGGCAAGGCTCGGCGGCAATCATTGCTTCCGATGGATTGTTTAACTTCGGTGCAGCGCCCCTTACAACGAGGACATCATGAGTCTAAAGGTCGATCCGGATTGGTGGAAAACACTATTCGATGAAGTTTATCTGCTAACCGATGCGCGTTCGGTTTGCGACGAACGGATCACCCGGCGGGAAGTGGATATGATCTGCAGTTTGCTGCCGATGCAAGGTTCCCACAAAATCCTGGATTTATGCGGAGGCCATGGCCGTCACAGTTTAGAGCTCAGCAATCGAGGTTTTACGGCCTGCACCCTCTACGATTATTCTCAAACATTAATTGAAATTGCCAGAAAAAATGCCCTGCAGGATGATTTAAAGGTAGATTTTATCTGCGGCGATGCACGCCGGATGGACATAGAGGCAGATACCTATGACCATGTCATTCTGATGGGCAACTCACTGGGGTATGTACAAGAAAAGGGATCCGATTCCCAAATTTTGACGGAATCGTTTCGGGTGCTGCAGCCGGGAGGCTGGATACTGGTGGATGTTGCCGACGGCCAATCTGTTCTGTCTTCATTTAAACCCAATGCCTGGCATGAAATTGGTGAGGAAACCATTGTCTGCCGCCAAAGGGAGATTCAGGGAGGGGTGGTGTGCGCCCGTGAAATTGTTTTGAGCAAAACAGCAGGGTTAATTCGCGATCGGACCTATGCTATTCGACTCTATGATGCCGCCAGTTTGTCTCTATTGCTGGAAAGCGCCGGATTTACCCGTATCAATGTCCACACCGATTTTTCACCCCACGATACAGATGGTGATTACGGATTTATGAACAATCGACTGATTGTTTGCGGCCAAAAAAGATAGCTAGATTTTAGAAAACCTTAAAAAATACTCGCCTTATATTAATAAAGCATAACTTTAAATAGTTTTGTAAACAATCTGAAATATTAGAAAATTATTACAAAATAGATTTTAATAAAAGAGACAATCAATATGCCCGGCGCGATAGATAATCAAGATGCTGGTTTAGCAGTCTAATTTGAATTGGCAGCGTGAGAAGAGGGGATTATGCTGTCATGCTGGCCCTGAATCGCCAAGAAAGGATTTAGCCATGGTTATCCAGAGTGTTGCAGGATTATTGGTTTTTACCGGCATTGCCTGGTGCATGAGTGAAAACCGCAGGCAGGCCAGTCTGAAGATTACTGTCATTGGAATCATTATTCAACTGGCGGTTGGACTCATACTTTTAAAGCTGCCGATATTCAGAGAGTTTTTCCTGTTTTTGAATCGGCTGGTGCTGTCCCTGCAGGCAGCAACCACCGCAGGGACATCTTTTGTATTCGGCTACCTGGGCGGGGCGGATTTACCTTTTAAGGAATCGTTTCCCGGCGCAAGCTTCATTTTGGCATTTAGGGCGCTTCCGCTGGTGCTGCTGATGAGCGCCCTTTCGGCCCTGCTGTTTTACTGGAAGATTTTACCGGTAGTCGTTAAAGCCTTTTCCTGGGCTTTGCAGAAAACCATGGGCGTGGGGGGTGCCGAAGGACTGGGTGTTTCGGCCAATATATTTGTCGGCATGGTGGAATCGCCGCTTTTTATCCGCCCGTACTTAAAGGAGATGACCCGCAGTGAAATTTTCACCTTGATGACCTGCGGCATGGCCACCATTGCCGGGACCGTTATGGTGCTGTATGCAAGTATTTTAAGTGATAAAATTCCGGATGTTATGGGTCATATCTTAACCGCCTCCATCATCAGCGTGCCGGCTGCGCTGACCATTTCTAAAATCATGGTGCCGGAAACCGGGGAACCGACCACCGGGAAATTAACAGCACCGGATCAGGCATCAAGTTCGATGGATGCTATCACCAAGGGGACCCTTCAGGGGATTGAATTACTGATTAACATCATTGCCATGCTGGTGGTGCTGGTGGCGCTGGTCTATCTTGCGAATCTAATTTTGCGGCTTTTTCCTGACATCGGCGGTGCACCTATCACGCTTCAAAGACTGATGGGGATTATCATGGCACCTGTTGTTTGGCTGATGGGTGTTCCCTGGAATGAGGCCACCACTGCGGGGGCGTTGATGGGGACCAAAACCATCCTAAACGAATTACTGGCCTATATCGATCTGAGCCGTCTGCCCCCGGATGCGCTGAGACCCAGAAGCCTGTTGATCATGACCTATGCCATGTGCGGCTTTGCCAATCCCGGCAGCCTCGGAATTATGATCGGCGGTATGGGAACGATGGCGCCCGATCGCCGTAATGAAATTGTTGCGTTGGGTTTGCGATCCATCATTGCCGGCACCCTGGCCACTTGTATGACCGGTGCGGTTGTCGGTATAATCGGCTGACCATTTTTTAGATTCAACAAAGCCCGGATTCCAAGTTGACAGCAACCATTAAATTCATTATTTTAACTGTTATCATAATGGAAAATATCCGATGGTAATCTCGGAAATAAAGGGAGGAACACTGATGGCAGACATGCAAGTTTATGAATGTGTAAATTGCGGGAACACCGTCGAAGTTGGCGCGGATGAATCAAAATTACCGGAATGCTGTGGTAATGCAATGAAGCCGGTTGAAGATTTAAAAGCCTGCGGATTAAGCACCACCGCGGAGCATTCCCGCTTCGATGATTTCGATGAGCCTTGCGATGACGGACGATCCGGATAACGTTTAAAAATCGAGCGGGTTGATAGATAAACCCAACTTATCCCTGCCGGCATTTTTTATAATCAAAGCTCACTTTAAGCTGGTGCAAACGCTTAAAGTGAGTTTTTTTATTTTTCAACCTTTATTTATCATCTGATCAATTTAATTACTGTTTTTATTAATAATTATTATGTTTAAATTTCTTTGGAAGGTTATTTTATTGACATGAAATTTAGCCCGGGATAAACAAAATTATTTAAGCGATTCTTCACCGAGCAGGCCAAATCTCAGAGGTATTGCTATGAACGTATCGAACATCTTCAAACAGCATGCAGCTGAAAATCCAGACGCGACAGCTATTCTATTTGAAGCGCTTCGCATTACCTATGGGGAACTTGATCGATTGGTTAATCGGGTTGCCGGCGGACTGCTGAAATTGGGTTTGAAGCGCGGAGAAGTGCTGTCTCTTTTTTTACCGAGCCGCCCGGAGTTGATCATCGGTTATCTGGCTGCGGTTCGGGCGGGGTTGACGGTTAATGTGGTAAACGCCATGCTCAGGGAACAGGAGGTGGCCTACATTCTGAAGGATTGCGCTACGCGTGCCGTTTTGGTGGATACGAAACGACTGTCAATACTTGAGGCAATAAGGCCAGATATTGAGGCCCTAAGGGCAGTGATCGTACTCGGGAAGTCGGCAAGCGATCAATACGATACGTATGAATCCGTGCTGAATTCGGGTAAAGACCAATTCGAACCCGTCGATTTCCAAGACAGCGATCTGTGTCATCTGATGTACACATCGGGTACTACCGGCCGGCCCAAAGGCGTTATGGCTACCCATCGAAATGTCTGGCACAACGCCACCAATTTTGGGAAAGTTCACTTTCAACCAACGGACACCATCATGGTGGCCACGCCGATCTTTCATTGCTGGGGCCTGGTCAACGGAACCTTTGGGATGCTGTCTAAAGGGGGAACCGTGATCACGGTGGAGCGGTTTTATCCGGATCGGGCCTTAAGCGAGATTGAACGCCTTAAACCAACGATTTTTCAAGGTGTGCCGCCGATGTTCAACCTGTTGCTTCGGCAGCCGGAATTGGACAAGCGCGAGATCTCCTCGGTCGTCTTTTGTCTTTCAGCGGCCACCAAGATGCCGGAAAATCTGATTCGGCAGGTAGAACAACGGCTCAACTGGCGTTATGCGGAGGCCTGGGGCCTTACCGAGGTCTCTTGCGTGGGCACGACCGCATCTTATAAAGACACCCGCATCGGTTCCTGCGGCAGGGGCATGGACGATGGCGAGATCAAGGTGGTGGATGAACAAGGTGCTATTTTACCAGTCGGACAACAGGGAGAATTGTGTATTCGCGGGACTTGCGTGACGAAAGGGTATCTCAACAAACCGGATGCCACAAAAGAGGCTTTCGATGCCGAAGGATGGTTTCATTCCGGCGACGTCGCCTACATGGACACAGAGGGTTACGCTTACATTGTGGACCGTAAAAAGGATATGATCAATGTGGGCGGTGAGAAGGTGTTCCCGTCAGAGGTCGAGGACATGATGTTATCCCACGCCAAGATTAAAGATTTGGTGATTGTGGGCATCCCCGACGAGCTTAAAGGCGAAGCGCCCAAGGCCTTTATCGTGCTGCGAGAAGAAGAGACCGCCACGGAAGAGGAAATCCGAGCATATTGTAAAGAAAAAATGGCCCCTTACAAAGTGCCGGTGGCGGTTGAATTTATTGAGGAAGTGCCGCGGGCCGCATCGGGCAAGGCACTCCGACGGCTGCTTCGGGATAAAGAATGGGGAAAGGTAGACTAGAAAAGGCTTCAACGCCTCAGTTCAGGTTTCCCGCTTGAACGCGGGATTACACGTGTTGATGATAATAGATTAATGTGTGCATCAAAGTCCCGCTCCATTGCGCGGGGAGATGGGGTTTTGAAACCATTTCTAAACACGGAACTGCATAGAAGGAGGGAACTGCGATGAAAAAGGTATTAACCAGTCTTGAGGAGGCCGCCAGGCTTGTTCAGGACGGAGACCTGGTAACCTTCGGCGGGGCGACCTTCCACCGGGCTCCGATGGAGTTTGTGCGGGAGCTGGTGCGCCAGGGGAAAAAAGAGCTGAATCTGATAGACCGCGAACCGGCCATGGATTTTGATCTGCTCATCGGTGCCGGCTGCGTTGCCAAAGTGCGCACTGGCATGCTGGCCTTTGAGGTCTTTGGAATGGCCCCCAATTTTCGCAAAAAGTCGGAGAAAGGTGAAATCGTCAC
>Ga0209536_100003508_pt1 | contig 25166 bp, 22 predicted proteins | sample DeeMarSeWOR28_12_FD_187461 | JGI IMG/M metagenome (GOLD analysis project Ga0209536, IMG submission 187461) | Marine sediment microbial communities from White Oak River estuary, North Carolina - WOR-2-8_12 (SPAdes) (version 2) | ecosystem: Environmental > Aquatic > Marine > Intertidal zone >...
TATCTGCGTCGCTCAGTCTCAATGCGCCTTCCGCCATCTCACGCACGACCGGCTCACTGACGGCACCGTGTTCTGCAAGCGTGCGATTCCCTACGCCCAGGATCGATTCCTTTGCACCGTTGCTGTAGCTGACTATGCCATAGCCGAAGCAGCCGGAACTTCCCGGCACGTCGGTGAGTGCCTTGGCGATCCATCCCCCGGTACAGGATTCCGCGGTCGCCACGGCCCTGTTCGTCCGATTCAGCTCTCCGACGAGCGCGGTCGCAAGTTCGCTGATGGCGGGATCCTCAGGCATCGATTACGGACTCGTATAGCGCTACATGCTTTTCCGTCATCGTAGCGATCGAAAAGTCATCCTGCATTCTTTTCTTTCCGGCCTGGCCGAGGCGCGTCCGCAAGCGCTCGTCGTGCATCAGCCGAGCGATCGTCTCGCACAGAGCGCCGGCATCTTCCGGCGGCACCAGGATGCCGGTCTCGTCGTTCACGACCGCCTCGCTGAGCCCCCCGGCCTCGAAACCCACGACCGGCACACCGGCTGCCGCGGCTTTCAATGCGGCGACGCCGAGCCCCTCCGCGAGCGCAGGATGGGCGAAAACGTCGAAGCAGCCGACGTAGTCGTCGAGGTCCTCGCGGAACCCGGCAAGAGTAACGACGTCGGCGATCCCGAGGGCCTCGGCCTGCGTCTGCAGTTGATTGTGGAGATAGCCGTCACCGAAAATCAGCACGCGAAAGTCGCCGTGATCCGCCGCGAGTTCGGCGGCCGCCTGCAGCAGGTAGCGATGGCCCTTGCGCGGGATCAACTGCCCCGCCGCTGCGATCAGCAAAGCGCCGTCCGGCACGCCGTACTCCCTGCGAAATGCTGCGCAGTCGCCGCACTGCTCGAAACGAGCCACGTCGACCGCGCTGCGTATGATCGCGAGCCGCTCTTCCTCCACGCCGCGCTCGCGGAGCTCCCGTGCAACAGCCTGCGAGATCGCAATCACTTTTTTGAAGGGCCGGTAGCGAAGTGCGGCAACGACGCGCATCTCCGTGTTGTCGACACGCCGCGACACCACGGCCGGGACGTCGGCAAAACTCGCTGCAAGTCCACCGAGCACATCCGCACCCCGCCGGCTGTGGCAATGCACGATGTCCGGTTTCGCCTGGCTGATGAACTGTGTGAGGCGATAGGCGAACGGCAGGTCGAGGTCGCCGGCACAGAACAGGTTGCGCACGGGAATGCCCGCTTCGCGCGCTGCGTTGTCAATGCCGGATCCGGGCGGGCAGACGATCAGGTTGTCGTGACCCATGTCTTGAAGCGCCCGGGCAAGGTAGACGACCTGCTGCGGTCCGCCGTAAAGATGGCGCCCGGTTTCGACATGCAGTATTTTCATTGCCGAGAAGAATAATATGAAAGCCGAAGTCAGCCCAGCCCACACCCCGATGATGCGCCAGTACCTGGCCATCAAGGCCGAGCATCCGGATATGCTCGTTTTCTACCGCATGGGGGACTTTTACGAACTGTTTTACGACGATGCGAAACGCGCCGCCGCACTTCTCGACATCACGCTGACCTCACGCGGCAAATCCGCCGGCAATCCGATTCCCATGGCGGGGGTGCCCTACCACGCGGCGGAGAGCTACCTCGCGAAACTCGTCAGGAAGGGCGAGTCGGTCGCCATCTGCGAGCAGATCGGTGACCCGGCGACGAGCAAGGGACCGGTCGAACGCAAGGTCACCCGCATCGTAACGCCGGGTACGCTCACCGACGAGGCGCTGTTGTCGGAGAGCCGCGACAACCTGGTCGCGGCGATGTTCGCCGACGGCGAGGCCATCGGTCTCGCGTGGCTGGACCTGGCGGGCGGCCGCTTCCGCATGACCGAAGTCGCGGATGGCGAAGCCGTTGCCGGCGAACTGGAGCGGCTGCGGCCAGCCGAGCTCATCGTCGACGAGGACCAGGTCGATGCGCGGCGTTTCGGCGACGGCGTGCGTGTCACGCGGCGACCACCCTGGCATTTCGAACTCGACGGGGCATCGCGGCTCCTGTGCCGGCAATTCGGTACGCACGACCTGTCGGGCTTCGGCTGCGACGCGTTTCCGCGCGGCGTGGCGGCCGCCGGAGCACTGCTGCAGTACGTCAGCGATACGCAGAAAGCGTCGCTGCCGCACCTGCAGGCGATCACGGTGGAACGGCGCGAGGACGCGGTCATCATGGACGGACCGACGCGCCGTAACCTGGAACTCCATGTGTCGCTCAGCGGGCACGATCAGCATACGCTCGCGGGCGTCATGGATCGTTGCCAGAGTCCGATGGGCAGCCGACTGCTGCGACGCTGGATCCAGCGGCCGTTGCGCGATCCTGTCACGCTCAAAGGCCGCTACCAGGCCGTCGAGGCGATGCTCATCGGTGACGCCGTCGACTCGCTGCAGCCCCTGTTGCGAGGCATCGGCGACGTCGAGCGCATCCTGTCCCGGGTGGCGTTGCGATCCGCACGGCCGCGCGACCTGCGCCAGCTCTGCGAGGCATTGTCGCGCCTGCCTGCGTTGCGCGCGCAGCTTTCCGGCATGCAGTCACCGCAGCTGCACGCCCTCCGCGAGCGCATCGTGCCGCATCATCGGGAGCAACAGCTGCTCGCCGACGCGATCATCGACAACCCGCCAATGCTGATCCGCGACGGCGGCGTGATCGCGGAGGGCTTCGACGACGAACTCGACGAGTTGCGCGGCATCGCCGACAACGCCGACCGGTTCCTGCTCGATCTCGAAGCGCGCGAGAAAGAGCGTACCGGCATTGCCACGCTCAAGCTCGGCTACAACCGCGTACACGGCTACTACATCGAGATCAGCAAGAGCCAGGCGTCCCGGGCGCCCGACGACTATGTTCGCCGGCAAACGCTGAAAGCCGCCGAGCGATACATCACGCCGGAGCTGAAGGAATTCGAAGACAAGGTGCTGAGCGCGCGGGAACGCGCGCTTGCCCGCGAGAAGCTCCTCTACGAACAGTTGCTGGACCGCCTGAACGAGGCGCTCGGCGGCCTGCAACAAAGCGCCTTCGCCGTCGCCGAACTGGACGTGCTGTTGTGCTTCGCCGAACGCGCCGAAAGCCTGCGCCTTGTGAAGCCCGAGCTGAGCGACGAGCCGTGCATCGAGATCCGCGGCGGACGGCACCTCGTCGTCGAACAGGTCATCGAGACACCGTTTGTCGCCAACGACCTGAGCCTGACCGACGAGCAGCGGCTGATCGTCATCACGGGCCCCAACATGGGCGGCAAGTCGACCTACATGCGGCAGACCGCACTCATCGCGATACTCGCCCACATCGGCAGTTTCGTGCCCGCGGACTCGCTGCGCATCGGGCCGATCGACCGCATATTCACGCGCATCGGCGCGTCGGACGACATTGCCGGGGGGCGCTCGACGTTCATGGTGGAAATGACCGAGACGGCGACCATCCTGAATAACGCCACGGCAGAAAGCCTGGTCCTGATGGACGAGGTCGGGCGCGGTACCAGCACCTTCGACGGACTGTCGCTCGCCTGGGCCGCGGCGCACTACATGGGCGAGGAGACGCGCGCCTTCACGTTATTCGCGACGCACTATTTCGAGTTGACCGCACTGGCCGAGGAACTGCCCGCCTGCCGCAACGTGCATCTCGACGCGACCGAACACGACGGCCGGCTGGTGTTTCTGCACGCGGTGAAGCCAGGGCCCGCCAACCAGAGCTACGGCCTGCAGGTCGCGGCACTCGCTGGCGTGCCGCGGCACGTCGTGCAGCGCGCCCGCGACTATCTCGCGACACTGGAATCTCACCAGGCGGCGCTTACGCCGAGCCCGCAGGCGCAATTGCCGCTGGGGCCCGCCGAGGAATCGCGCAGCGATGCGCTCGGCGAGGCACTGGATGAACTGGATCCGGATTCGATGACGCCCCGGCAGGCGCTCGAGGCGCTGTACAAGCTGAAGGATCTGTAGCAACGTCTCCGGAGGCGCGAACCGATCGCACGCGGGAGCGTCCTGCCTACTCCTCGCGCAGAAACTCACCGCGGCGCAGGAAGGTCCCGATCTGCTCGGCCACGTTGCGCGATATCAACATGCCTGTATGCGTCGTTGGTATGACGATATGATCCCTCGCGCCGTCGAGCTGCGTTTCGGCGACAGAAACGGTACCGTCGTTCGGCTCGCCGAACGGCCCTGCAACGTGCCCCACGCCGAATGGGATCGAGCCGGCGATGGAGCCGATTTCGCGGCGGGCGGTCACCTCGCTCGCCCACTCGTTGGCGGAGCCGTGAACCGTTCCCTGCGGCACCGAGACACCGAGCAGGTGCTCACCCCAGCTTTTTGCGTTGAGTATCTTGGCGGCGCGCGAGCCGCGCAGCGGGCTCCCGACGCAGACGATGCGGCCGGGAATCTCGGAATAACGATTTGCGAGCATCCGCAGGATGACCAGGCCGCCCAGGCTGTGACCGACCAGGTGGGCCTGCTCGATGTCGTTCTCCTCCAGGAACCGGGCCAGCAGGCCCGCGTTCTCATCGAGTGTCTTGGTGACGGAGGGGTAATTGAAGACGTACGCCTGCATGCCGAACTCGCGCTCGAGGTGCCGCTTGATCAGGTACATCCCGCTGCCGTGGGCCCACAATCCGTGCGTGCATACGACCGTGTCGATCGAATTCACGTCAGTGCCAGGTTCCATAGCGCGTCCCGATTCGTCCACGACCACACCGCTTCCGCAGCCTCGGCGACGGGCACCCAGCGGCACGACGAGTGTTCGTCACCGCACAGCTCGATGTCAGCAATCTCCGGCAGGCGGTAACGCCACTCGAACTCCACATTCTCGACGACGCCCGGTGCGAAACGGTTACGCCAGCGCGGGTCGATCGCAAACTGCCGGCTGACGCCGGTGTATTCGAGCCGCCCCTCGGCGCCAAGCCCGGTTTCCTCCGCCAGCTCCCGCCGGGCCGCTTGCTCGTGCGTCTCGCCGGCGAGCAGGCTGCCCGTAACCGACTGCCAGAACTCGAACGGCCGCCGCCGGTGCAACAGCAGCGCCTGGCCGTCGTCACTGTAAACGACGACGAGAACGGATTCGGGTCGGCGGTAGTCAGTCGGCACGCGGCGTGCGCAGGCGGATGCCGACTTCCTTGAGCTGTTCCGCGGAGACGGCGCCTGGCGCATTCGTCAGGGGATCGTGCGCCGACTGCGTCTTCGGGAACGCGATCACATCGCGAATGCTCTCGGCACCGGCCATCAGCATCACCACGCGATCGAGGCCGAAGGCGATGCCACCGTGCGGCGGCGCCCCGAATTCCAGTGCCCGCAACAGGAAGCCGAATTTCTCTTCGGCCTCCTCGGGGCTGATATCGAGCAGCTCGAATACCGCGGACTGCATATCCTGGTCGTGGATACGAATCGATCCACCGCCGACCTCCGAACCGTTCAGCACCATGTCATAGGCGCGTGACAGCGCGTTGCCGGGGTCGTTGCGCAGCGCATCGGCATCGTTGACGGCCGGCGCGGTGAACGGGTGGTGAAGTGCGGTCCAGCGCGCCGACTGCGACGCCCTCTCGAACATCGGGAAATCCACCACCCAGAGCGGCGCCCAGCCTTCCTGGATCAGGCCCCGGTCCTCGCCGAGCTGGACACGCAAGGCACCCAGCGCCTCGTTGACGATTCTCGCCTTGTCGGCGCCGAAGAAGATCACGTCGCCGGACTGAGCGCCGGTACGCTCCAGGATGCCGTCGACGGCCTCGTCGGGCAGGAACTTGAGAATCGGCGACTGCAGCCCCTCGCGTCCGGCCGCAGCGTCGTTGACTTTTATGTAGGCGAGCCCTTTGGCACCGTAACGGCCGACGTAATCGCCGTAGTCGTCGAGCTCCTTGCGGCTCATCCCGGCTCCGCCAGGCAGGCGCAGCGCAGCAACACGTCCCTCCGGATCGTTCGCCGGCCCGGCAAACACCTTGAACTCGACGCCGCCGACGAGATCCGCGACTTCGATCAATTCGAGGTCGATACGCAGATCGGGCTTGTCGGAACCGAAACGCTGCATGGCCTCGGCGTAGGTCATGCGCGGGAACGGATCGGGCAGATCGATGTCGAGCACGGCCTTGAAGACGTGTCGCATCAGCGACTCCATCTCGCCCGTGACGATCTCTTCGTTGACGAAGCTCATCTCGATGTCGAGCTGCGTAAACTCCGGCTGCCGGTCGGCGCGCAGGTCCTCGTCGCGGAAACAGCGCACGATCTGGTAATAGCGATCCAGCCCCGACATCATCAGGAGCTGCTTGAACAGCTGCGGCGACTGCGGCAAGGCGAAGAACTTGCCGGGATGGGTGCGGCTCGGGACGATATAGTCTCGCGCCCCTTCCGGCGTTGCGCGGGTAAGCATGGGCGTTTCGACGTCCACGAAGCCGGCATTGTCGAGGTATTCGCGCATGGCCCGTGTTACGCGGTGCCGAAGGCGCAGGTTACCGAGCATATCCTCGCGCCGCAGGTCCAGATAGCGATACTTGAGACGCAGCTCCTCGTTGGCCTGTTCGTCGTGATGAAAGGGCGGCGTCTCCGCGCGGTTCAGGACCTCAAGTTCCTGGGCCAGCACCTCGACATGCCCGGTGGCCATGTTGGGGTTGATCGTGCCCTCGGGCCGCTCCCGGACCTTGCCCTTCACCGCCAGCACGAATTCGCCGCGAATCCGCTCGGCCGCGGCGAAGATATCGGCCCGGTCGGGGTCGAAAACGACCTGCAGCAGGCCTTCACGGTCGCGCAGATCGACGAAAATGACGCCGCCGTGGTCGCGACGACGGTGCACCCAGCCGCACACCGACACCTGTTTGCCGATCATCGACTGGTCAACTTGTCCGCAATAGTGGCTGCGCATGATACTGACGGCCCTGAAAAAAGAGGCGGAATGGTACGGCCTGAAGGACGGCCGCGCAAGACAACGCTGGCTCCCCGGTCAGCTCCCCTCGCCGGATCCGCCGGGTTTGCCCAGTGGCAGCTCGCGGGTCTCGTGGTTGCGCCAGGGCGGCACGACGACACCCAGCGAGATGATCATCTTGAGGGCTTCGTCGACCTCCATATCGAGCACGGTGACGTCTTTTTTCGGCACGATGATGATGAAGCCGGAGGTCGGGTTCGGCGTCGTCGGCACAAAACAACAGGTCACGTCCTCGCCGGTTCTGCCCTGGACCTCCCCCAGCTGCGCCGAGGTCTGGAACGCAAGGCTGTAGATACCCTTGCGTGGATACTGGATCAGGAGCACCTTCTTGAACGCGTTACTGGAATCCGAGAAGACGATCTCGGCAAAATTCTTCGCGGCCGAATAGACCGATCTCACGACCGGGATCCGATCCATCAGCGACTCCCAGCCGCCGACGAACGCGCGCCCCACGAAATTGGCGGCCAGCACGCCCGTGATCAGCAGCAGGATCACCGTCAGTATTACGCCCAGACCGGGGATATGAAATCCGAGAACATTGTCGGGCCTGAATTGCGGAGGCAGCAACAGCAGGGACCGGTCCATCAGCCGGACCGCGAAGCGAAGCAGGAGAATCGTCAGACCCAGCGGCAACCAGACGAGGATGCCGGCGACGATGTAGCGACGCAGGGCCTTCATACCGCGCGACTATTCGACACCGGGCTTGCTGCCGCCGGCGGACTTGGTATCCGGTTTCTTCGACGCTTCCGCCGCCGGCTTGTCGTCCTTCTTCGCATCGTCTTTCTTGGCCGTTTCCTTTTCGCCGTGCAGGTTGCGCTGCTTGTCTTTCTTGAAGTCGGTCTCATACCAGCCCGAGCCCTTCAGGCGAAACCGCGGTGCCGACAGCTGGCGCCTGAGTTGCGGCTTGCCGCACTCGGGGCAATCGACAAGCGGATCGTCCGAGATCTTCTGCAGAACGTCGAGCGTGTGCTCGCAGTTCTTGCATACGTATCCGTAGATGGGCATCGGTTTCAATCTCCAGGAATTTGCCGAATTATAGTAGCAGCGCGGCCCGGCGCGCGAATCACGCCGCGTTCTGGAACTCGAGCCGATCCTGCTCCACGCCGACCTCGATCACGTCACCGGGCTTGAACTTACCCTGCAGAATTTCCTGCGCCAGCGGATTCTCTATCTGCTGCTGAATCGCGCGCTTCAGCGGCCTTGCACCGTAAACCGGATCGAACCCGGCATCGGCGAGCTTGTCGCGGGCCGCGTCCGACAGGTGAATGCGCATGTCGCGCTCGGCGAGCCGGTCGTGGAGGTAACCCAGCTGGATGTCGACAATCTTGCGGATATGTTCCCGGCCGAGCGGATGGAACACGACCACATCATCCACGCGGTTGATGAACTCCGGCCGGAAATGCTGACCGACGACTTCCATGACGGCGAGCTTCATCGCGTCGTAGTTTTCCTCGCCCGCCATCTCCTGGATCATCTGCGATCCCAGGTTGGACGTCATGACGATCACGGTATTGCGAAAGTCGACGGTGCGACCTTGCCCGTCCGTCAGGCGCCCGTCGTCGAGTACCTGCAGCAGTACATTGAACACGTCGGGATGCGCTTTCTCGACCTCGTCGAGGAGAATCACCGAGTAGGGGCGCCTGCGCACGGCCTCCGTCAGGTAGCCGCCCTCCTCGTAGCCGACGTAGCCCGGCGGTGCGCCGATCAGGCGCGCGACCGAATGCTTCTCCATGAACTCGGACATGTCGAGTCGCACCATCGCCTCGTCGGTATCGAACAGGAAACTCGCGAGCGCTTTCGTAAGCTCCGTCTTGCCCACGCCGGTCGGGCCCAGGAACAGGAAGGAACCGATCGGTCGGCGCGGGTCCGAAAGACCGGCACGCGACCGGCGTATCGCATTGGCGACGGCCGTCACGGCCTCGTCCTGTCCCACGACGCGCTCCTGCACCACGGATTCCATCTGCAGCAGCTTTTCCTTTTCGCCCTCGAGCATCTTGGACACCGGTATACCGGTCCACTTGGAGACGATCTCGGCAACTTCCTCTTCGGTGACGTTATTGCGCAGCAGCGTCGCCTCACGCTGCTCGGCGCCCGCCGCCTCCGCAAGCTGCTTCTCCAGCTCGGGGATACGGCCGTACTGCAGCTCCGACATGCGCGCCAGGTCGTTGGCGCGATGAGCGGTTTCGAGTTCCAGGCGGGCTCGCTCGAGCTCCTCCTTGATGTGCGCCGTGCCCTGCATCGCGGCCTTTTCGGATTTCCAGATTTCCTCGAGGTCCGCATACTCGCGCTCGAGATCGCCGAGCTGGGTTTCGAGATCGACCAGGCGCTTCTTCGAGGCGTCGTCCGATTCCTTCTTCAGGGCCTCGCGCTCGATCTTGAGCTGGATGATGCGCCGTTCCAGGCGATCCATGGATTCGGGCTTCGAGTCGATCTCGATACGAATCCGCGACGCGGCCTCGTCGACGAGGTCGATCGCCTTGTCAGGCAGCTTGCGGCCGCTGATGTAACGGTGCGACAGCGTTGCCGCCGCCACGATCGCGGGGTCGGTGATCTCGACGCCGTGGTGAATCTCGTAACGCTCCTTCAGGCCGCGCAGAATCGCAATCGTGTCCTCGACCGTCGGCTCATCGACAAGCACCTGCTGGAAACGGCGTTCGAGCGCCGCGTCCTTTTCGACGTACTTGCGGTATTCGTCGAGCGTCGTTGCGCCCACACAATGCAGTTCGCCGCGCGCCAGCGCCGGCTTCAGCATGTTGCCGGCATCCATCGATCCCTCGGCCTTACCGGCACCCACCATCGTGTGCAGCTCATCGATGAACAGGATGATCTGTCCCTCCTGCTTGGCGAGATCGCTCAGGACCGCCTTCAGCCGCTCCTCGAACTCGCCGCGGAACTTCGCGCCGGCGATCAGGGCGCCCATGTCGAGCGACAGGATGCGCTTGCCGCGCAGCCCCTCGGGCACTTCGTTGTTGACGATGCGCTGCGCGAGCCCCTCGACGATGGCTGTCTTGCCGACGCCCGGCTCACCGATCAATACCGGGTTGTTCTTGGTGCGGCGCTGCAGGATCTGGATGGTGCGCCGGATCTCCTCGTCGCGGCCGATGATCGGATCGAGCTTGCCCTGCTCCGCGCGCTCCGTCAGATCGATCGTGTAGCGTTCCAGCGCCTGGCGCGTGTCCTCCGCGTTCGGATCGTCCACCTGCTGGCCGCCGCGCAGTTCGTCGATCGCCTTCTCCACCGCGCCGCGCACCGCGCCTGCCTGCTCGAAAATACCCTTCAGCGGCGAGCTGTCGTCGAGCGCCGCCAGCACGAACAGTTCGCTCGAGATGTATTGGTCGTCGCGCTTCTGAGCGAGCTTGTCCGTGATGTTGAACAGCTTGCCGAGATCGTTGCTGAAGTGCACGTCACCGCCGGCTCCTTCGACCCTGGGAAGCCGGTCGATGGCTTCGCCGAGCTGTGAGCGCAGCAGGTTCACGTTTGCGCCTGCCTTCGTCAGCAAGCCGCGAACGCTGCCACCCTGCTGGTCCAGTAGTGCCACCATAACGTGGGAAGGCTCGATGAACTGGTGGTCCTGGCCAACTGCCAGCGACTGCGCATCCGCCAGTGCCATTTGGAATTTGCTTGTCAGTTTGTCCAGACGCATGTCTCGCCCCTGAAATCCGGGTTACTCAAATCTGCCCCAGAAATTGAGCCTCGGCAGACAAATTCAACGCCTGCCGACGATAAATGTCCGCTCGGCGGCCGGTGTCGGTCGCGGGCCGCGGCCCGCTTCAACCGGGAAGATTCAGCGGCAACGGTGGATGAACGTCGCCATCCGGCCGCACTGGCCGTCGCGCCGGTAGGAGAAGAAGCGCTCGCTGTCGCCGACCGTGCACAGACCGCCGCCGTGGACGCCGCCGACGCCCGCGGCCTCGAGCTGGCGCCGGGCGAGCGCATAGAGATCGGCCTGCCAGCGGCCACGCTCGTTCGGCAGGAAACAGGCCTTTGCCCCGGCGTCACCGGCAACGAAAGCGGCGCGGACTTCGTCACCCACCTCGAACGCAGGCTGCGAGATCGCCGGGCCGAACCACGCCAGCAGGCGCCCCGGCGGCGTCCGCATGTTTGCCAGGGTTGCGCCCACGACGCCGGCCGCCAGTCCGCGCCATCCGGCGTGGATTGCCGCGATCTCATCGCCGCTGTCCGCACACAGCAGCATCGGCAGGCAGTCGGCGGTCAGGACCGCCACGGTTGCGCCGGGCTCGCGCGCGACGGCCGCGTCCGCCTCGCGAGGCGCCGCGTTCCCGGCCACCCGAACGGCGGTGCCGTGCACCTGCGTGAGCCAGTCAGGCTCTGCATCGAGGCCGCAGCCGGCGACGAATCGCCGCCGGTTCTCGGCAACGCACGCCGCGTCATCGCCGACGTGGTCGCCCAGATTCATCGACCGGTAGTTGCCGTCACTGACACCGCCGCGGCGGGTCGTGGTGCCGGCGATGATGCCCGCCGGAGCGGGCCATTCGGCGCGAATCCATTCGCTGCTCATGCGATGTCCTCGCGCAGCGCTTGCAGGAGCCTGTCGAAATCGGCAGGCGGCGGCACCTCGAAGCCCAGGTCTTCAGCCGTCACGGGGTGCCTGAGTTCGAGCCTCGTCGCGTGCAGCGCCTGGCGCCTGAAGCCGCGGAGCGCGTCGCGAAGCGCCTCTGACGCGCCCGCCGGCAAGGCGAGCCGCCCGCCGTAGACGGGATCGCCGACGAGCGCATGCCGGCGATACGCGAAGTGCACCCGGATCTGGTGGGTCCGGCCGGTCTCCAGCATCACCTTGACGTAAGTGTGGGCGCGGAAACGCTCGATGACCGTGTAGTGGGTCACGGCCGGCCTGCCGGCATCGCGCACGGCCATCCGGGTGCGGTCGACCGGGTGGCGGCCGATCGCGGCATCGATCGTGCCCCCGCCGGTCAGGACCCCGTTGCAGATCGCGAGGTACTGGCGCGATATCGCGCGCTCCGCGAGCGCCCTGACCAGCGCGGTGTGGGCCGGCAATGACTTCGCAACGAGCAGCAGGCCGCTGGTGTCCTTGTCGAGGCGGTGAACGATGCCGGCACGCGGCAGTGATTCCAGCTGCGGCGCATGCGCCAGCAGGCCGTTCATCAGTGTGCCGTTCGCGTTACCCGCGCCGGGATGCACCACGAGCCCTGCGGGTTTGTTGATCACCAGCAGGTCAGCGTCTTCATATACGACGTCGAGCCCCATGGGTTCGGGCTCGGCGCGCACGGCGGCGTCGGCGCTGACGGTCACGACGACGGTCTCGCCGCCCAGAACCCGGTCGCGCGGCCGCCATTGAGCGCCGTCGACGAGCACCGAACCGTCGAGCAGCCAGGCCTTGAGGCGGCTGCGCGAATAATCCGGAAACATCCGCGCGAGGGCCTGGTCCAACCTCTGTCCGGCCATCTCGTCGGGTATTTGCCCGGTGTGCTGGGTGCGTTGTTCAGTCATCGTCGTTTTGGGAGTTTACGGTATACTCGCCGATTTGGTTCGGCCCGCGAAGACATGATCGATTTCCCCAAATTGCCGCGAACTACCAAGCGTCTGCAGCGGCAGGCCCGCCGCGCAGTGCTGCTCGCGACGTTTGCAGTGCTGTCCGCCTGTGCCGGCAATGAAGAGACCTTCGACGCGGCGCAGGATCTGCAGGAAGCGTACTCGCAGGCGCAATCGTCGATCCAGAGCGGCAACTACCGCCGCGGCATCCAGATACTCGAGGCGATCCAGGCTCGTTACCCGTTCAGCGACATCGCACGCCAGATCCAGCTGGACCTGATGTATGCCTATTACAAGAGCGGCGCACCGGAACTGGCCGTCGAAGCCGCCGACACGTTCATGCGCGAAAACCCGATTCACCCGCGCGTCGACTATGCCCTGTATATCAAGGGCCTCGCCTATTTCGATGACCAGCCGCCCATGCTCGAGCGCTGGTTCCGCAAGAATACAGACAAGCGTCCGCCCAAGGACGTCGAGCAGGCCTACCAGGCATTCCGCCGCCTCGTCGAACGCTACCCGGCGAGCGAATACGCGCCGGATGCCCAGCAGCGTATCGTGTTCCTGAAGAACCGCCTGGCAGCGTACGAAAACGAGGTCGCCGACTACTACCTGCGGCGCGGCGCGTATGTCGCCGCCGTGAATCGCGCCAAGAATGCGCTCGAGTCCTACAACGGTGCCGACAGCAACGCGGAATCGCTGCGCATCATGATTGCGGGGTACGAGGAACTCGGCATGAACGACCTCGCCGCCGACGCAAGGCGTGTTCTCGAACTGAACTTCCCGGGTTCCTAGCCGGGAAACGGGTACCAGGACGTGATCGGATAGCGCCAGTCGCGGCCGAAAGCCCGGCTGCTGATGCGTATGCCGGGTGGCGCCTGGCGCCGCTTGTACTCATTGTGCTTCACCATCTGCAGGACGCGCACGACGATCGCCTTGTCGAACCCGAGTCCTGTGATCTCGTCCACCGACATATCCTTTTCGATGAACGCTTCGAGAATCGGGTCGAGTACCGCGTAATCGGGCAGCGAATCACTGTCTTTCTGGTCAGGCCGGAGTTCCGCCGACGGCTCGCGTGTGATCGCGCGTTCCGGGATCGCGTCGCCCAGCGTGTTGCGGTAACGCGCAAGACTGTAGACCAGTGACTTGTAGCAGTCCTTTATCGGGGCGAAGCCGCCCGCCATATCACCGTAGAGCGTCGCATAACCAACCGCCATCTCGCTCTTGTTGCCGGTCGTGAGCAGCATGCGGCCGGTCTTGTTGGATATCGCCATGAGGATCATGCCGCGACAGCGCGCCTGTATGTTTTCTTCCGTGACGTCCGGCTCGCGGCCGGCGAAGATCGCTTCGAGTTGCTTTACCGTCGCGTCGTAAATCGGTGCGACTGGCACGACGTCGTAACGAAAACCCATCGTTTCGGCCTGCTTCGCGGCGTCTTCCTGGCTGATCGTGCTCGTATAGCGAAACGGCATCATGACCGCCCGGACCTTGTCGGCACCGATTGCATCGCAGGCGATAGCGGTGACCAGCGCCGAATCGATGCCGCCTGACAGCCCGATGATGACACCCGGGAAGCCGTGTTTACGAACGTAGTCGCGTGTTCCTGTGACGAGGGCGCTATAAACGCTCGCCTCGAGCGCCAGGGGGTCGGCGATCGCGCTCCGCTCCGGTTCGACGCCGCTGCCGGAACCGCGCAGCACGACGGGATACAGGCCTTCCTCGAACGGCGGCGCACGAAAGCGGATTTCGCCATCGGCCGTCATCGCGAACGAGCCGCCATCGAATACGAGTTCGTCCTGGCCGCCGACCATGTTCAGGTAAACGATGGGCACGTTGCTCTCGCCGGCGCGCGCCGCGGCGGCGCGCTCGCGGTTTTCCTGGCTGCGCGTCTGGTAGGGGGAGCCGTTGATGGCGACGATAACCTCGGCCCCGGCGGCCCTGCTGGCCGAGATCGGTGCCTGTCGCCAGATGTCCTCGCAGATGTTCAGGCCGATGCGGATGCCGTTGAGGGTGAAGACGGACGCCGACTTGCCCGCCGTGAAATAGCGTTCCTCATCGAAAACCGCGTAGTTCGGCAGGCAGCGCTTGCGGTACCGACAGAGATACTCGCCATCGGCAATCACCGCACAGCTGTTGTAAATCTCTTCGCCCTGGTATTCGGGAAACCCGACGAGTACGGCGATGCCCCTTACACCCGCGCGGATGTCAGCGAGCGAGCGCTCTACGGCATGGCGCAGACCGGTATGAAACAACAGGTCCTCGGGCGGGTAGCCGCAGATGCTCAGCTCGGGAAAAACGACCAGGTCGGCCTGCAGTTCATCGCGGGCTTTTTCGGCCGACTCGAGAATGCGCGCGGTGTTGCCCTTGACGTCGCCAACGACGAGGTCGAGCTGCGCAAGCGCCACGGTGACCGTATTGTTCATCCCTGCCCTCGAGCAGTGCTAGCCGCCAAGAATCTCCTGCATCTTGCTGCCGAGTTCCGCGGGTGAGCGCACCGTCGCGACGCCGGCTGCATCGAGTGCCTCGAACTTGGCGTCGGCGGTGCCCTTGCCACCGGCAATGATCGCGCCGGCGTGCCCCATACGTTTGCCGGGTGGCGCCGTGACGCCCGCGATGTACGCGACGACCGGCTTGGAGACGCTCGCCTTGATGTACTCGGCCGCGGTCTCTTCGTCGGAGCCGCCAATCTCGCCGACCATCACGACACCGTCCGTGTCCGGGTCTGCCTCGAAGAGCTCGAGGCAGTCGACGAAGTTCATGCCTCGCACCGGGTCGCCGCCGATGCCGATGCAGGTGCTCTGCCCGAGGCCGTTCTGGGTGGTCTGGTGTACCGCCTCGTAGGTCAGCGTGCCGGAACGCGAAACGATGCCGATGCGGCCTTTCTTGTGAATAAAGCCCGGCATGATGCCGATCTTGCACTCTTCCGGCGTGATGATGCCCGGGCAATTCGGGCCGATGAGACGGCAATCGAAGTCCCTCATCGCGGACTTGACCTTGACCATGTCCAGGACCGGTATGCCTTCGGTGATACACACGACCAGCTTCACGCCGGAGTCGGCCGCCTCGAGTATCGCGTCGGCCGCGAATGGCGCCGGCACGTAAATCATGCTGACGTCCGCGCCCGTCTCGGCGACTGCTTCGCGCATCGTGTTGAATACCGGCACGCCGAGGCTCTCCTCGCCACCGCGGCCCGGCGTGACACCGCCCACCACCCGGGTGCCGTAGTCGATGCACTGCTCGGTATGGAACTGCCCCTGGTTACCGGTGATGCCCTGGCAGATGATCTTGCTGTCTTTGTTGACCAGAATGCTCATTGCTTTGTCCGTCAGGCTGTGGCGGCCACGGCTTTCTGTGCCGCATCCGCGAGATCTTTTGCCGTGATGATGTCGAGACCGCTTTCCTTGAGCAGTTCCCGGCCCTTCTCGACGTTCGTGCCCTCGAGTCGCACGACGACCGGCACCTTGACGCCAACGCCCTTCACGGCATCGACGATGCCCTGTGCGATGAGGTCGCAGCGCACGATGCCGCCGAAGATGTTGACGAGAATCGCCGTGACGCTCTCGTTCGACAGGATGAGTTTGAACGCCTCGGTCACGCGCTCGCTCGTGGCGCCGCCGCCCACGTCGAGGAAATTCGCCGGCGTGCCGCCGTGAAGCTTGATGATGTCCATCGTCGCCATGGCGAGCCCGGCGCCGTTCACCATGCAGGCGATATTGCCGTCCAGCGATACGTAATTGAGGTCGTGCTCCGCTGCTTCCCGCTCGCGCTCGTCTTCCTGCGAGAGATCGCGCATCTTCACGATTTCGGGCTGGCGGTACAGCGCGTTGCCCTCGATATTGATCTTGGCGTCGAGCGCAAGAACGTCGCCCGCGCCCGTCGTGATCAGCGGGTTGATCTCTACGAGGCTGGCATCGCATTCCTGGTACAGGGTATAGAGCCGCTTGACCAGGTTGCCGAACTGGCGCATCTGCTTCTTGTCCAGGCCGAGCCCGAACGCCAGCTGGCGCGCCTGGTAGTCCTGCAGCCCGGCGTCCGGCGCGATCGCGACCGTAAAAATCTTCTCGGGCGTCTCGGCCGCGACCTGCTCGATGTCCATGCCGCCAGCCGCCGACGCGATGAATGCGACGCGGCTGACCTCGCGATCCACGAGCATCGAAAGGTACAGCTCGCGATCGATACTGGAGCCCTCCTCGACGTAGACGACGTTGATCGGCAGCCCTTCGGGCCCGGACTGGTGGGTGACGAGCTGCGTACCGAGCATGCCTTCCGCATGTTCACGCACCTCCTCGATGCTGCGTGCGAGCTTGACACCGCCCGCCTTGCCGCGGCCGCCGGCGTGCACCTGGGCTTTTACGACCCATAAATCGCCGCCCAGCTCTTCCGCCGCGGCCACCGCGGCATCCGCGGTTTCGGCAGGAATGCCACGTGGCACGGGGATGCCGTACTCGGCAAACAAACGTTTGGACTGGTATTCGTGAAGGTTCATTGGATTGTCGGTTTTGTTGTTTTGACAGGCCGACGTATTCTGTAGGAATCCGGCCCCGGACGCAAAGCAACGTGACCTGTGCAAGGCAATGAAGGCGGAAATCCGCGATAATCCGCCCATGGATCAGGCCAGCGCCGAGAGACTCGGCAAACAAACCATACGCATGAGCCGCGAGGCACTGCTGCAGAAGAGCTTCGAGGAGCCCGACCTCTCCTGGCGCGTGCTCATAACGCTGAACGTCTTCCGCCTGTTCGTGGCGGCGCTGTTGCTGGGCCTGTTCTTCATGGGCGGCGAACCACGCATCTTCGGCGACCGTTACCCGATACCGTTTGCCACGTCGGCCACGATCTACCTGCTGCTGGCCGTCGTGTTCGCGACCTCGTTGCGGCAGCGCTGGGCGAAGGCCAGCGTCCAGGCAGCGATACAGATGTTTGTGGACATCGTCCTCGTCGTCGCGTTGATGCATACGAGCGGCGGTATAAGCAGCGGGCTCGGCGGACTTCTCATCGTGTTCGTGGGCGCGGGAAGCCTGGTGCTTCCGGGGCAAATCCCGGCGATCGTGGGCGCGATGGCGACGTTCGGGATTCTGGGCGAACAGGTATTCGCGCAGTTCACCGGAGCGGCAGATGCTGTGAATTACCCCGCGGCAGGCGTTCTCTCGGCGATCATTTTCTCGATGTCGCTGGCAGTGCGCCCGCTTGCCCGGCGCATCCAGGAAAGCGAGGCCCTGGCGCGCCAGCGCGGCGTGGACTTGCAGAACCTGTCCGAGCTCAATGAGTACATCGTGCAGCACCTGCGCGAAAGCATCGTCGTCGTGGACGCGGACAACCAGATCCGGCTCAACAACGCCTCGGCCGCCAGGCTGCTGGGCGCGTCGGAACTGCTCCGCACGCGGCCGCTCAGGGAGACGTCGGAACCGCTGGCGGACTACGTCAGCCGCTGGCGCAAGGACGACGCGCTGTCGTCGCACCCCGAATTCACGCTGGTGAACGACGGCAACAGCGCGCGGATAACCGCGCACCTGGCGCCGCTCGGCAAGGGCGGCGACCGCAGCGGCCCGTTGCTGATCTTTCTCGAGGACGCCAGTATCTTCAATGCACGCGTACAACAGTCGAAGCTGGCGTCTCTCGGACGGCTGAGCGCCAGCATCGCGCACGAGATCCGCAACCCGGTGGGCGCGATGAGCCACGCGGCACAGTTGCTCCGCGAAGCGGATAGCCTTACGGACGACGACAAGCGCCTCACGGATATCATCCAGACGCACTCCAGCCGGGTCAGCCATATCATCGACAACGTGCTGCAGCTGTCCAGGCGGGAGTCCGGCGCGCCCGAGCGGTTTCTTATCCGGCCCTGGCTGGAGGACTTCGCGCATGAATTCACGCGGACGCTCGAGCTGCAGGAAGGCGAGTTGTCGATCATGGACGTGCCGGACGATCTCGAAGTGCGCATGGACAAGAGCCACCTGCGCCAGGTGCTGTGGAATCTCTGCGACAACGCCGTGAAGTACGCATCGGAGACCGGCGGCATCCTCGTCGAACTGCATGCCGGCCACGTCGAGGCGCAGGGACGGCCATACCTCGAGGTCCGCGACCACGGGCTCGGGGTCGATCCGGCGACCGCCGAGCAGATTTTCGAACCCTTTTTCACGGCCCGCTCGGGAGGCACCGGACTGGGGCTGTACATCTCCCGCGAACTTTGCGAACTCAACCGCGCCACGCTGCTCTACCTTGACCGGGCCGGTGGGGGCAGTATCTTTCGTATCGTGTTTTCCGACCCGGACCGCTGGGACAAGCAGGAATGACTATGGGCCAGCCGCGCGCACTCGTCATCGACGACGAACCCGATATCTGCGAGTTGCTGTCGCTGACGCTCGGTCGCATGCAAATCGACACGGAGTCCGCTGGCGATGTCGGCAGCGCCAAGGACCTGCTCGGCTCGCAGCAGTTCGACCTGTGTCTCACGGATATGCGGCTGCCGGACGGCGACGGCCTGGAACTCGTGGAGTGGATGCAGGTTCACGCACCCAACGTGCCGGTGGCCGTAATTACGGCGCACGGCAATATCGAAACGGCGGTTCAGGCCCTGAAGTTCGGCGCCTTCGACTTCATTTCCAAGCCGCTGGACCTGAATCACCTCAGGAACATCGTCGAGAACGCGCTCAAGGTCGACGACGAGCATATCGCCGAACAGTCGAAACTCCTCGGGAATTCCGCGCCGATGCGGGAACTGCGCGACATGATCGACAAGGTGGCGCGCTCCCAGGCGCCGGTGCACATATCGGGCGAGTCGGGAACAGGCAAGGAACTCGTCGCGCGACTGATCCACGAGTCGGGCCCGCGGTCGGAGGGGCCTTTCGTGCCGGTGAACTGCGGCGCTATCCCGGCGGAGCTCATGGAAAGCGAGTTTTTCGGCCATCGCAAGGGCAGCTTCACGGGCGCGGTCGCCGACAAGGTCGGACTTGTGCAGAGCGCCGACGGCGGCACCCTGTTCCTCGACGAGATCGCCGACCTGCCGCTCGCGATGCAGGTCAAGCTGCTGCGCGTCATCCAGGAGAAGACGGTGCGGCCCGTCGGCTCGTCGAAGGAAGAGCCGGCGAACGCACGGATACTGTCGGCGACGCATCGCTCGCTCGCGGACATGGTGGCAAAGGGCGAGTTCCGGGAGGACCTCTACTACCGTATCAACGTCATCGAGTTGAAGGTGCCGGCGCTGCGTGAGCGCGGTGACGACGTCATCCTGCTTGCAAAGCACATTCTGAAACGGCTTGATCCCAGCGCTTCGCTCGATGAGGACGCATGCACCGCTCTGTTGAACTACCCGTTTCCCGGCAACGTCAGGGAACTCGAGAACATGCTGGAACGGGCCGTGACCCTGTGCACGAGTGGCCGTATCGGCGAAAGCGACCTCAACCTGAAGCCTGCATCCGGGGATACGGTTGCTCCGATGCCAGCTACGGGGAACCTGGGAAGCCAGGTGGAGGACGTGCAGCGCCAGGCAATTGTTCGAGCTTTGGAAAAGACGCGCTATAACAAGACGGCGGCGGCGAAGTTGCTTGGGTTATCGTTGCGGCAGTTGCGGTATCGCATCGAGAAGCTGGGGATCGAATGATCACCAAGTGGATTCACATCAATAAGTGTCGATGGCTCGTCGGAGAAACCGAGAGATGACCGCAGCAAAAGGCGAAGCGCGCCTGTCCATAATTATTCCTGCCAAGAACGAGGCCGCTATCATCGGTGACGTTGTCGCATCTGTGAGAAAACATTATCCGGAGGCGGAGATCCTGGTCGTAAACGATGGATCCGATGATGCAACCGCCGCTGTCGCGGAGAAATCTGGAGCAAAAGTCATAACGCACCCCGTGTCTCTCGGTAACGGGGCCGCTATCAAGAGCGGCGCGAGGGCGGCAAGCGGAGATGTATTTGTAATGATGGATGGCGACGGTCAGCACAAGGCTGCCGACATCGAGTCACTTATCGACGAACTCGATGCGGGCTACGACATGGCGATCGGCGCGCGAGATTCCGGATCGCACGCGGGCATCGGTCGTTTGGCGGCCAATGGTCTTTACAATGTATTCGCTTCGATGATCAGTGGCCACCGAATACTCGATCTTACGTCAGGCTTCAGGGCCGTTCGCAGCAGCTTGTTCAAGAAATTTCTTTATTTACTGCCGAACGGATTTTCGTATCCGACAACGATTACCATGGCTTTCCTCCGCTCGGGATACCCGGTCACCTTCGTTCCGATCAAGGCGGAAGAACGCACAGGCGCGAGCCACATTCGGCCGATCAGGGACGGACTGAGATTCCTCGCAATCATTTTCAAGATCGCGACGCTCTATGCGCCGCTCAAGGTATTCCTGCCGATCAGCGGGCTGTTCTTCTTTTGCGGGCTAAGTTATTACGGTTATACGTATTTCACGATGGGTCGATTCACCAACATGAGCATGTTGATAATCAGTGCCTCAGTGATTATCTTTCTGATCGGATTGATTTCAGAACAGATTACGGCGCTAACCTTTACAAAGTCGTAGTCTGACATTCGTGCGCCATTGAGCCGGCCAGACCTACGGTAAGTTTCGCAAGCGCGGGCCGGACATAAGTGGCTCAAGTCGAGATTGCGAAGCGCTCGGGAAGACTGCCAGACAATTTCAATGCAGCTGTATTTATGCGCCTTTTCTGCTGTGTTGTTCTCTCGAAGAAGCAATATGCAAACTCTACTTGCCCAATTGAGCATGATGCTTGCGGTTTCACAGCCGAGAGTAATCACATTCAATGTACCCATTCTGGTAATCAGGTGGCGGGCGTTCTTTATGGCGTGTCGAAGGTGTTCCGGAGTCACCAAATTGTAGTTAGCCCGACGGCACAGGCTTTGGTCTGGCAACATAAATCACTTGATAGGACAGGAAAACAGGGCAAGGCAGAACGATGCCAGGCGCCCACAATCCGACCGCCCGGGTATCAATGGTCTCGAAACCCGAAAAGTCCAGCATGCGGCGAACCCAACGCGGTGCAAAATAGTAGAGATGGTCCCTGGTATAAAAGCGCCGGGTTGAGCCCAACCACTCGAAAATGAGTGTCGGCCAGGCTACAGGATTGGGCGTTGATAGAACAATGCGCCCGTTATCCGCCAGAAACGGATGCAACGAATCAAGGAAGTCGTAAGGATTACGCACGTGTTCGATGAATTCTCCTGCGACAATCCAGTCGAATTTCCTATTCTCCAAAGCGGCTGGCAGGTCGAGTGCACTGCCCTGGATCTCTTCGGCATAACCGCTTGGTTTTCCGGGATTGACCAGATCCAGTCCCACTGTTTCGACACCCGCAAAATATGGATTCGGGAGCTGTGCATAACCGATATCGAGCACGCTGCCGGACCGTACGATACCTGCGATCTTCCGAAGCCTCGTGCGCTCGTATGCGTTATTAATCTTTGTCATTTGAACCCCGAAGTTCTATCAGCCGGCGCACCCTGGGCGAAATAAACGCAAATAGCAGCGCCAGCCCAAGGGCGATCAATCGTTCTGATAGGGACAAAAGGACGCCGATGGCTGAGGTAAATCCGAACAGTCTTGCGAGGCCACCCATAAAGAATTCTCGCACGCCAAGGGCACCGGGGGTAACTGCCAATAGCAGAGATAGCTGCAACACTGCTGAAAACAGCACAAGCTCGACAACCCCGACGTCGAAATCAAGGACTCTGCTCACAAGATCGAGCCGCCAAACGGTCAGAACAAACATGGAGACAGACATGATAAGTGACCAGATAGCGATCATAGGCATCCTGGCGAATCGGCTGATTTCGCCGTGTATCGCAGTCAGTTTGCTTGTCAATGAGACCGGTAGAAAATCCAGTCGCAATGTCGTGAATGATGCCCACAGCATAGCCGCGGCAATTAGGGTAAACGCTCCAAGAAGAAGTCGGGAGTCTACTGCGCCAAGGTCTGCAAACAGCAAAATAGTGCCTATCGAAAGTATGGAGGCAACAAGGGAAACCAGAATATTTTGAACAAGAAATGCCCCCGCATAGGCGGAGTAGGCCAGTCCGTATTCGTCCTTGAGATAAGCGGCGAGTTGCAGAGTCCCGAATTTCATTGGCAGATAGTTGAGGCAAAACTGGTGGTTGTTCAGGATCAACAGTTCGATAAAGCGGATTCGGACGCCCTGGTTCCTGTATATAGCAAGGTCTCGGGCGGCACGCGCCATCCAAGCCAACAGCAAATTGCCAATTATCGAAACGTAAAGAACGGCATCTGCATTGCGAATGAGTTGAAGTGCCAGATCTGCATGTCGATAAAAATAGAATGGCACGAACAATACCAGTGCCACCCACACCGCAACCCGGACCTGGTTGAGCCAGACTCTCTCCCGGCCAATCATCGCGCGATCAGACGTATCTGTTCGGCGAACCATGGTACAGGGTCGATCTTGTTGTCGAGGAATGCGACGAGATTCTCTCTGCACCCTGCCTTGAAATCAGGGTCGCGCACTGCTGCAGCTACTTGCTTGATCGCAAGTTCATAATCATCCGGCCTGAAGCCGAACGACAGCCCGTATCGTTCAAGTTCGTCTATATAAGACAGCTTGCCCACAAAATCGCTGATTCGAAACGATGTGGTGCCCATCGTTGCAGCCTCTGCCGACATCGTTTGGCTATCGGCCACGAGAAACTCTGCGTAGTACATTGCATCAAGGATTCGCATTGCGGGAATCGGGAGCCGGTATGCTTCGAATTCCGCTGCAACCGGCGCCTCACTGCTGATGAACACCCTGATCTCGTTTCCACAGGTTTCAATCAGATCCCGCACTAATTGAGTACTGATTCCGCGAATCCCCAGATCATGATGCGCCCTGAGCGCACTCAACCGTACTATCGCGAATCGCTGGCTTGAGGGTATTCCAAGCAATTCATAAACGTTCGCATTCGGCCTGAAGCGATTGGGGTGCAAGTAGAAAAGTTCATGGCTGCCGTTGTACCGTCGTGCCTTGCGTTCGTACCGACCCATTCGTGTAACGCTCGGCACCAGGACCGCATGCGCGGGCTTGTAGCTCGTGGCAGCAATAAGCGGAACAATATCAGCGTCATCATCGTTGAACGATAACGTCTTCCTTAAACAAAGCCGGGCAGCACAATTGCCAGCGCCGTACTTCGTCACCCAAACGTCGATATTCTGGCTAAGAGTGTGGCCGATGCAACGCACCAGGTTGACAGCCATCTCCATGCCGTTCCCAATAAGTCCGCTGGAAGCGACGGAGAGCCTTGTGTATTCGATACCCATCGCGTCCGCCAGTTCGAGCGTGACGTCTTTGTCGCGCATGAACCAGAATATTTCGTTGTCTTTCGCGAGATCATCGGCAACCGGCTTCAGCATCCATAGCTGGGACGGATGGCTTGGATACAGTGCGATTTTCATCGTATTTTTAGGCCTGACGCGAACATGTTGTTACAGCCAACAGAATTTTAGCCATTGGAGACGAGCTCATTTTCACGGTCAGGCGCTGCCATGACCTCTGATTACCGGTATCGAAGTTCAACGCCCCTGCAAAGCCCGCGACCCTGGCTTCGCAGCCATTGGGCGACGAGATAATAACTTATGTCCACTCAGAGTCATCGGACGCCTGTCACAACCTTTATTGGGGGCATATTGACAGAGCAGATCGAGGCCGGGCTGGCAGTGACAAAAATTGTCATCTTTTGACAAAGATGACTGTTTCTGCGACCGAAATGTCCATGAGCACGCGGTTACGATACAGAGATTGTCAATTTTTTTTCTCTTACAATCAGTGTATTAAGAACAATTTGAGTAAATTGGCATGACGATTGCTTCTTAACAGGGCACAGGCGATGTCGCCGTATGGAAACACCTCTCAACATTCATGGAGATTGAGAAAATGAAGAAAGTGCAGCAAGGTTTTACTCTTATCGAACTGATGATCGTCGTAGCGATCATCGGCATTCTGGCCGCAATCGCTATCCCGGCATACCAGGACTACACGATTCGCGCCCAGGTATCTGAAGGCATCAACCTCGCTTCTGGCGCAAAGGCGGCAATCGCCGAGTACTTTATGGACACCGGAGCTATGCCCGGCAGCAACGCTGCGGCTGGACTCGAAACCTCTACCAATATCGTCGGCAACTACGTTACCGGCGTTGCGGTTGGCGCCAATGGTGTTGTTACGGTCACCTACGGCAATCAGGCAAACTCTCAGATTACTGACGACACCCTGCTGCTCACCCCGACGCCGAATGCCGGTTCGGTTCAGTGGACTTGCTCTGCTGGTGCTTTGCTTCCGAAGCACGTACCGTCGGCTTGCCGTTAAGCCAATATTGAAGCGATTGCTTCAACAGAGCCCCGGCCTTGCCGGGGCTTTTTTTTTCGCAAAGTAGAACCGTTTTACGGTCCTGTTTCGTGACCCGGTTCTGTGCATAATGCCGCGGTCCCCGATAAAATATTTCTTGCATAGACATTGAGCCGTGCATATGCCCGAAGCGCATTTCAACGACTGCAACAGCCGCAGCACAGGTTTTACGTTGATCGAGCTGATGATCGTGATCGCGATCATCGGAATTCTGGCGTCGCTCGCGATATCGGCCTATCAGACGTATACGGTGCGAACCCAGATAACAGAAGGGCTGAACATGGCCGACGGCGCCAAGGTGCCCGTCGTAGATGCATACACCAACTCCGGGACGGCGCCCGCAGACCGCACGGCGGCAGGCATGAGCCCGAACGCGACGGATACGAGGGGCAACTACGTCAGCGCTGTA
>Ga0209536_100003509_pt1 | contig 25163 bp, 17 predicted proteins | sample DeeMarSeWOR28_12_FD_187461 | JGI IMG/M metagenome (GOLD analysis project Ga0209536, IMG submission 187461) | Marine sediment microbial communities from White Oak River estuary, North Carolina - WOR-2-8_12 (SPAdes) (version 2) | ecosystem: Environmental > Aquatic > Marine > Intertidal zone >...
AACCCCGGTCGAAAGCGCATGGTAAGTTTCCGATGAAGGCATGCTGGTGATCGAAGCCCCGGCTTCTTTCAGCATGTATTCAAATTTTTTACCCGCAGCGCGCAGCTTTGTCCCGGCTACATCGGCCGGCAATCTTATCTGTCTTATTTTGCTGCCGACTCCTCCGTCAAACCATGCCCATACAAGGTTCCGGACGCCGTGCTGGCCCAATATGGCGTCGACCTTTTTGCCGATCGGCTTATTGCGCCAGCTCAGTCCCTGCTTAACGGTGGTTACCGCACAGGGCATTAACGTAATGGACAACTGCGGAACCTTGCCCGACGCATAATCCAGCGGGAAAGTCGACATATCCAGTGCCCCTTTGCGCATGGCGTCCCATTGTTCCCTTGCTTTGAAAAGAGATTGGGCGGGATAGTGACGGAATTTGATTTCCCCCTTGGTCTTTTCGGTGACCATATCGCCAAACACGCGGCCCATCTGATCACGGACATCGCCGGCTGCAAATTGGTGCGAGACTTTCAGGGTGATTGATTTGGCAGAGGACATGCCGGTGTGAAGAATCATTAGGGAAAAGACGATGGCCAAAATTAAAGCGGCTTTTAATAAGGATTGTTTTGCGCTCATGTTACCCCCCGTTTCTTTTTGTGGTTTGAAACGATAAAATAGCACCTTGCCGGATGCGGCTTGTTGCTCTTTTTAATTTACCACCTCCTTTCGGCGACATGATAACCGATGCCACAATTTGATTTATCTATTCGGCTTCTAGCCTGCCAATTTCTCAAGGGCATCACATTGTGTTTTTAAGTGACGCCGCATCAGTGTTTCGGCTTTTTTGGAATCTTTTTTGCGAAACGCTACCATAAGTTCGCGGTGCTCTCGAATGGATTGCGCAAATCTCCCGGGCAGGTTCAAAGACTGGTAGCGATAAAGCAAAATTTTCTGGCGGAGGCCGTTGACAATCTGATTCAGGGTTCGGTTACCGGCCAGCTCCTGCACAAAAGAATGGAATTGATTATTTACACGAATGTACTCTCTTTGTGTTTTGCGTTTAAAATTTTTCTCGAGTTTCCCATGAAGTTTTTCTAAAATTGCCAGGTTTTTGGCGCTCATTTTCTTGGCCGCCGCCCGGGCGCAGATCCCTTCCAAGACGCTCATTACATCGAACATTTCCCTGATTTCTTCAAATGTCGGGGTCGATACGAAAGAGCCGCGATTGGGAACCAGCTCGATCAACCCCTCAACGCTTAACACCCGCAGCGCCTCCCTTAACGGCGTTTTACTGATGCCCATTGAGCTGCAAAGTTCGTCTTCTTTGATTTTATCGCCTTCGTGCAGCTCACCCGACATGATCAGCTCTCTGAGATTGTTCGCAATCTCTTCATGCAGCGTTTTTTTCTCGATGACCTTCATCATGCGCTTTCAGCATCCCCCAAGATATAATAATTTATAAATAATAAATTATTATATCTTATGATTGAAATCCCGATGTCAATAAAAAAATAGGGAACATCCTATAATGCGGATTTCCCTATTTTTGAGACGGTTCTAAATTAGCTGGTGGCGCGTTGAACAGCCAGCATGGTCACATCATCAGCGCGGGGCGCAATATCAATAAATTCGAACAAATTGGTTTTGATGCGTTCCAGTGTATCAGAGGCTGATTTTATGGGTTGGGTCAGCAGCGATTGCAGACGCTTCCGGGTGAAAAATTCATCTTTTGGAGATCGCGCTTCCGTCACGCCATCGGTATAGCCCACTAAAAGATCACCCTTTTCCAGTTTAATCTGCCGGGTTTTGAAGGTGATGTCCGGCATCAGACCCACCGCCGGTCCGGTGGGGTTCAGTAAATTTTTGATACCGGCGGCATTGATGACGTAAAGCGGCTCATGGCCCCCGTTGACGTATGTCAGAATGCCGGTTGCCGGATTCAACACACCAAAAAACAAAGTGGCATACATGCATTCCCGGCCGTGGATGTGCGCGATGTAGTTATTGGTAGATGCAACCGCCCCGAGGCGGGCGATTTGGTCATTTTCGGGTGATGAAATCGTTTCAATGTCGCCGGGGGCCGGCCCGAATTGCGTAAGACCCGGTCCGGTGCAGTAGATGGCCTGCTCGGCAAAGACCCGAATCAGGCTGCGAAAAAGCGCCATATATAAAGCCGAGCCGACGCCCTTGTCACACACATCGGCGATCACCAGAGCCACATTGCCGTCCGGCAGCATGAATACATCATAGAAGTCACCGGCCACCTGGCCGGCCGGATGAAAACAGGTGGCGATTTCCCAATTGGGCAGTTTTGGAATCTGGCTGGGTAAGAACTCGCGTTGAATTTCGCGGCCTTTTTCCAGTTCAAATTCAATTTTTTTGATACTTTCCCATTCCCGCAGTCCTTCAACCATTTTGTTGAAATTCGTCGACAACTCGCCGATTTCATCACCGGAAGTGACCGGCGCCAGATGCGTCAGATCACCTTTGGCAACATCGGCGGATATCTGTGACAGGTTTTCAATCGGCCGGGAAATCTTGCGGGCAAAGTAATATCCCAGAAAACGGGACAGCACCAGAGCAATGATGAAAATGAGCATAATCCACTTGGCCTCTCTTTTCATAATGCCGGTGAAACTTTCACTGTTGATACCGATTTTAAAAAAATAGGCGTTCAGGTCATTTTCTCCGGTGATATTGACGAACAGGGCATGTTCATCATCCGAGCGCGCCAGCAGACCGGGCTTTACAAAATGCCGCTTGAGATTGCGATCCAGTTTTTTTGTAAAGGAACTTTGCACCGGATTGAGGTGCAGCACCTTATTATCGCCCAAAAACATTCGGTACCACAAGTCATCGCCGGCCTCCTTGGCATAAATAGCGATATCGGAAACGGTGTAAAAACTGGACGAAAGATTGGCGAGCAGATGGAACAGTTCGCCCAGTTCGGGGTTGGATTTGCCGATTCCTTTCCAGAGAAAGTCCGGCGCTTGGGCTGATTCCATTAACGCAACCTGATGGTTGATCAACTGGCTGGTCGACCTGATAAAATGCCTCCGGGTGCCTCCCATGTACAGCAGCGATGTGATCAAAAAAATGATCAGGCCGAAAATCAGAAAATAAAAGGTAATCCTTCTGGCAACCGAGGGCTTCCAGAACCGACAGTATGATTTAACATGTTCTACGGGTTTCATGCGGGTTTTCCTAAAAAAGGTTGAGTCCGTTGCGCGTTCGTCCGCCTGCGGCGGACCAACCTAAAGAGATGATCATTTATTATTGAGATAGCTTCCGTGATTATTGTTTGCTTGGAATTAAATATTGTTAATTACAGATATAGCACACCCGACATTTTAAGGTAAATGAGTTTGCCGAAAAAGAATATGAAAAAATTGTAAAAAATTGTATCCGCTATAAATTAGGTTGACGATCCGGAATTTAATGCATACAAAAAATGACCGCAAAGGCGCAACGTATTATAATTTAAATTAAACAAAAACCTTAGCGGCTTTGCGTGAGGAATAACATAAACATGACCCGATTCCGTTTTTAAACTTTAAGCACTTTAGAAAATTTAGATCCTTTTAGGCATTTCATTAGGAGAATAACGATGAACGAATATGAAAAGCTGGGGGCATTTTACCTGGGCAAAGAATACGATATGGCTGCACGCAAGCGCCGGGACGATATGGTATTGTATGATTCCAAGGACCTGACGACCCACGGGGTGATCATCGGAATGACCGGAAGCGGCAAGACCGGTCTGGGGATCGCACTTTTGGAAGAAGCGCTGATCGATGGCATACCGGTTATCGCCATCGACCCCAAAGGCGATTTGACGAACCTGGTGCTCAACTTTCCGCAGCTGCGGGCCCAGGACCTGCGTCCGTGGGTCAACGAGCAGGACGCCCTGAATGCCGGATTGACGCCGGAACAGTTTGCGGCCAAACAGGCGGATCTCTGGCGCAAAGGCCTGGGCAGCTGGGGCCAGGACGCGGAGCGCATTGCCCGCCTGCGTGCAGCGGCGGACTTCGCCGTTTATACGCCGGGCAGCAGTGCCGGGCTGCCGGTCAGCGTGCTGCGCAGCTTTGCGCCCCCGCCGACCCATGTCGGAAAGGATTTGGATCTGCTGCGGGAGCGCATTCAGACCACCGCTACCAGCCTGCTGGCCCTGCTGGGTATGGAAGCCGACCCCATCACCAGCCGGGAGCACATCCTGATTTCCAACATCCTTGAGTCTGTTTGGGCAGAAGACCGGGCACTGGATCTTGCCCGATTGATTCGCGCCATTCAAGCCCCCCCTTTTGAACGGATCGGTGTGATGGATCTGGATTCGTTCTATCCGGACAAGGAACGCTTTAAACTGGCCATGCGGCTGAACAATCTTTTGGCCGCCCCCGGTTTTGAAGCCTGGCTGGAAGGCGATCCGCTGAACATTAATCGCATGCTTTTTGCGGACAGCGGCAAACCCAAAGCTTCGATTTTTACCATCAGCCATCTTTCCGATGCCGAACGTATGTTTTTTGTTTCCATGCTGTTAAACGAAATTTTAGCCTGGATGCGGACGCAGGCCGGAACTTCCAGCCTGCGGGCGATTCTGTATATGGATGAAATTTTCGGCTATTTTCCGCCGGTTAAAAATCCGCCGTCCAAAGCGCCGCTGTTAACCCTGCTCAAACAGGCCCGGGCCTTTGGCCTCGGGGTGGTTCTTTCCACTCAAAACCCGGTGGACCTTGATTACAAAGGTCTGTCCAATACAGGGTCGTGGTTTATCGGCCGGCTGCAGACCGATCGTGATAAGGAGCGGGTGCTGGCCGGGCTGGAAGGAGCCGCGGCCGGCTCCGGATTTAACCGCAGCCGCATGGGAGAAATCCTGGCCGGGCTGGGCAAGCGCGTCTTTCTTTTAAATAATGTCCATGAAAATGCGCCGGTTACATTTGAAACCCGTTGGGTGCTATCGTATCTGCGCGGTCCGCTGACCCGAGAGCAAATTAAAACATTGATGGCGGATAAAAAATCCGCTGCAGTCCCGGCTCCGGCAGCTTCCCCGCAGCCGGCAGCTGCGGTTCCGGCTTCATCTGCAGGCGAACCGCCGGTTGTCGCACCCGGAATCAATGTCATGTATCTGTCCGCATCCGGCGCCGGTCAGGGACTGATGTATTACCCGGCAGTGGCCGGCTGGCTGGATGTTTATTATTCCAGCGCCAAATACAGGGTCGATGTCACCCGCAAGATTGCGGTCGCGGCCCTGTTCGAGGACGGACCCGTGGCCGTGGACTGGGACCAGGCTGAAGAAATCGGTTTGAGTGCCGATGATCTCCAAACCGCACCCCTGCCCGGTGCCGATTATGCCGAGCTGCCGAGTGCGTCGGAAAAAGCCGCTTCTTACAAGAAATGGCTTAAGGATCTGCTGCGCTGGATTCGGCAAAATCGTCCCCTGACCCTGTATCGCTCCAGGCGGTTTAAACTGACCAGCGGTCCTGAAGAATCCAGGAGCGAATTTTTATCGCGGGTGACTCAGGCCGCCCGGGAAAAGCGCGATCTGGAAGTCGAAAAGCTGCGCCGCAAATACAGTTCTAAATACAACACCCTTCAACGGCAGTTGATGCGCGCTGAACAGGCGCTGCAGCGGGAACAGGAGCAGGCCAAATCCAAAAAAATGGAAACCATGGTTTCTTTCGGCACTGCCATCCTGGGTGCCTTTCTGGGCCGTAAGGCCGTCAGCTCCCGCTCGGCCACGCAATTCGGAACCGCCGTGAAATCTGCCGGTCGCATGCGCAAAGAAAGCATGGATGTCGCCCGGGCCCAGGAGACGGCCGCCGCCGTCAGACGTGAAATGGGTGCGCTCGATGAGCGCCTGCAAAGCGACATCGATGGCCTGGATGCGGCCTTTGATCCTTCCGACGAAATGCTGGAAGAGGTTACGGTGAAACCGCAAAGCACCAACATTACGCTGGAGGCCTTCGGTCTGACCTGGCTGCCCTATCGCAAAGACGCCGGCGGGCGCCTGTCGCCAGATTGGAAATAGTTAAAAAAAGTGACTAAAGTGAACTAAAGTTTGGCGTGCCTAAAGTTAAGGAATCGCTCGCGCAGCGCAGGTGCTGCGTGTCGCTCTATCTTTTAAAATAACAATGGTAGAATTCCTTAACTTTAGTCACTTTTTTTTACCCTCTTTTTTCTAAGACTCAGATTATCGATTTTTTAGACGGGCAAAATGGATTCCCAGTTTTCAGGACAAAAAGCGGCCCGGCCCTACCGCCGGGTTCTGCGGGTTAGTTTACCGCTGGTGGTCAGCGTGGCGTCCACCATGGTCATGGAGTTTACCGACCGGATTTTCCTGGCGAACTATTCGTTGGATGCCATTGCCGCTGCACTGCCGGCCGGCATCACCTCATTTTTGTTCATTTCATTTTTTCTGGGCACGGCTCAGTACTGTAATGTTTTTGTGGCCCAGTATACCGGATCCGGGAGGCTCCATCGGGTGGGGGCGGTCCTGTGGCAGGGAATCTATTTTTCCGTTCTTTCCGGACTGGTCATGGCCGGTCTTTATTTTCTGGCCGAACCGCTGTTTCGGCTTGGCGGCCATTCCCCGGAGGTGCAGGCCTTAGAAGTCATTTATTTTCGGATCCTGTGTCTGGGGTCGGGAATACTTATCATCGGAACAAGCCTGTCATGCTTTTTTAGCGGGCGGGGTTGGACCCGGCCGGTGATGATCATCAATATGACCGGAACCCTTTTTAACATCCCTTTGGATTATGCCCTGATCAACGGAATCTGGATTTTTCCCGAATGGGGCATAAAAGGAGCCGGGATTGCCACGGTGATGTCCTGGGCGCTGATGGCGCTTATTTTTGTATTAATGGTTTTTACCCGGAAAAATGATCGTGTTTTCAAAGTCAAATCGCATCGCGAATTTGAACCGGACCTTTTCGGCCGACTGATGCGATTTGGTATACCCAGCGCCGTTCAGTTTTGCATGGATATATTCGCATTTACGGTTTTTATTTTGATGGTGGGCCGCATTGGCAAACTTGAGCTGGCAGTCACCAATATTGTTCTGTCGATAAATTCTCTGGCGTTTATGCCGATGATGGGGTTTTCTCTGGGGACCAGCACGCTGGTGGGGCAGGCCCTGGGCCGCAATCGTGTAGATGAGGCGCTTGCGGCCACCAGAGCAACCATCCATATTGTTTTATTCTACATATTTTGGTTGCTCCTTCTTTTTTTATTCCTGCCCGGGGCCTTGCTCGAGCTCTTCAGACCTCAGCACATGACCCCGGAAGGCTATAGCGCCATTCGTGATGCGGGTGTTATCCTGCTGCGGTTTGTGTCGGTCTATATTTTTCTGGATGCCCTCTATATGGTCTGTATCGGGGTGCTCAAAGGTGCCGGTGATACGCGATTTATCATGTGGAGCATCGGCCTGCTTTCATTGATTGTTATGATCCTGCCGATTTATATCGGCGTCGAACTGTTCGGTGCCGGCCTCTATTATGCCTGGAGCTGTGCAACCTGTTTTATTTTCTTCCTGTTTGCCACCTCTTTTTGGCGCTATCGTCAAGGCCGCTGGAAGAAGGTAAGAGTCATCGAACAGACTGCCCGGATCGGAAAGAGCTAATCAGGGACTCCTTCAGGCGGCCGGCTTACGATATTCGGTAAAGGATTGACTTTTCGGCTGTAATCAAACATAAAAAAGTAGCAATTCAGTTACCATTAACCCCTGTCCCTCCGAAGATCAGATGAATACCTGAATTTTGCAGATGATCTGCAAAAGTAAGATACATTCCGTTTTAACCCTTTAACCGAAAGGAGGTTGGCGATGAAAAAAATTCTCGGCCTGCTGGGCTGCTTCCTGCTGATCTTCAGTGCGATCAGTGCGGATGCTGAGGTAAAAAACCCCGATACATTTATACTTGCCAACTATGGCAATCTTAGAACACTTGACCCGTCCGTCGCATATGATGTGACCTCTTCCCAGCGGCTCTGGAACATTTACGAGCCGCTGGTTTTTTTCGACGGCTCGCATACGGACAAGTTTAAACCTTTGATTGCCACCGAGGTGCCCGCCCTGGAAAACGGCGGTATATCTGCGGACGGCAAGACCTATACCTTCACGATTCGCAAAGGGATTAAATTCCATGAAGGCGGCGATTTGACGCCCGAAGATGTGGTCTATTCTTTTAAGCGCAACATGATCGTCGACCAGGACGGCGGGCCCATGTGGATGCTTTTGGAAGCATTGACCGGGGAGGGCTCCACCCGGGATAAAGATGGTAAAATCATCGACGGCATATTCGATAAGATTGACAAATGCGTCGAGGCCCAGGGTGATAAGGTCATTTTCCATCTGCCAAAGCCCTATCCGCCTTTTATGGGCATTCTGGCTTACTCGGCATCCGTGATTATGGACAAAGAATGGGCCATATCGAAAGGATGCTGGGACGGCAACATCGAAAATGCCGCCAAATACAACAATCCGGCTCCGGGCCATGAGCCGCTGCAAAAATTTGCCAACGGCACCAATGCTTATAAAATGGTATCCTGGGAGCCCAACAAGGAGTTTATCTTTGAGCGGTTTGATGGCTATTGGGGACCCAAGCCGAAACTCAAAAGGGCGATTATTAAATACGTTGATGAATGGAGCACGCGCAAGCTGATGCTTCAAAACGGTGACGCCGACCGCGTCAGAGTGGACAACCCCTATGTTCCCGAGGTTAAAGCCATGAAAGGGCTGACGCTTTATGAGGTCCCGCAGTTGTCCGTTACGGCTGCCTTTTTCTGTCAGAAAATCAATCCCACGGGCAATCCCAACATCGGCAGCGGCAAACTGGACGGCGAGGGCATACCGCCTGATTTCTTTGCCGACATCAATGTACGCAAGGCATTTCTGCACGCTTTTGATCGTGAAACTTATAAGAAGGACGTTTTCAATGACCTGGTGGTGATGCCGACCAGCCCCAATATCAAGGGCCTGCCCTATCACAAGGATGTGCCGCTTTATGCGTTCGACCTGAACAAGTCGGCCGAATACCTGAAAAAAGCCTGGGACGGCAAGGTGTGGGAGAAGGGTTTTAAGATGATTATCACGCACAATACGGGCAATGAGATGCGTGAGGCTGCCGCCCACATGATGGCTGAAAACATTATGTCCTTGAATCCGAAATTTCAGATCGAAGTCCGCAATGTCGAGTGGAAAGACTATCTGGTGAAATACCGTAATTTTATGTATCCCATATTCATCATTGGCTGGGGCGCCGACTATGCCGATCCGCATAATTTCATGTACACCTTCATGCACTCACGGGGTGTGTACGGCCGCTATATGGCTTATGAGAATCCGGAGGTAGACAAGCTTTGCGAGGCCGGCATTGCAACTGTGGATCCCGAAAAACGCAGAGAGATCTACCACAGGCTTCAGGACCTCTGGTATACGGAAGCCATCGCCAATACGATCTACCAGCAGATTGTGGTGCGCGCCTACCGGGATTGGGTAAAGGGCTATGTGCCCAACGCCATGCTCACGGATGCCAATGAGATGCTGATGGATATATGGAAAGAGTAAGAAACGTATCTCAAAAAGGCATTAACGCAAGTGCGTCCCGCCAGCGGCGGGATTAGAATTGATCTAAAGTGACTGGAGTTAAGGAATTTTATCGTTTTTAAAAAGATGGCGCAATGCGGCACCTTAACTTTAGTCACTTGAAACTTTAGTTCACTTTAGTCACTTTTTGAATACCGGCCATGCATGCTTTCATCACCAGAAGGTTTCTCTTACTGATTTTCGTTCTTTTCGGGGTTTCCGTTCTGATATTCGGCATCCTGATGACCTTCAGCCCGGAACGCAGGGCAGCCGCTTTTGTGACCACTCCCCAGCAGGCCAAAGATATTCCCAAATTGATCAAACAGTTCGGCCTGGATGATCCCTTTTACGTCCAGTACTTTCGCTGGATCAAAGAAGTCTTTAAAGGCAATCTGGGCTGGTCGCTGGTTGCGGCCCAGCCGGTCGGAGAAGCGTTCTGGCGCTATTTTCCCGTTACCCTGGAGATGAATCTTCTGGCCGCGCCCATTGTCATTATTTTCGGGATCTGGCTGGGCACTATTTCCGGGGTCCACCGGGACAGCTGGATCGACCACTTCACCCGAATTTTTGCGATTGTAGGCTGGTCCCTTCCCACCTTTTTGTTTGCCCTGCTGCTGCTCATGATTTTCTATGGATACATCCCGATATTTTCACCGGGCGTCATCAGCGATCAATTCACCATGTTTATCCTGGACAACCCCGACAAGTTTACCCGCTATACCGGCATGTACACCCTGGATGGAATTATCAACGGGCGCCTGGATGTTACCCTGGATGCCCTGCGCCACCTCGTATTGCCGGTGTTGACCTACGTGATTGTGGTGGTGGCCCTGAACATGCGGGTGATGCGTTCCGGTATTATCGAGGAATTATCCAAGGACTACATCATGACCGCGCGGGCCAAAGGGGCCGATAAAAGAACCGTCCACATTAAGCATGCCCGCAGAAATGCGTTGCTGCCGGTGGTCACCGTGGCGGGCCAGCTGGTGGCTCTGTCCATGGAGGGCAGCATTGCGGTGGAGGTGGTCTTTAACCGCCAGGGCATCGGCTGGTGGCTGGCGCACTCCGCCAAGCAGCTCGACATGCCCGTGTTGATGTGCATTTGCCTGTTTATGGGCATTGTGTTTGTAATCACCAACCTGACACTTGATATATTGTATGCGTATATCGATCCAAGGATAAGGTTAAATTAGTTGAATTATTTGGATTTGTTTAATTTGTTTTATGGGTTGAATGGGTTCCATTGGTTAAGTTTTTACGGAACCACTGACAACTGATTAAACCAATCAAACCAATGAAACCAATCGAACCAATTTAAACCAATTTAAACCAATAAAACGATGACAGAGAAGCATCCCAGACTGCGTGAATTCAAATTTACGCTTTACCGGATATTTAGAAATCCGTCGGCCATTATCGGCTTTACGCTGTTGTTTATATTTACCGCGGTTGCTGTTTTTGCGCCCCAGATTGCCCCGCCAAAGTATGCCCACAATCCCTATTTGATGCCGCACAAGGGATTCTCACCGACACCAAAGCCCCCGGGCCCTGACCGCATCTTCGGCTCGACATCGGGCCAGTATGATATTTTTTACGGCGTGGTCTGGGGAACGCGCACGGCATTTAAAATCGGTCTCTTTGTGGTCGTGATTGCCGGCTTGGTGGGGGTCACGCTGGGGGCGGTGGCCGGTTACTACGGGGGCATTGTCGACGAAGTGCTCATGCGCGTCACCGACGTTATGTGGGCCATCCCCACGCTGGTGCTGGCGATGGCGATTGTCGTGGCATTCGGCCGCGGGCTCGATAAAATCATGATCGCACTGGCTCTGGTGCAATGGCGCTGGTACGTCCGGGTGATCCGCTCGGAAATCCTGACACTGCGCGATCAGGACTTTGTGCAGGCTGCCAGAGTTATGGGTGTTTCGGATTCTATGATCATTTTTCGACACATCCTGCCCAATGCCATTTATCCGGTATTGATCATGGCCTCCATGGACATGGGCTCCATGGTGATTACGGCGGCTTTTATCAGTTTTATCGGTCTGGGCCCTCCCAAAGGATATGCGGATTGGGGTCAGATGGTCGCCTTGGCCCGAAATTACATTGTCGGTCCGCTGGATGATCCTTTGCGGTTCTGGTACACCATCGTTATTCCCGGCGGGTGCATCATCCTTTTTGTTCTGGCCTGGAATTTAATCGGCGACGCCCTGCGCGACGCCTTCGACCCCAAGCTGAGAAGAAGATGATGATTCGATTGCGGATTTTGGATTGCGGAATGCGGATTTTTGCATGTTTGATTTAATTTTTTTACAGGATTTACAGGATTATTCAGGATTATTTTTATTTTTCATCACTTTCCAGAAGAAAGTGATGAAACTCAATCCCGCCTAACGGCGGGAAAAACAAATTACCAGTTTTATAAGGAAGAATTTCTCCTTAGGTTTTAAATTTTTCTTCGCCGCAGGCGATTGAAGTTTTTTGGCTTTCATCTGGAAAGCCAAAAAAATATCCAGTAAATCCTGTCTAAAAAGAAAAAAGAAAATGGCTAAACTGATTGAAACAGTTGACCTGGTGACCAACTTCTACACTTACGAAGGGGTCGTCAAGGCTCTGGACAAAGTAAACCTCGACATCGATCACGGCATTACATTCGGACTTGTGGGCGAATCCGGTTGCGGCAAAAGCGTCACCGTCCGTTCGATGATGCGGATTATACAGGAGCCGGGAAAAGTTGAAGGCGGCCGGATCCTCTTTTATCCGGCCGCCGGCGGCGATCAAAAAGCGATAGATCTGCTGCAGCAAACCGAATCTTTCATGCGGGCTTTACGGGGAGACAGCATCTCGATGATTTTCCAGGAGCCCAACGCAGCCCTGAATCCGATCATGAGTATCGGTGACCAGGTTTCGGAAAGCTTCCTGTTCCATCGTAAAAGGGAGATGTGCAAAAAGATAAGCGCCGATTTTAAAGGGGACGACTGCCATACGTTTTATCCACTTAGAAAAGTGTTGCAGGCCCTGTACCGGACCGCAGAGAAAAAGCCGGATGCCTGGATTCTGAAAGTGATGGGACGGATTCCGATCCTCAAAAGATGGGACCGGAGACTGCGCCAGGAGGCCCTGCGGCGTTCGATCGAAATTATCGCGAAACTGGGCATCGCCAGTGCCGATGAGATCGTCAAGCGTTATCCGCATAATTTATCCGGCGGCATGAAACAGCGCATTGTGATCGCCATTGCCCTGGCCTGCAATCCCATTCTTTTGATTGCCGATGAAGCCACTTCCAATCTGGACGTCACCATTCAGGCGCAGATCATAGAGCTGTTGCGCGAGCTTAAACAAAAAGAGATATCATCGGTGCTGCTGATCACCCACGATCTGGGTATTGTTGCCGAAACCTGTGATCGGGTCGGCGTCATGTACGCCGGTAATCTTTGCGAGGTGGCCGACGTCAAAGATTTATTTCGTTCGCCCAGACATCCATATACACAGGCATTACTTAATTCCGTGCCGCGGCTTTCCCAGGAAGGGGCGCTTGAGAGTATCGAAGGCAGTGTGCCCAATCTGGTGTCACCGCCTTCCGGTTGCCGTTTTCATCCACGCTGCCCGCATGCCATGGAAAAATGCAGGGAGGTGTTTCCCGAGATGATCGAAGCCGCCAAAAATCACCGGGTAGCCTGCTACTGGGCCACCTCGAAAAAGTGACTCACCGCGGAGACGCAGAGATCGCAGAGGGTTTATTTTTTTGATTTGCCGGGAGATGCCGGCAAATCAAAACCATCTGAAGCTTCGCTTCAAATAGTTGGTGTTTTCAGTAGATTGTTAGATCAAAGCAACGGATTTGATAAGTTTAAATTAATATTTAACCCTGCCCGCAGGGCTGAGGGTTTTCATTTGGCGGCGTCTCAGCGGCAAATGAAAGAAAATTTCTCAGCGTACTTTGCGCCTCGAGCGAAGCGGGCGGTGAATACGAAAAAATGCAAAAGATTCTGGAAATAAAAGGTCTTAAAAAGTACTACCCCATCCTGGGGGGTGTTTTGCAGCGCAAAGTCGCCGATGTCAAAGCCCTGGACGGTATCGACCTGGATATCTTTCGCGGCGAGTGCCTGGGGCTGGTGGGTGAATCCGGCTGCGGCAAAACCACCACCGGAAAAGCCATCATTCGCCTGCACACCCCAACAGAGGGCCACATCCATTATTACCCCCGCAGAAACGGGACAGATCAATCCGCCGATATCGGGACATTAAAGAAGCGCGCCATCAAAAAATTAGGTATTCGTGGCAAGCTCCAGATGGTCTTTCAGGATCCGACCACCTCGTTAAACCCGCGCATGCTGATCAAAAATATCATTGCCGAACCCATCAAAGCCCAGAATAGCCTCAGCGGCCGTGCGCTGGCAGACTGCGTCAAAGAGCTGCTGGAAATTGTGGGATTAACCCGGGATCACTACCTGCGTTATCCCCACGAATTTTCCGGCGGGCAGCGCCAGCGCATCGCGGTTGCCCGGGCGATTGCGACCCATCCGGAGTTTATCGTACTGGATGAGCCCACCTCTGCATTGGACGTTTCCGTTCAGGCCCAGATCCTCAATCTGCTGATGCAACTCCAGCAGAAGCTGAGTTTGACCTATCTTTTTGTCACCCACCACCTTCTGGTGGTCAAATATATCAGCCATCGCCTGGCGGTGATGTATCTGGGGAAAATCGTGGAAATCGCCCGGACCAAAGATCTTTTCGCCCGCCCGCTGCACCCATACACCATTGCGCTGCTCTCGGGCATTCCGGTTCCCGATGTCGAGCACAAGCCCTGGCGCATCGTGCTTTCCGGCGATGTCCCCAGTCCGGTAGATCCGCCCGCAGGCTGCCGGTTTCACACCCGCTGTCCCTTTGCCGTTGATCGCTGCCGGGCAGAAGAACCGCTGCTTGAAGCCATGGAAAGCGGCCATCTCGTCGCCTGCCACCGCAAGCATGAAACCCGGAAGCTGGTGTCTGAGAAATTCGGGCAGCCGGGGAGCAGCTAGTGATAAATGCTGGTGATATGACCTAAATGCGAGGTTAAAATGAAAATTAAACTCATCTTTCCCGGGCGCAATGTTGAAATGGGCAAGGTCGCGTTTCCGGTTATGCCTCTGGCGCCGACATTGCTGGCAGCGCTGACCCCGCCGGAACATGATGTTGAACTGGCCGACATGTTTTACGGAGATGAAATCGATTACGATGCTGCCTGCGACCTTGTTGGAATCACGGTTCGCACACCGCTGGCGCTGATTGCTTATGACATTGCCGACAAATTTAGGGCCAGGGGCAGGACCGTGGTTTTGGGAGGACCCCACATTTTTGCCTTTCCGCAAGAGGCCAAACAGCATGCTTCCGCAGTTGCCATCGGTGAGGCCGAAGAGCTCTGGCCGCTAATTCTGAGCGATGTTCAAAACGGCAGTTTAAAAGATTATTATGTCTGCGGCACCTACAAAAAAGATTCGCTCGAGGGCAGCGTATATCACCGGCCCCAAAGGCCGGAGCTTGCCAGTCTTCCGATGATGCGGCGGGACTTGCTGCCGCGGGACCGCTATATCATGGATTCGATTTTTACCACCCGCGGGTGTCCCAATTTCTGCCGGTTTTGCCCGGTAACGCCGATTTTTGGTTCCCGGATTCGCCATCGACCCATCGACGAGGTGGTTGCCGAAGTCGATACCCTGCGCAAAAACTACTTTAATGTGGACGACAGCGTATTCGGTCATCCCCAGATAGTGGACCGACCGGAGGAAAATCAATACTATCTGGATCTGTATAAAGAGCTGGCGGGGTTGCGGCCGAAACGGCTATGGAGCGGTGCCGGCGGTTTATCGGCCTTAAATTACAGAGACGGTCGCAAGATTGTCGAACTGGCAGCCGAAAGCGGGCTTTGTTCAATCGCCGCCGGATTGGAATCCTTGTCCGGCGCGGGGCAGAAGCAGTCCGGGGCCTGGCGAAAGCTTCACTTCACCTCGCCGGATGTTTTTGATGTCGATAAGATGCGGGAAAACATCAGAATTATTCAGGAATTAGGCGTTGAGATCATGGGTTTTTTTGTCATCGGCTGGGACGAAGACACACCGGAAACATACCGGCGCACGCTGGATTTTTGCGATGAAATGAAGATCATTCCCTTTATCATAACCTTAACGCCGATGCCCGGAAGCCCGATCTACGATGAGTACCTCGAACAGGGCCGAATATTTACCGAACGATCGTGGGATCACTATGGAGGAGACGCCATCGTTTTCAAGCACCCCACGATGGATCCAAAAGAAATGTACGATTCTAATTCCCGGGTTCTGAATGAAGGTTTCAGTATGGGCCGTATTCTGAGCCGGACCCTGCATACTTTTAGAAACCGGCCTTCTCCGGGCGTTGCCCTTGGTTCGTTTTTCACACAGCTGGGGGTTCGCAAAACTTTCAGACGAATGACGGATAACCCTCAATTTGAATAAGCGAGCCTTTTCTAATAACGAATAACCAATAAGGCCGAATTGAGCGTTCAGCGCTCAATTCGGCCACTACCCTTGGAGGGATTATGTCGCAGCCATCCGTCGTTGATTCAAAACTGTTTGATCCCGCTGCCATCGATTCCGAAACTGCGGATTTCATTGAACGCATTGAAAAAGAACTTTCAACCGCGCCGCCTTTATACAAATTTGAGCCTCAAATCATTCGCGATGCGCGTGCTGCCGGCAATTCGGTATTTGGTCCCATCAAGCGCCTGGACCAGGCGCAGGACCGCACGGTTCCCGGACCGGCCGGCGATATCCCCATTCGCGTCTTCATTCCGGAAAAGGCCGCCGGGGTTTACATGCATATTCACGGCGGCGGATTTATGCTCGGCACCGCCGATCAGCACGATGAACTTCTCTTCGATATATGCCGGACCTGTCAGACAGCCGTGGTGAGCGTGGGCTATCGGCTGGCGCCGGAAAACCCCTATCCCGCCGGACCGGACGACTGCGAGGCGGTGGCCGTCTGGCTTGCTGAAAACAGCGGCGCAGAATTCGATACCGACAGGCTGGTCATTGGAGGGGAGTCGGCCGGGGCGAATCTTTCCGTGGTCACCCTGCTGAGAATGCGTGATCGCCACGGTTTCGCGGGCTTTTGCGGAGCGGCCCTTACCTATGGCGCCTACGATATGTCCATGACCCCCAGTGTCCGGCGCTGGGGTGAAAGATATTTAATTTTGAGCACCAGGATCATAGAGTGGTTTAATGAAAATTATGTGCCGGATGGCAACGTGTACGATCCGGATATATCGCCGCTTTATGCCGATCTATCCGGTCTGCCGCCGGCCTTTTTTACGGTGGGAACCATGGACCCGCTCATCGATGATTCCCTGTTTATGCATATGCGCTGGGTGGCTGCCGGCAATCCGTCTGAATTGGCGGTCTATCCCGGGGGGATTCATACCTTTAATTTTTTTCCGATCGAACTGGCCCGTAAAGCCAACACCAGAATCAATAAATTCATCAGAAGCGTCGTCAGTTAGTCTCCCGGTTCAAAGGTTTAAGTTGGCTACTGGCTGCTTGCTTCGACTCGGCTGAGCTCGTCGCAGGCTTGCTGCTGGCCGACCCAGAGACAAACAGCCAGGAACCGGTGACCAGAACTAGGGCAGCCCGCAGCGGTTGCCAGAAATTAGCAACCGGCAACCGGCGGCAAGTGACCATAAGACAGAGAACAGAGGTCAGATAGTTTGCTCATTATCGGATTTTATCTTCTGACCGCTGTCTTCTGAAAAAATGAACCTTGATTGACACCCCAATGATCTATTGCCATATATAGGAGGTAGAGATCCAGTAGAATTATTAACGCTTAGCCGGGAGGTGAGCCATGCCAGCCAATGAACTTCCGATTCCGCCGCATTTCAACCCGCAAAGTGTGGGTGAAGTCTGGAAAGTCCCTTATCAGGGGCGCGCCGATGACGCTCGCGGGTGGGCCCGGCAGCATAAACTGCAGCCGGCCTTCCGTGACGCGTTTAAAATTTCCCTGCTGCTGGTCGATGTCCAGAATACCTTCTGTATTCCGGACTTTGAGCTCTATGTCGGCGGAACTTCCGGAACCGGTGCCGTGGATGATAATCGCCGGCTGTGTGATTTTATGTATCGCAATCTCAATGTGATTACCGAGATCTGCCCGACAATGGATACGCATCAGGTCATGCAGATCTTCCACGACATCTTTCTGACAAATGATGCCGGCGAGCATCCAGCACCCTATACCCTTGTTAGCGTAAATGATATTGAAAAAGGGGCCTGGAAATTTAACCCGTTACTGGCCGCCAGCCTGCAGATCGAAGAAGCCTACGGCCAGGAATTTTTACGCCACTATACCCGGCAATTAAAAGAGGGCGGCAAATACGATCTTACGATATGGCCCTATCATGCCATGCTCGGCGGGATCGGCCATGCCCTGGTTTCGGCCGTGGAGGAAGCGGTCTTCTTTCACAGCATCGCCCGCTTGAGCCAGCCGGATTTTCAGGAGAAAGGCGGCAATCCGTTCACCGAGAATTACTCGGTTCTCAGCCCGGAGGTACTGGCGGGCCCTTCAGGCGAGGGGATTGCTGAAAAGAATGTCGGGTTTATTCAAAAACTGCTGGATTTTGATGCCGTGATTATTGCCGGTCAGGCTAAAAGCCACTGTGTTGCCTGGACAATTGAGGACCTGTTGAACGAAATCAATATTGCCGACAAAAAGCTTAGCGAAAAAGTTTATCTTTTAGAGGACTGCTCTTCACCGGTGGTTATTCCGGACGTTATCGATTACACCGAGCCGGCCAACGAAGCCTTCCAAAAATTCGCCGATGCGGGCATGCGCATCGTCCGCTCAACGGATCCAATCGCAACCTGGCCCGGTGTGAAACTCTGAGATAACCGCCACCCCCGTGCGCTCAGATTTGGTCATTGGTGAATCGGTCGAATGGTCAAATAGTCAAATAAGGTTTAAATCCATCCAATCTGACATTTATCGGCACAAAAACTGACAACTTTTGTCAGCAAAACCCCTGCCCCCAAAGCCTGAAATTCATAACTATAGGATATGAAAACGATAAATTTTTTATGAAGAATTGGTATGAATTTTGCGAGCTATAACCGCATTCATTTTTTTAAAGTATCCACCCGCACGATTTAGCTTGTCTGGTTATTTGCCGATATCGTCATAAATTAAAGCCTGTGCAGTTTTTCTGTCAGGCACCGTAAATTTGGGGGGGAATACGTGGGCGGCACATCGTTAAAATTTAAGGCACCTAAGCGTAGCGGGTCGGTCCGTTCACTGCGGACGGAAACGGCGGCCTCGAAACCAACTTACGAAGAATTAGAAGCCAGGATCGAAGCGCTGGAAGCCGATATCGAGAAGCGGATCCAGGTCCAGGAAGATCTGCTGACGCTTTGGGAGAAATATAAGCTTGTATTTGAAAAAGCCGGTGAAGCCATCTTTATCATTCAGGATGGTGTCATAAAATTTGCCAACCGTAAAACGTGCGGTGTGCTGGGCTATACGAACGAAGAGCTTGAAACACTTCCCGTCCATGAGATTGTCCACCCGGAAGACCGGGAAAGGGTCGTTACCAGGTATAGAAAGAAACTCAAAGGCGAAAAAGCCCCCGGCATCTATTCGTTCCGGATTGTGAGCAAAACGGGCAAAGAAATATGGATTGAGGACACCACCGCACAGATCGACTGGGAAGGAAAGCCGGCCACATTAAATTTTGTCCGCAACATAACCCGGAAGAAGAAGATGGATGCCCAGCTTCAATTTGCCGCCAAACTGGAAGCCATCGGCACCCTGGCGGGGGGGACCGCGCATGCCTTTAACAACCTCCTGATGGGCATTCAGGGGCACACCTCGTTGCTGCTCTATGATATCGATTCCTCCCATCCGCATTACGCGTCTTTGAAGAAAATTGAAGAACAAATTCAAGAAGGCGCCGAATTGACCAGTCAGCTTATCGGTTATGCGCGCAAGGGACGCTATCAGGCCGGGGTGATCAACATCAACGAAATCGTTGAAAATACATCCACGGCCTTTGGTAAAATGAAAAATGAAATCAGCATTCATCGCAAGCTCACCCGGCGGCCGCATAACATAGAAGCCGATCAGGGCCAGATGGAGCAGATGCTGCTGAATCTATACATCAATGCCGCCGATGCGATGGATGGCAGTGGAAAGCTCCTTTTAGAGACCAAAAACGTGACCCACACCGATATCAAAAGCACACTGTATAAAGCCAAATCGGGTAAATACCTCCGAATAAACATCACCGACAAAGGCGTCGGTATGGACAAAGAGACCCAGCAGCGTGTTTTTGATCCTTTTTTTACCACCAAAATAACCGGCAGGGGCACCGGTCTGGGACTGGCAGCGGTTTACGGAATTGTCAAAAGTCACGAAGGTTACATTAACGTGGAGTCCAGAAAGGGACGGGGAACCACTTTTTACATTTACCTGCCGGCTGCGAAAAAAACCAACCGCAAGAAACAATAACCTACCTGGATTTTTGCCCTCTTTAAAAGATAAATTAACCGCAGACACACGCAGCCGATCGCAGGTTTTTTATTAGCCACAGACACACACAGACGCACACTAACCTTTGGCCGAGCGACCTGCTCGGCCAAAACATGTCAATCGCTTCGCGATTAAACACATTCCAACCTTGTAATATTCGTATAGGGTTCGTGAGTATTATAACGTCTAAGTAAATTAAAACTGTTTGCCCGCAGGGCATGCAGTTTTTCCTTGCTCAGGTCTAGCAAGGAAAAGATACTGTCTGCGCATATTTGCGTGCGTCTGCGGTTAGTAAAAAAATCAGTGCCCCCCGATGATCCCTATGCAAGAAGACCAAACAGCGTATGGACAAATATGGGCTGATAAGCGATCGCTTTTAAGGGGTGGTTTGCGGGATTTTTCCTAAAAATGGCGTGAATTTTGCATAATATTTTAAAGATGTTAACCTGAAAAAACGCAATTTTATTTTTACATCTTACCCACTTCCTGATAGGAATAGATCGAGATGCTAAAAAATATTTCGAAATTAAATCTGGTACGTGTGGGAAGCTATATTACCTACAGCAGTCTCAAAGAGATTGGCAACGGCCTGCTGGAATCCTTCCGGGGCATCATCGGGGAAATCAGATTGTCGCATCATGAGTCGCCGGTTGTCGATAGCATCGATGCCCAGCTTTTAACTTTGATCCTAGGCGAGAAATATCGCGGGAATACATTGGGAATCACCGATGCTGATTTAAAGGTGGACGATGAAGACGAATTTTATAATTCGATCATTGGCGGGAAAAACCCCAAAAATGATGTGGCCGTCGTTTCCACCAAAAAGCTGGCGCCGCGCAATATGGTTTCCGACAGAGAAATCGATCTATTCATCAACCGCACCACCAAAGTGGCCCTGCACGAAGTCGGGCATAACCTCGGCTTAACCGACCACGCCTCCTTTAAGCCGGCCGAAGATGGCTCATTGTGCCCCATGAGCAGGGGCGAGTTCAATAAATTCGGCTATCGCGGTTACGTTCGCGCCATCGTCGACGGCCGCGGCCTAAAATTCTGCGATGAATGCAGCGATTTTTTAAAGGCAATTTACGGCCTTCGCCGCCCATCAAAAGGTCTGATCAAGGACGCCCTCATCTCAGTCGCTCATTAGAGCCATTCCCAATAACCGCCTTTTAAGTGGCTCGATAGGACAGAATGTAAAATTAACCACAGACCCACACAGACATACACAGACAGTTTTCTTTTCATCGAGCGACCCGACACAGCTTTAGCGACGACGGGTCGGCCGAACAAAAGTTGGCGTGCGTCTGTGTGGGTCCGTGGCTAATTATAAATCTTCGGCGTAATTTGCGAAGTCGGCGGACCCCTTAAAGAACTTTTGAAAAAGTCGGAAATGCTGGAAGTATGGCGTGTTTTCCGGAGAGAAGCTAAAAGATATTTAAAAATGCCGGCTAAATCCCGGGCACGGCATATGCTCAACAGGCTCTATGTCAGCCTTGCATCAGGTCAAGGATGGCGGGCATAATCTGGGCTAAGGTAGGATCAACATTTTTAAATTCAATGCCCACTCCCTGGCTTGATGTATGTACAACTTTACCTTCTATTTTCAGCGGTTTATTGACCCCTTCGATTTTAAAATCCATTAAAATTTTTTCTCCGACAAATATGGGTCTCCGGGTTTCGATAAAAACCCCGCTCTGGCTGATATTCATGATCCGGTCCGAGTACACCCGGTCAAACGTCTCGTATTTTACCGGTATGCGACATGATTTTCTGGGCGCTCTTTTTTCTTTTGAAAGCAGTTCCTGCCCTTTTTTAAGGAGCGCTTCCTGGTGTTCCTCATTCAAGTCCAAAATAAGTTTAATCAATTTTGAAATTGTGACATTATATTGCTTTATGTTCTGATCTTTCTTTGAAGCACTCATAACCAAACCAAACCCCTGTGAACCCAAAATTTCACTTCGTGTCTTACGCCGGAATGTTTTTAAATTTAGTCACTCACCTAAAACTAAGGGTTAATTCTGTATCAATCGTTTCTAGTATAGTCAAAATCCCTAATATTATCAACACTAAACCGCTATAAACGAATTGTCTCCTTCAACCATAAAACGGTAACGCTTCCTAAAGCTTTGTATTTGAAACCTCATGCCTCATGCCTGACGCCTGGTGCCCGAAAAACGGAAACCATCGAAAATAAAAGCCTCCAGGAGAAAATCGAGCCCCCTGGAGGCCTGACATCGGCAATTTCAGAAACTCATTCGCCATGCTTGCCTCCCTCTGTTGTTCCATCTTGGATCGTGCGGATCCATTTAGAGTGATGCGCGTAGCCTCCCACAGCTGACGAACACCGACCCCTTTGCCGATTGAGCTTTGAAGTTGCTGGTTGTTCGTTTTGGTTTTGTGTTAATGGAAAATAAAATGCTTCGATGAGGCCCTGAAAGGCAGGCTGATCCCCATCAAGGCGTAAGTGCAATGCCAATAAAAATTCTTCTCTCAGAGAGTTGAGCTTGAGAAGAAGAGGTCGAGACAGAAGAAGTGATACCGATAAGAAATATTGTAGAACAGTTTCGGATTTATTGCAACAAATAAGTCAAATTATTAATAATTTAAATATGTTAGAAATTTTTCCTGTTTTTGGGACACAGATTTTCACAGATAGAGGATCAGATCTATTTTCCGGGTTCGGGCAATTTGCGTACCAGAATGAGGGCTGCCAGGGGAATCAACCCGATACAGATTAAAACCGTGCGGATGCCGAATGCGTCGGCGATTCGACCGACAAGGGGCATCATTAGCCCTGCCAGGCCCATGCCCAACCCCATGATGATACTGGACACCAAGGACCGCCCCCTGGGGACGACTTTTTGCGCCAGCGCGATTGCAGGAAATAAGGTGGCCAGAAGAAAAAATCCCGCCAGCAGTGAAAAGGGATAAATATACCATCCGCCGGCGTTGATAAACAGCAGGATGAAGGGAGATGCAAGTGCAAAGGAAAAAAGGTAAACGGGCTTAAAACCAATCCGGTCGACCAGGTGGCCGCAGATAAGCGCACTTATCGATCCGCCGATGGTGAAAAGGGAAACAATGCCGCCCACAGACACCAGCGAGTGCCCCTCGGCGGTTGTCAGTACCGGTATGAAAGTCAGCAGGGACTGTTCCACCAAAGCCCTGGAAAAGGCGAGCGACCAGATCAACAATATCGATTTCCACACTTCACCGAAGCTTTCTTTTAGCGTGCCGAAGAAATCATTACGGGGGGAACCGTCACCATCCACCGCCGGAATTATAATGAAAAGAATCGCAAAGATCAGCACCCCGAAAATGGTCAGAACCGGCAGGCGTTGCAGTCCCATGAAGGTTACGTAGGATGTACACGCGAGGGGCCCCAGTGTGAAACCGAGGGTGCCTCCCAGGCCGAAAATAGACATGGCCAAACCGGTGCGCTGGCCGGCGTAAACCGAAACCATTCCGGCTGCAGTGGGATGATAGATGGCCGAGCTGATGGAACCCATAGCGATTAATAAAAGAACGATCCAGAAATAAGGCGCAAGGCCCACCATGGGAATACAGAAGGCCCCCATAAACGAACCGATCAATAGGATTAGCCGGGTTTTATAGCGATCAGCCAGGTAGCCGAAAAGGGGCTGAATTAAAAACGCCATAAATGTTGCAATCCCGGCAACCAATCCAACCTGAGCCAGGCTCAATTCAAATTTATTCGCCAGCACCGGCAGCAGCGGCCGAACGAAAGACTGGAAAAAATCGCCGATAAAATGAATCAGAAAAAGCGCAAATATCACTTTTTTATTGATATGATCGGTTTCTATCACGAATATTCTCGCTTAAATTTTTAGGGCTCAGCACCGCCATCACTTTTTATTCTGGGCCTACCTGGGCCGGACCTGTTGTGTGAGGCACAGTCTCCTGATGGAAACCGATGATTCCCAGTGCCAGCAGGATGCCGAAGGTGACTACGATCATGCCGATCCAGGCCGGCAGGCCGGGCAACTCATTGAGGATCGGTATGGCCGTCAGGGCAGCCACGACCGGCACGGACGAAAGAAACACCGACGTAGCGCGGGGGCCTATTTGGCGGACGGCGATATTAAGGCAGGATATGCCCAGCACACCGGGGACCAGACCCTGATATGCCCCTTGCAGCAGAATTTCGGAGGCGGGAGCAACGCTAAGGTTGCTGTCCAGCCAGAACAGCCAGATCGGGACATAGTAGACGGCGCTGACAATGGTCGCCGCGAAGATAACCTGACCGGGGTTTACGGACCAGACCCGGTTGGCAACCATAAAGAGGGCGAAGAGGGCGATTGCGCCCAGAAACAGAAAATCTCCGACCCAGGTCATTCCCCCGCCTGAAGATACAAACCCTTCATACCCCACCAGAATAACACCGGCCAGGATGATACCCAGGCCGACAATTTGAGATACTCGACTCCGCTGCCCGATCCAGATCCAGGTGAAGATGCTGGTGAATATGGGCAGACAGCCATTCAGGAAAACGCCCCCATGGGCGGCCGGGGCGTAAACAAGCCCAAAATAGGCCAGCAGGGCGTAAGGCACCCCCGCTGTCAGTGTCAGGATAAGGGTTCGCAAAAAGGTGAGACCACGCCAGGCCCGGCTCCAGATAATATAGGGCAGGGCCACTGCGGCTCCGATGCCGTGCCTGAGGCCGGTGACATCATAAACGGTCAGGTGGTTGGTTACACCGAGCCGACTGATGACGATCCAACCCGACCAGAAAAAAACTACGCAGAGGGCGGCGACACCCCCCAGAATAATGTTACCCTGTTTATCGTTTCCCAACGCTGTGCTCCAGATCATCCCGTCAAATTAGAAAAGCGCTTGATATCATTATCAGCTAAAGATTTGCAAGTAAAATAAGAAGATATCTCAAAAATGCATCTAAAGCCCAATGGTCCGCCAGAATGTGTGGCGGATTGCGATTCGGCTTAAAATGCGCATCCGCCAGACATTGTGGCGGATTTTGCTTTTAAAACGAGTCGAGGCCGTTCCCTTGATTTTTAAAATGGAAAAATAGAAGGGACGTCCCCATTTCCAT
>Ga0209536_100003510_pt1 | contig 25163 bp, 21 predicted proteins | sample DeeMarSeWOR28_12_FD_187461 | JGI IMG/M metagenome (GOLD analysis project Ga0209536, IMG submission 187461) | Marine sediment microbial communities from White Oak River estuary, North Carolina - WOR-2-8_12 (SPAdes) (version 2) | ecosystem: Environmental > Aquatic > Marine > Intertidal zone >...
AACCTGCACTGGAAGCGCTGCGGGAGCACCTTGGTCTCAACGAACCTCTTTACGTCCAATACGGCATGTTCTTGAAGAGGTTGATGAAAGGGGACCTGGGAGAGACAATCTGGACTCGACAGAAGGTCTGGATTGAGGTTAAACAGCGCTTTCCCGCTACCATTGAACTAGCCGTTGCCGCCATGCTCATCAGTACTTTTTTGGGCATCATTCTCGGCATCATCTCAGCAACGAAGCAGTACTCTGTTTTCGACTACGTAAGCATGCTCGGGGCCCTCGTGGGGGTCAGTATGCCCATATTCTGGTTAGGGTTGGTATTAATGCTGATCTTCTCCTTGCACCTGGGCTGGTTCCCCATGTCCGGCAGGCTCAGTGTGGGTATCGACCTGGATACGATTACCAATTTCTATATCTTGGATGCTTTGTTGACCAGAAACTGGGCGGCATTCAAGGACACCCTTTGGCATCTCACCTTGCCCGCCATCACTTTGAGCACTATCCCCATCGCCATTGTGGCCCGAATGACCCGCTCCAGCATGCTGGAGGTTCTTCGACAGGATTATATCAAGACCGCCAAAGCCAAGGGGCTTTCCCCTCGAGTCGTTGTCCTGAAACATGCCTTTCGTAATGCGCTCATCCCAGTGATTACCGTCATTGGCTTGATGTTCGGCATCCTCCTGGCTGGTGCCATCCTTACCGAGACTATATTTGCCTGGCCAGGGGTAGGAAAATGGCTCTATGACGCTGTACTCCAGAGGGACTATATGGTCATTCAAGGGGGAACTCTCTTTGTGGCCGGTATTTTTGTGATCATCAACGTAATTGTTGATGTCCTTTATGCTGTAATCAACCCCAGGATTAGCGTGCAGTAGCAAACATGCTCACGTCTTCTGCAAAAAGCAAGCGTTCAAAGAATCCCGAAGATCGACACCCCTTTCTCGATCAACTGGAGCAGCTCTGGCGTAACAAGACAGCAGTGGCCGGACTGATCGTTATCACTCTCTTTGTATTGACTGCCATCCTGGCTCCCATCTTGAGTCCCCACAATCCCGTCGAGGCTTCTTTGTACGATAAGATCAAACCACCAATATGGGCAGAGGGGGGAACCTGGAAGAATATTCTCGGCACGGATGACCTGGGTCGAGATATCCTTTCACGCCTTGTCTACGGAGCACGGGTCTCACTGCTGGTAGCTTTAGCCACTGTAGGAATCGCTGTTTTTTTCGGCTCAATTCTTGGTGCTATCTCAGGCTACTATAAGGGTCTTCTGGACAATATAATCATGCGTTTCATGGACATACTCCTGGCCTTTCCCCACATTCTTCTGGCCATTGTTATCATGGCCTATCTGGGTCCAGGCCTGACCAATGCTATGATCGCAATCGGGATCATCTATATACCTCGTTTCGCTCGTATAGTGCGTGCTTCTGTTCTGGAGGAGTATGAGAAGGATTACGTTACAGCATCCAGATCCGTTGGCGCCAGGGACTGGAGAATAATCTTTGTGACCATTTTCCCCAATTGCCTGGCCCCTCTCATTGTCCAGACCTCCCTTGGTTTTGCTTCTGCCATCTTGGATGCAGCCGCCCTTGGTTTTCTCGGTTTGGGAGCCCAGCCACCCACACCCGAGTGGGGCGCCATGATTGCCATGGGCCGTTCCCACATCCTCAGAGCCTGGTGGGTCATGACCTTTCCCGGCATTGCTATTTTGTTTGCAGTTCTTGGTTTTAACCTTTTCGGTGATGGTCTCAGGGACGCCCTGGATCCAAGGTTGAGGGATTGATTCGCATGGGCAGCAACGACCTTGTCCTGAAAATCCGGAATCTGCGGACCCACTTCTACGTTCGAGGGCTCGTGGCCAAGGCCGTTGACGACGTGGATCTGACCATTGCTTCGGGGCAGACCCTGGGTTTGGTGGGAGAATCTGGGTGCGGCAAGAGTGTCACTGCCCACTCCATTATCGGCCTTATTCCCGACCCCCCTGGCAAGATTGTGGGTGGCAGCATTGTTTTTGAAGGTACCAATCTGTTGGAACTCCCCGAGGCGAGAATGCGGAAGATTAGGGGAAACCGGATTTCCATGGTTTTCCAGGAGCCCATGACCTCCCTGAACCCGGTTTATACTGTGGGCAATCAGGTGGCAGAGGTCATCAAGCTCCACCAGCACCTCTCCCGAAGCGAAACCCAGAACCGGGTTATCGAGATGCTCCAGTTGGTTGGCATCGCGGAGGCAGAGAAATGTAGCGGTTGCTATCCCCATCAGATGAGTGGCGGCATGCGGCAGAGGGCGATGATTGCAATGGCTCTGGCCTGCAGCCCCAAACTTATGATAGCCGATGAGCCTACAACCGCCCTGGATGTAACCATTCAGGCTCAAATTCTTGCTCTTATGAACAAGCTCAAGGAAGAGACTGGCGCTTCTATTCTTTTCATCACCCATGATCTTGGCGTTATTGCTGAGATGGCTCAGCATGTGGCGGTAATGTACGCAGGCAAAGTAATGGAATACACCGATGTGCAGACTCTCTTTGCTGAGCCCAAACACCCATATACCATCGGTTTGCTGCAGTCCATCCCGGTTCTCGGGAGAGGGCGTAAGGACCAGAAGTTGAACGCCATCTCCGGTGTGGTGCCATCTCTGCTCAACCTCCCGTCCGGTTGTCTGTTTAGCGACCGTTGTCCAGATGTGTTCTCTGACTGCAGAACTATAGAGCCTCAAATGTACCAAGTGGGCAAGAATCATACTGCACGGTGTCTGAAATATGTCTGATCGTCACCCTCCAGATAAAACCTTGGTTCAGATGAACGATTTGGTGAAGTACTTCCCTATTCGAGGTGGGGTCTTCTTGAAGGAGATCGCCTCGGTCAAGGCTGTGGATGGTGTCGACCTGACCATAAATGAGGGTGAGACCCTGGGCCTGGTGGGAGAATCTGGGTGCGGGAAGACCACCCTGGGTCGTCTCATCTTGCGTCTCGAGGAGCCCACTTCGGGTGAGATCTTGTTCCTGGGAGAAAACATCCTCGCATATGACAAGGAGCGGCTGCGAAATCTGCGTAAGCAGATGCAGATTATATTCCAGGACCCCTTTTCCTCGTTGAATCCCCGCAAAACAGTCTCTCATATTGTGGGGGAACCCCTGCTCGTCCACGGCATGAAAAACAGAAGGGAAAGGGAGGAACGAGTACTGGAATTGCTTCGGGTGGTTGGCTTGCGACGGGAGCACATGCGCCGTTATCCACACCAGTTCTCAGGCGGGCAAAGGCAGAGAATTTGTGTGGCTAGAGCATTGGCTCTCCATCCCAAACTGGTCATCTGCGATGAGGCCGTATCAGCCCTGGATGTTTCCATTCAAGCCCAAGTGATTAACTTACTCAACGATCTGCAGGAAGAGTTCGGGCTCACCTATCTCTTCATTTCCCATGATCTGGGAGTAGTGGAGCATGTGAGTGATCGTTTGGCGGTTATGTATCTCGGCAAAATCGTGGAATTGGCTGATAGTGAAGAAATCTACCAGACCCCTCTGCACCCATATACCCAGGCTCTTCTTTCAGCATCTCCGGTACCGGATCCCAGCCACAAAAGGGAGAGGATAATCCTCAAGGGAGATGTTCCCAGCCCAATCGATCCCCCCCTCGGATGCCGCTTCCACACCCGCTGTCTCTATGCAGAGGATGTCTGCAGTCAAGAGGAACCCCAACTTAGGGAAGCAAGAGGGAACCACTTGGCTGCCTGCTTCTTTGCCGGTTCGGTGGGAATGCACTAAAGAATGGTAAATTTTTTCCAAAACTCTGTCATAAATTACCAATCTTTCGAAGCGTCCTTCCATGACTCAATCTGTTAAGACCTTGAAATAATTATTATATATTTGAATTACTGATATTGGCACGATCTTTTAATAACATAGATATTTTGCCTTGCGCTTCAGTTATCTACAGAATTAGTCCAGAAGCGGTGGGGCAGTACTCGATGAGAGTCTTTTCAGGGAGGTTTTGCAGCTTGAACTCGCCCACCCAACGTGGCCTTATATGCCTTCAGGGTTAACTTATGACGGATAGACCCGTTAATTCCGGAGACCGCAGAGCAAGGGAGAACAGGCGCTCCGGTGAGGATAGGAGGTCTGATAAGGACAGGAGGAGTGGTACGGACAGACGCAGCGGTAAAGACAGAAGGTCAGGCTGGGGACCAATCAAAGATCAGAGGTTTCAAGGCGTCCTCAAAGCCACCACAACAGTTTCGCATTTATTTGCTCAACCTTTAACGGTAATAACAGGATACGTAGATTTGTTAACAGCAAGTACAAAAGAAGAGAATACTAAAGAGAAACTTTTTATAATCAAAAATCAACTGGAGGTAATCAATAAATACCTGAACAGTCTTAGAAATCTCCGGGAGTATAAAACGGTGGATTTCGCAGGCGTCACCTTATTGGATATTGACCCTCCAGACAAAAAGAAAGAGTAAAATCCTAAATTCCAAGCATTAAATCTCAGGGTTATAGGTGTCAGGTGTCAGATGTCAGGAAAAAGAAACATAGTAGCTGAAACCCGAACACTGAACACTGAAACCTCCATCAAAGCCATTCAATTCTGCCCCCCTGCACAACAGTTCACAGCATTCTGCAATCTACAATCTACAATCTGAAATCATAAATCCCACAGGCTTGCTGCCAAAGTTAAATGCTATCTTGCCCGGTTGATTCGTCTCTGTTTTTGCCGGCTGCCCTTGGTCTACTTCTTGCAGTTGATACCGCCCGCCCATCCAATACTTTTCTACCTGACAGGAAAATGCGCGGATGACCGTACCCGAATCCAATTCCATTCGCATTCTTGCAGTGGACGATGAGCCCCCCGTCCTTATGCTATACCAGGAGACCCTCCTCTCAGAGTCAAATTTCTCCCATTTTGATCTGACCCTTTGCACTCAGGCAGGACAAGCAGTTGACGCAGTTCAAGCGGCTGTTGCGGAGAGTAAACCATTCGCTGTTGCTTTCCTTGATGTAAGAATGCCACCGGGGCCCGATGGTGTATGGTTGGCAGAACAAATCCGGTCTCTGGATCCTTTAACAGAGATAGTGATGGTAACAGGCTATTCTGATACCAAGCCAGATGAGATTGCATCCCGTGTGCCGCCGACTGACAAGCTACTTTATCTTCAGAAACCCTTTCACAATCACGAGATCCAGCACTTTGCAGCATCTCTGAGTACCAAGTGGCTTGGCGAGATAGAGCTGAGAAAAATTCACGACCACCTGGAAGGCCGCATTGAACAGCGGACAGTCGAGTTGGTCAGACTCAACGAGCAGCTAAGACATGACATAACCAGGCGTGAAAGTGCTGAAGCAGAAGTCAAGGCGACACTGGCCAAGTTGCGCAGCGCTATGGGTGGGGTTATCCAAGCCATGGCTTTGACAGTGGAACGGAGGGACCCTTACACTGCCGGCCACCAGCGGCGCGTTTCTGACCTTGCCCGCGGCTTGGCAGCGGAAATGGGACTGCCAGAACACCAGATTGATGGAATCCGCATGGCTGGCCTGATTCACGATCTTGGTAAGATCTGTGTGCCTGCTGAAATTCTCAGTAAGCCTGGTCAACTGACCGAAATCGAGCACACATTGATCAAAGACCATCCCCAGGTCGGATTTGAGATATTGAAAGAAATAGAATTTCCATGGCCAGTTGCTCAAATCGTTCTTCAACATCATGAGAGAATTGATGGCTCTGGGTATCCCGCAGGTCTGGCCGGAAAGGACATTACCATCGAGGCTAAAACTATTGCCGTGGCAGACGTGGTGGAGGCAATGGCCTCACATCGACCCTACCGACCAACTCTTGGTCGAGAGATGGCTTTAGAAGAAATCTTAAACAATAAAGGCGTTTTGTATGACCCCGATGTGGTGGCTGCCTGTATCAAGCTTCTTAAAGACAAGGATTTTAAGTTCAGGCAATAGCTCAGAGTGCAAAGCGCAAAGAGCATAGCGTCAAGTCCAAAGTTTAAAGTTTGAAAATGCGCTTGCGATTAGTCAAAAAACTTGGAACCTTGAACATGGAACTTTGAACCTTATCGCACTACCAGCTGCTGCTGACTGTACTTAGAGTGCCCACTCACCACCCCCCTTACCTGCCCCACCTTTCTGTTTTACTGAAACAAACACTTTTTGTTTTAAGCAAACAAAGGGTTGGTGTAAAATGGAAAAAAGGCGCTGATACGATTTGGATGAGCGTCAGGGTTTTCCGTTTATTGATAAACTTATGAGGTGGAACGATGAAGCGGTCTCAAAACGACATTAGTATGGACGTCAAGGCTCTCAAACTTGGCCACAAAGTTAGAGAATTGAGACAAAAAAAACGTTACACCCTGCAGGATGTCGCTGCCAAAACAGGCTTGTCAAAACCCTTCCTCTCGCAAATAGAAAATGATCACGTGGTTCCCCCTGTGGCTACCCTCCTCAAGCTAGCCAGAGCCTTCAATGTGGGATTAGCTTATTTTTTTCAGGACGAAGTGAGAAGCGACAAGGTCGCCATCACCCGACGCACTGAACGGGTCAGAGTAGAACGGCGGCCTCACCACCGCAAAAGTGAAGTCAATTATGTCTATGAAGCCCTAGACACCAAAAAGCTCAACAAGCAAATGGAGCCCTTTTTAGTGGAATTCCCTGTTCAGGACACCAGTGAAATGGTCTTCATGAACCACGAAGGAGAGGAATTCCTCCACGTCCTCGAGGGCAGCCTGGAGTTTCGTAGTGTGGATCGGGTGGAACTTCTCAAGGCCGGAGATAGCATTTATTTCGAATCAGATTTGAGCCATAGCTTTCGTTGTCTTGGAGAAGAACCTGCCAAAGCTATTGTGGTGGTCTGGAACGGGTGAGGTGTCAGGTGTCAGGCGCAGAGCGCTGAGCGAAAAGCTGTCAATGTCAATATTCCCTGTATTTTTACGCTATGCGCCATGCGCTCTGCGCTATGCGATTTGGCCTTGCTCTGGGGATTAGATTTACTAGATTCCATTTATTCGTTATTGGGGTATGGGTTTTGCAATTCATACGAAAGGAGGTAAACAGACACTAGCAGCCGTTATCTTTTTACCCCTGAGGCTGCGCTCTTCTCGGCCGCATGAAGTCCGGTCAGGAGGACGAGGCAGGCATGGTGGAAATACGGTTCCACGGACGCGGTGGCCAGGGCACAGTGGTGGCCACCATCTTGCTGGCAAAGGCCTTTTTCCGTGACGGCTACTTTGTACAGAGCTTCCCTCTTTTTGGGGTCGAGCGTCGAGGAGCTCCGGTGGAGGCTTACTTGCGCTTGGACCAGACCGAGATACTGATAAGAACCAATGTTTACACTCCCGATCACGTGGTTGTCTTGGATCAGACTGTGCTGGGATCCATTGATGTCACCCTTGGCCTCAAAGAAGACGGATGGATCTTAATCAACGCACCATCTCCTCCAGTCAATCTTGAACCATTTTCCGGTTATCGACTCGCCTTTGTGGACGCTACTCATATCGCTCTGAAAAATCAGTTAGGAACTCGCACCCACCCTATTGTTAATACGGCAATGATGGGAAGTCTTGCCCGTATTTTGGGCATGCCCGGTCTGGCTGCCATCTCCGAAGCCATACGGGAGGAGGTTCCGAGCAAGCCAAAGGCGAATATAGAAGCAGCAGAAATGGCCTATGAGCAAGTTAGGGCGGTGGACTCTGTGGAGGAGAACGCGCAAATTTAGGAATTTAGGAATTAGGGGATTAAGGGATTAACAAATGTAACTATACGGGAATCATGAGAACTAATTCCTCAATCCCTCAATTCCAGAATTCCTCAATTAAATCGGAACTGTGGATAGAAAAACATGGCCTCACAACAACCATTAACCAATCCTATTCCTCTGCTCATTCCTTGTTCCCACCTCACTACAGAGGGTAACAAGACGGGGTCATGGCGGTTTCTAAGGCCCCATTACGAGGAAAAAACATCCCCCTGCAGCGTCGCCTGTCCTGCAGGTGAAGACATCAGCCGTATTGAGATGTTGACGGCAGAGGGATTCTTCAAAGAGGCCTGGGAGACCATATTGATGGAAAACCCCTTCCCGGGCGTAGGCGGTCGTGTTTGCTATCACCCTTGCGAACAATCTTGCAACCGGGGGGAGTTTGATGAACCTGTTGCCATCCATACACTGGAGCGTTTTCTGGCAGATACTGCAATCCGCTATGACCTAAAGCCAGCTTTGGAAAAACTCCCGGCAAGAAACAAGAGAATTGCTGTAGTAGGTTCCGGTCCCAGTGGCCTGGCTGCTGCCTTTTTTCTAGCTCGATTGGGGTATGAGGTGGATGTCTTCGAGGCTCAGTCAGAGCCTGGTGGTGTGCTCCGTTGGGCTATACCCTTATATCGACTACCCCTCTCCATCCTCAACCAAGAGATAGCTCAGATTCGCGAACTGGGAGTCCGCATCCACTGTGGCAAACCAATTCCGCAGCAATTCCTTAGAGAACAGCAGTCCGACTACGATGCCATCTTCCTCGGATGTGGGCATTCCCGGGGTATTCCGCTAAAGATTTTCGGAGAGGATCTGGGAGGAACAGAAGACGGTCTCCAATTTCTACAAAGGATCCGCCGAGGCGAAATCTTCTCTTTGCAGGGCACCGCTGCGATTATCGGCGGCGGCAATACGGCCATAGATACGGCTCGTTCGGCCGCCCGTTTGGGTGCCAAGGTTATTCTTATCTATCGACGTCGACGTCAGGACATGCCCGCTTTCCATGACGAGATAGAAATGGCACTCGAAGAAGGAGTCGAAATCTGGGAATTACAAACCCCGGTGAAGATATCGTCTCAGAATGGGGACTTAATTGTAACCCTCCAACAAATGCGGGTGACTAGTGAGGATCAGCAAGGCAGAGCCCGCATCAAACCCGTTCCTGGAAAAAAGAAGGAGATTCTTGTTCAGCATCTCTTCACAGCTATCGGTGCTTCAACTGAGGAGCAATGGTATGATCCCCCCAAAAAAGGAACTGATATTTTGCGGCTAAGCAACTGCACTCTGGTTTACCAGTCTGGGAGACCCGTCCTCGTTTACGGGGGTGACCTGGTGGCAGACACCAAGAGTGTGGTTCATGCTGTGGCCTCTGGGAAACAGGCTGCCCTGGCCCTGGATACCCTTTTTGGGGAAGGTCTTGACGCTATATCATCCAAGCTCCAGACTTGCTTGGTTGGAAAAGGACCGTCCATTTCCATGGAGATTTTTCTGGGAGGAGTGCGTTCCCAGCGCAAACACAGGATGGTCCGCTATGAGGACCTAAATTCTGATTATTTCCAATTCGCCCCGGTGATCAGCCAACCCCGCTTATTACGTGAAGAACGTATCCAGTCCTTCGCGGAAATAAATCTTAAGGTTGGTGCCAGCCTGGCCATTCGGGAAGCCGAGCGTTGCTTCAACTGTGGTCTCTGCAACCAGTGTGATAACTGTCAACTCTTTTGTCCAGAAGTCGCAGTAATTCGCGACAACAATCCCCGGGGGCGACATATAAATTATGATTACTGCAAGGGCTGTGGCGTCTGCGTGGTGGAATGCCCTCGCAATGCCATGACTCTGGAGGAGGAACTTCTATGCGGCAAGTCATAGAAGGAAGCCATGCCGTCTCAGAAGCAGTGCGTTTGGCAAGGGTCCAGGTGATCTCCGCCTACCCCATTACCCCTCAGACCCATATAGTCGAGCGCTTGTCAGAATACTGCGCCAACGGCACCATGAATGCCCGATTTCTGCGGGTGGAAAGCGAGCATTCAGCCATGGCTGCTCTGATTGGCGCCGCCACCAATGGGGTGAGGACCTTTACTGCCTCCTCTTCCCAGGGACTCGCTCTGATGCATGAGCTTTTGCACTGGGCCTCTGGAGCCAGACTTCCCATTGTCATGGCCGAAGTGAATCGGGCCATGGCCCCGGGCTGGAATATCTGGACTGAACAGACCGACAGTCTGGCCCAACGCGACACTGGTTGGGTCCAACTCTACTGTGAACACGGCCAGGAGGTATTGGATACAACTATCCAGGCCTTCCGTCTGGCTGAATGGCTGAACTTACCGGTCATGGTAATTCTCGATGCCTTTTTCCTGTCCCACACCTATGAACCGGTGGATGTCCCCGACCAGGATTCTGTTGATCGATTTCTGCCGCCTTATCAACCCAGGTTTCAGCTAGATCTTGAAAATCCTTGTGCCTTCAATCAGTTGGCCCCTCCGAACGTCTATATGGAAATGCGTCACAACATACAGATGGCCATGGATACTGCCCTGGGTTTCTTTGAACAGATGGAGGAAGAGTTTGAGAATATTTTTGGCAGGCGTCACGGTGCGCTGGAAGCGATCCAGTGCCAGGATGCAGAGGTAATTATGATCACCACCGGGACTGTGACCAGCACCAGTCGTCAGGTCCTGACCGAGCTGCGGCAGAAGGGCGAAAAGGTGGGGCTCCTAAAAATAAAGCTCTTCAGGCCCTTCCCAGCGAACATGATCCGCGAGCTCACTGCGTCTGCCGCCAAGATTGCCGTTATCGACCGGAATTTCTCATTCGGCGCCAGCGGTATTTTTGCCCAGGAAATAAAAGCGGCCCTGTGCAATCTCGAAACCCGCCCTCTGGTCTATGGCTATGTTGCAGGACTCGGCGGCCGCGACATTACCCCAGAGGTCATCGAGGACATCTACTGGAGAACCAAAAATAGTACAGCCCCAAAAGGTGACAGCTTGTGGGTGGGACTCCATGAGGTGAGCCATGAATTATGATTCTGAATATATGTGTTCAGGGCATGTCGGCTGCCCCGGCTGCGGTGCCGCTATTGCCATGCGATTCGTACTCAAAGCCCTGGGCGATAAGACGATGATGGTCATACCAGCCTGCTGCTGGTCTATTATTGCCGGACCCTATCCCCAGTCGACTTTGAAAATACCAGTGCTGCATACGGCCTTTGAGACCGGAGGTGCCGCGGCCAGCGGCGTCAGGGCGGCCCAGGATATTAAAGGGGATACTGAAACCACGGTGGTGACCTGGGCCGGAGACGGAGGCACCTTTGACATTGGTTTTCAAGCTCTGAGTGGAGCAGTGGAACGCAACGAAAACTTCATCTACTTCTGTTATGACAACGAAGCCTATATGAATACCGGTGTGCAACGCAGCTCTTCCACCCCTTATGGTGCCAGAACCAGCACCACGCCCGGCCAGCACTGGAAGAGGTTACGCAAAAAGAATATTGTTGAAGCCCTTGGTGCGCACCGTATTCCATACGCCGCTACTGCCAGTATCGCTTTCCCGGAAGATTTGATGGGTAAGGTTGAAAAAGCAAAGTCTATGACTGGATCAAGATTTATCCATATTTTTTCGAGCTGCCCCACTGGTTGGGGTATGCCCTCAGAAATGTCCATCAAGATTGCGCGGATGGCGGTTCAAACCAACATTTTTCCCCTCTACGAGCTTGAGGACGGCATCAGGTACACCATCAACTACACACCCAAGGGCTATCTAGTAAATGAATATTTCAGGCTTCAAGGTCGATTCAAGCACTTAACTGAGAAAGACCTGGCCCATATACAGGAAATGGTCGACGAGGACTGGAATCTATTACGTCGTAAAGCTGGGAGTCAAAACGACATGTCCTAACCCGGATGTTTCATGAATTACTTGCTGCGACCGCGGATATGGCCGTCCTTCCGGGTGTCCTCGGGTGTCGTACCCTGCGACGTACTGTTGAAGCTCCCTGCAGCAAGCTGCAGGGAATCTTCGAAATGTAAGGAATTTATAGCATTTTATTGTAGTTCGCTCGCTAACCCCGCAGCAAGCTACGGGGAATGCGCTCGCCCTGTTGAATCCCGCCTTCGGCGGGTCCGCGTAGCGGAATTCAATAGGGCGAGCTGGAGCATTTTCAGGTACGGTTCGGGTCCAACACCCTGCGGTTGCCCGGTGGCACGTCCATCTTCTTCGCGCTCGCTGCGCTCCGCTCAGTCCCGCAAGCGGGTTCCCAGTTTCACGGTCTCGCGACAGCAATTCATGAAACATCCGGGTTAATGGGTGGTTTGGTCAGAGATCGAATTGGATTCGTTGCGTCCACTGTCAGCGCAATGGAGTTGCTCCATTCTGAGGGGTGGGTTATCATTCAATACACACATTTTGCGGCTTAGCCTGGAAGTTATCTCCTATTTAGCCAGGAGTTGGATAATGAGACGTTTTTGCCATCCCCGCTGCCTTTTCTTGCTGCTTCTTCTCCTGGGGTTTTCTCTTTTGACTCCACCACTGTCAGTAGCGGAAGATAGCTTTCATGGACCATGGGACAGTCCACAATATAAGTCTCTTAGCCAAAAACAGAAGGCAAGCCAGAGAAGCACCTCTATAGCTTCACCTTTTTTCACCTCTCTTCTAACTTTTTTTTCCAAGGCCATCTCTCCGGTTGACGGAGATCGCTGCCCCAGCTATCCCACCTGCGCTGCCTATAGTAAGGAAGCATATGAAAGAAACGGTGCCTTTATGGGCACCCTAATGACTATAGACCGACTGCTGCATGAGGCCGACGAGGCCAGATTTTCTCCCACCGTCAATGTCTACGGGGTAAACCGCATCTATGATCCAGTCTCTGCCAATGAGGTCTGGAAGCGTAAACCCTAACTCAGCTGTCAGCCGTCAGCAGAATAAATTTCTAAAGTGCCTAAATTTAGGAATTAAAGAATTTAGGCACTTTAGAAATTAGAATAACAAGGCCTTTAGAGATTATTGACCAATTCCGATGTGCAATTCCCTAATTCCTTAATTCTTCAATCTACAATTATTTCCTGACGCCCTGCGCCTTATACCTTGCGCCTCCCTTCAATCCGAAATCTAAAATCTGCAATCTAAAATCTCCAATTTGACTCTGATGCAATTAAGTTGCATAATCTAATTATACTGTATAGGAAACTTCGACCTCACAAGATCATACGCAAGGTGACAGAGCTGTGAAAAAGTTGGTCACTTTTGGATTGTTGGTTCTATTCTTGTCTATAGCCCAGATTACTATAGCTCGTCCTCTCATGGTGTTTGTAAGCATTGTGCCCCAAAAGTACTTCTTGGAGAAGATCGGTGGGGATCTTGTTGAAGTTGCCGTAATGGTCCAACCAGGAGCGAGCCCGGCTACCTACGAACCTAAACCCAGACAGATGGTTGCCCTTGCCAAGGCCGATATCTATTTCGCCATAGGCGTACCGTTTGAAGCAACATGGCTCAAAAAGATTTCCGCAACTAACACCAAAATGGTTGTTGTCCATACGGAGGCTGGCATCCAAAAAGTGGCCATGATCACTCATCACCAGCACGAAGAAGAAGCAGAACAGCATCAGGGAAAGACAGGTCAAAGACATGTCCGCCACCTAAGCAAAGATCCGCACATCTGGCTCTCTCCTCCGTTGGTCATGCAACAGGCCAGAAATATATTAAACGGATTGGTTGCTCTAGATAAGGCCCACAGACCCATTTACGAAGCCAATTACAGAAACTTCATTGTGGAAATCGTGGACCTTGATCTTGAGTTGAAAAGAACCTTTGAAACAGACGAGGACCACCTTGAATTCATGGTGTTCCACCCATCCTGGGGTTATTTCGCCCGTGCTTATGGACTGAAGCAGATTCCCATTGAGATGGAGGGGAAAGAACCCAAGCCGGCAGAACTACAGTACCTAATTCAGTACGGTAGAGAGCACGGCATAAAGGCGATTTTCGTCCAACCGCAGTTTTCCTGGCAAGCGGCTCAAACAATTGCGCATTCCCTAGGCGGGCAAATTATTTTGGTGGATCCACTTGCCCCTGACTGGAAGAAGAACCTGCAAGAAGTGGCGGTTAAGTTCCAAACCGCCCTGAGGTGAGGTGTCACATGAAGGATCCAATCATTGAGGTCAGCGACCTCTGGTTCTCTTACAATGGGATTCCTATTCTCAAGGAGGTGAATCTAACTGTTCACCGGGGTGATTTTATCGCCCTTCTCGGCCCCAATGGGGGTGGCAAAACTACTCTTCTCAAACTCTTGCTCGGCCTCCTGAAACCTGAAAGAGGCACCATTCGTGTTTTCGGCGAATCTCCCGAAGAAAGTGCCCCTCGTATCGGCTATATGCCGCAGCACCTTCACTTCAACCAGAGTTTTCCCATCTCGGCGCTCGACGTGGTGCTCATGGGAAGGCTGAAACCTGGCCGAGGCTGGTCTCGGTACACCCGAAAGGATAAATTGGCAGCGGCAGAGGCACTGAAAAGAGTGGAAATGTGGGAGTCTGCAAATCGCCGTGTGGGAGAGCTGTCTGGAGGTCAGCAGCAGAGGGTGTTCATTGCCCGAGCCCTGGTGGATGAACCAGAGGTGCTATTCCTTGATGAACCAACGGCTAGTGTGGACTCGAAGCATCAAACCGATCTCTTTGATATTCTTAAACAACTCAACGAAGAGGTAACTATTATTGTGGTCAGCCACGACGTAGGTATCGTTTCCAGCCATGTCAAATCGGTTGCCTGCGTGAACCAGCAACTGTTCCACCACGACCATGCAGAAATCAACCAAGAGATGCTAGAGCTGGCTTATCAGTGTTGCCCGGTGGAGATCGTTGCCCACGGGCTGCCTCACCGGGTCTTGAAGATCCACGAAGATGATGAGTAAAGGTCGACACCCGTTGTGAGGTGGCGTTTATCTCCCGGTCAGCACCGTTCTGCGACTCCTTCCATCTCAAGGGGTCTTGGGAGTAGTGGAGTAATGGCGTAGTGGAGTAATGGAAACCAAAACACCAATAGGATTTCAGCCTGGTTGCAGCACTCCAAGAAAAATCCGATCAGACAAAGTTGAGCGCTCCTTAATAAACACAAAGCATGAGTGTAAAAGGAACTGGTAGAATGTTTGAAGCTCTTCAGTTTGAATTCATGAGAAATGCTCTTCTGGCAGGTTTGCTCGCAAGCATCGCCTGCGGTATCATTGGCACCTTTGTGGTGGTAAACCGGATAGTCTTTCTATCCGGCGGTATCGCTCATGCAGCCTATGGCGGGATCGGTCTCGCCTTTTTCTTTGGACTGCCTTACGCTGTTGGGACCCTGGGGTTCGCTCTTGTCACCGCCATGCTCATGGCGGCTGTTACCTTGAAGGCCAGACATCGTGCCGACACCGTGATTGGCGTGCTCTGGGCGGTGGGCATGGCTCTGGGGGTTATCCTTCTCGACTTGAAGCCTGGATACAACGTGGACCTGATGAGCTTTCTGTTCGGCAGTATCCTGACTGTCCCAAAGTCGGATTTGTGGTTCATGCTGGCGCTGGATGGTGTCATATTGTTAACTGTGGGTTATTTTTATCATGACTTTTTGGCCTTATCATACGATGAGGATTTTGCCCAAATCAGGGGAGTACGGGTTCGGCGACTTTATTTTCTCCTCTTGGCTTTGGTCGCCATCTCTGTGGTAATGATCATTCGGGTTGTGGGCTTGATCCTCGTCATCGCCTTGCTTACGATCCCACCTTATATTGCTGAGCAATACTCCGAATCTCTATTAACGATGATGTTTGTTTCATTTTTATTGAACTGTTTCTTTACCACCGCGGGACTATGGCTCTCATACACTTTCAATCTCACCTCAGGTGCGACCATAATCATGGTGGCAGGGATATGTTTCTTTATTGTCCAGCTAATGGTCTATATGAAGTCTCAAAAAAGTCTTTCCGGATGATGGGCAGTGGGCAGGATGCAAAGAGCATGGGGTTTGCTTAGAAAGGCAGAGGATTATGTGCGAGCAATGCAACTACGTTAACCTCCTTGAAACTAACGGTTTAGGCCACACTCTCAACAGATTACGTATTTTGGAAATCATCGGCAACAGCTCTCAGCCGTTGAGTGCACAAGAAGTTATGGAAGAGCTGAACAGAACCCGACAGGTCAACCGGGTTACCGTTTACCGTATCCTGGATCTTCTGGTGGCGAAGAGGTTGGTTGAGCGCATCAGCGCTGGCGATCGTTCTTTTCGCTACGGTCTGGCCCCGAATGCGAATCACAAACCTCACTCGCATTTCTACTGTGTGGAATGCGGTGAAATGGAATGTTTGCAGGCCGACCAAATAAACCTAGATACTCAGCCCCTGCAACTCTCATTTTTGGGATTGATCGAAAGAGTCGAAGTCCGTTTCGACGGCATTTGCCAGGACTGTCGTGGGCAGTGACCGCGTGGAGTTAAAGGAATAGGCATTATGTGTAATTCGAGATGCCAGATGCGAAATGCGAAATGATAAATGAGAAATGTAGAAAGGACTACTCTCCCTGGTCAGGATAGCGTTGTTGGATTGATCGCATTACATCAAGAGAGGACAGGAAGACCTTGATAAGATCTGGATCAAACTGCTGCCCAGCCCCCTGCTCCATGGTCTTGATGATATCACTTTCGTCCCAGGCTTCTTTGTAGGCCCTCTTTGAGGCCAGAGCGTCGTAGACATCGGCAATAGCAACTATCCTGCCGAACAGGGGGATCTCCTGTCGTTTCCTTCCTGGTGGCTTACCTTCTTGGCCGGCAGAACTCAAAGCGTTTTCTGTAGAGGACAAATCAATTTTGCCAGGATAACCCTTTCCATTCCACCATTCATGATGGTTCAGGGCAACTTCTGCTGCAGCCTCATCAAAATCCGATTTCTTGTCAATGAAGAGTCTGGCTCCGAAAACGGCGTGTTGCTTCATGACCTTGTATTCTTCGTCGGTAAGTCGTCCGGGTTTCTTCAGAATCTTATCCGAAATGGCAACCTTACCCACATCATGGAGCATGGCTGCCATCCGCAAAATATCCCGCTTTAACTGGATTTCTTTTTCAGGAACGCCGTTCTTTCTCGCCCAGCGTTCGTAGATCTCCACAGAATAGGCGCCAACCCGATTGACATGAGAACCTGTCTCTTTGGGATCACGCAGTTCCGCCATTCTGATCATCCGCAAGATCAGAGTTCGAGTCATCTGTGCTCTTTCCAAAGCCACGGTAGCCATGCTGGCAAAATGAACCATCATCCTTTCATCGTCATTGGAAAAAGGAATGATGCTGCCCTCATCGTACTGGGCATTGATAACTTGGAGAACTCCAATGACCTCTTCACGGACTGTCTTTAAAGGAATCGCCAGAACCGAGTGGGTCTTATAGCCGGCAGTCTCATCAAACTGTCTACTGAAGCGATATGGGACAGTACTTTCAAGTTTGTAGACATCATGAATATTCAGTGCCTGACCGGTAATTGCCGAGTAGCCTGCAATGCTGCTCTCATCTGCGGGAATTGAAAAAATATTGTAGATAAGCTTCTCTCCTGGCGGCAGTCTTTCTTGAAGCGTGGCATTTTGGGTATAGGTGAAACGCAACTGATCTTTATCTCTAATGTATATTGATCCGGCGTCGGCGTTAACAACCCTTCTGGCCTCCGTAAGAATCTGCTCCATGAGAATGTCGAGGTCCTTGACCTGATTGAGCTCGGTTCCAAGCCTGGTAAGAACCTCCAGTTTCTGTTTTTCTGTAAGCATGCTGTTGCTCTCCGCCGAAAAAGTTCAGGCTCCCGATCACTGGCAGCGCCAGCGCAGCACTAAACCGCTTTCAGTTACTGCTTAATGTAAAGGACTTATCCCTCGCCGTCAAATTACTAACTAGTGCTCATCCGGAAATCTCTTATTTCCGGATGGACACTAGCTAGTCCTTATCCCTTTATGTCACCAGGAAAAACAGCAAAAAACATACCACCCAGTCCTTCGTCTGTCCACCCCTGTCCGATCTACCCAATAATGGGAAGTTGGAAGTTAGGCGTTACGCAAATAACACCTAGCGTTTCAATCTTTTCGGGACACTGATTACGGTGGCAAACCAGTGAAATCTTAATTATTTATCCTGCTAAGGGGGCCAGGTGACACTTTTTCTCTTGCCACATTTAACACCATCTTGTAGCCTGAAAACAGCCCATTTTTCTTCTCAACTGCGCTACATTTGTCTCAATTCTGCAGTTGTCCGGTAAAGTTGAAACTGATACCGCCAAATCCAGTTGGGCAAGAAACAAGTTAGTCAGCATGTGGCCAGTGTCCTTTCCCCAGGGGACCCGGATGGAAGACAAAGATAAGACAAAAAAACAGCTCTTAGATGAGCTAAACATTTTACGCCGGAGAATTACTGAATTGGAAGCCTTGGCAAGCGAGCGCGATCCGGCGGGGAATACTCCGCGTGAGAGAGAAAAGAGATACCACGCCATAGTAAAAGCATTTGATGGAATAATATATATTTGCTCGGAAGATAATCGCATTGAGTTTATGAACGATCTGTTGATCGAACGCACCGGCTATGATGCAACCGGGGAATTGTGCTACCAGGTTCTCCATGATCGCGATTCCATCTGCCCCTGGTGCCTCAACGAACAGGTACTTAAGGGTGAAACCGTAAGGTGGGAAGTGCAAAGCCCCAAAGATAACCGATGGTATTATGTTGTGAATACACCCATATACAATGCCGACGGCACAGTATCCAAGCAAGCTATGATCTTGGACATCACAGACCGTAAGGAAATGGAAGAGGCACTCGAAAAAAGCGCTGAAAAAATAAAGCTATTTGCTTACTCCGTATCCCATGATCTAAAAAGTCCTGCTGCTGCCATCTACGGCTTGGCAAAGCGTCTCCATGAGCGCTATTGGGAAAGTCTTGATGAAAAGGGCAGGAGGTATTGCGAACAAATACTGCGGTCTTCCCTGCATGTGGGAGCGCTCACAGAGAAAATTAACGCCTACATCGAGGCTAAGGAAGCACCCCTAAAGACCGAACACATAGATATAAAAGAGATTCTTCAAATCATTAGAGACGAATTTGCTCCCAGGTTGACTATCCGTCAGATCGACTGGCAAGAGCCTGAAATCATCCCCAAGGTTAAGGCAGATAAGCTGTCCGTCCTCAGGGTTTTTAGAAATTTCGTAGACAACGCCTTGAAATACGGTGGAGAAGATTTGAGCGAGATCAGAGTTGGATACCAGGAAGCTGACAACTTCCACGTTCTTTCTCTAAGCGACAACGGTGCTGGCATACGCGGCGGGGACTACGAAAGACTCTTTGCCGCATTTCGCCGAGATGAATCATCTACGGCCGTCGCAGGAGCTGGACTCGGATTAGCCATAGTGAGCGAGATTGCAGAGCGCCACGGAGGTAGGGTCTGGGCGGAGTCTGGCAAGGACGGAGGAGCAACATTTTGCATATCCCTGTCAAGAAATCTCTGAAGAGGTTGTCCGACAACCCTTCAAATGGTTGCGGCTGTCATTCTGAGCGAAACGAACAATCTCATGGATTCAGACACTTACTACTTAGAGATTCTTCGGCTGGCGCCTCAGAATGACGTTGTCGGACAGCCTGTGAACGGTTATTTGCACTGGACTTTCTTTCAGTGCATCTCCCTGGTAATAAAACCATAATTAAAGACGACCTGGACAAAAAGAACTAAATCCAGAGGAGATTTCGAATTGCGAATTTATCATTTCGCATTTCTCATTTCTTCATTGGGGATAAGCAATGAGGATTGTGTTCGATACTGTTCTTTCAATGCTCGATGCGCAATGTAAAATGACCAATGCCTAATGATGCATGCGCTATACGCTTTGCGAAAGGTTCAGGAGGTCGAGTATGGGTGAACGTAAGAGGTTTATTTTATTGATTTTCATTATGACAGCCGTTTCCATGGTTGTCGCCGGAATTACCATCTTCGTCCTTTACGAAACAGCTTTTGAGCAAGAACGTGAAAGGCTGGTGGAGACCGTTCAAAGCCAGGCGAGTCTCATGGAAGCCATTGCCCGATTCGATGCTGCTCGCGCCAAAAGCAATCCAGAATCTTATCCCGGCGGTCCAGCAGTTGCCACCTTGAGCCAGATCATAGATGCACACGCACATTACAAGGGGTTCGGTGAGACGGGAGAATTCACCCTTGCTCGCCGTGCGGGGGATGATATTTTTTTCCTGCTCAGGCACCGCCATTCTGACCTGGATCAGCCTAAATCCGTCCCTTTTAGCTCAGAATTGGCCGAGCCCATGAGAAGGGCTCTGTCGGGGTTATCCGGTACCTTGTTGGGACTGGATTACCGCGGAGAACTCGTTCTGGCAGCACACGAGCCGGTGTCAGAATTGGGCGCGGGCATAGTGGCCAAGATTGATCTGGCTGAGATTAGGGCTCCGTTCATTAGAGCGGCACTGATGGCCATTTTTGCTGCGCTCTTGGTGGTCTTGGTGGGTGCCGTTGTTTTCCTTCGTGTTAGCAATCCCATCATAAGACGGTTGGAGGAGCGCACCGTTGAACTCTCGAGGGCGAACCAACAACTCGGGCTACAAATACAGGAGCGCAAGGAGACAGAAGAAGCGCTGCAAGAGGCCCATGCCGAGCTTGAGCAACGGGTGCAGGAGCGGACTGCCGAACTCTTGCAAGCAAACGAAAAGCTCCAGCAGGAAATAGAAGAGCGCAAGCGAGCGGAGGAGGCAACCGGGCAGGCTGAAGATAATTATAGGCTCTTAGTACAGAATCTTCCAAGCATTGTCTATAAAGGATACCAGGACTGGTCTGTGGAGTTGTTTGATAAAAAAATCGAGTCATTAATTGGTTATAGTGTTGATGATTTTCATTCCCAGAGGCTGAAATGGAGTGACTTGATTGTTGAGGAAGATCTCGAGGCAGTGAGGGAAGGCTTTATTGCGGCCCTAAAAACAGATAAGTCGTATGTTAGAGAATATAAGATTAGAACTGAGGCTGGGAATATTCTTTGGATTCAAGACAGAGGGTATATTATTTGTGATGACAATGGCGAGATTGAATATGTGAGCGGAGTCTTTTTTGATATTACAGAGTACAAGCGGGTGGAGGAGGAACAAGCTCTGTTGCGGCGTCGTCTCGAGGCGTTGTGGGAAATAGCCCGTATGACTGACGCCAGCCACCAGAAATTGTGTGACCGCGTTCTGACCGAAATTTTAGATCTGACGCAAAGCCGCTACGCTTTCTACGGTTTCTTCAACGAGGATGAGAGTATGATGACACTCCATTCCTGGTCAGTGGAAGCTTTGGAGTCATGCCAAGTTATCGACAAGCCTCTTCACTTTCCCATCATGGAGGCAGGGATCTGGGCCGATGCAGTCCGCGAGAGGAGGACTTTAATCATCAATGATTATAAGGAAGACCATCCCAAAAAGAAGGGGTTACCTAAGGGTCATGTTCCACTCTCCAGGCTACTGGTGGTTCCCGTTTTCAGTTACGACCGAATTGTTGCACTGGCAGCCGTCGCCAACAAATCCACTGAATATAAGGAAGAAGATGCCAGGCAAATCGATGCCTTTGCCACCAACGTGCAAGTGATAATGGAGAGCCAGCGGTCACGGGAAGCACTGACGAAATCAGAGGAGGAACTCCGGATTCTCTCTTCCCAGCTTCTAACAGCCCAGGAGCTGGAAAGGGGAAGGATCGCCCGGGAACTTCATGACGGCATTGGCCAGTCTCTGAGTGCCATAAAGTTTAGAGTTGAAGACGCCGTCGGACAAATAGCCAAAGGTTTACCTGATTCAGGTGCCCACTCATTGAACAGCCTAATTCCCCTTATTCAGAGCACCGTTGAAGAGGTTCGAAGAATAACCATGGACCTCCGGCCCGCCACCCTGGATGACCTGGGCATCTTGGTAACAATTGGTTGGTTTTGCCGTGAATTTCAGAACACATATTCGACGGTTCGAATTGATAAAGATATCAGCATCGATGAGAGCGACGTCCCTGAATCTTTGAAGATAGTGATCTACAGAGTCTTGCAGGAAGCCCTGAACAACGTAGCAAAACACAGTGGGGCAGACAGGGTGACTATTGCTTTGAAAAAAAGAAACAGTGACATCGAATTGGCTATTGAGGATAATGGCTGCGGCTTCGATCTCGAGGAATCTCTCTCGGGTGATAGCTCCGAGAGAGGCTTTGGATTAGGCAGCATGAAGGAGCGGATAGAATTCTCCGGGGGGTCTTTTTCTATTGAGTCGGCCGGACAAAAAGGGACCGTCATCGCGGCATTTTGGAAAAGCTAAAGGGATTTGAGATTGCAGATTTAAGCACGTTTGCGTCTTTTTCAAATCTACAATCTAAAATCCCCAATCCAAAATCGTATTAACTCTCCTTGGTCTTCGTTCTCAAATCTGCAATCTACAATCCAAAATCTGCAATCCTACTACCTTGTTATCAACCCTCTTTCCATTGCGTAAGCAGTTAGGGCTGCGGCACTATGGAGGTCCAACTTTTTCATGAGGTTGGCCCGGTGTTTTTCCACCGTCTTCACACTAATACAAAGGTAGTCGGCGATCTCTTTATTCTTGTGTCCTTCAGCAATCAGTTTGAGAATTTCACGCTCCCGTTTGGTAAGTGTATCCCAGGGGGACTCATAGGTCTGCCTGCCCGCCAGATACCCTTCTATCACCAACTGTGACACGGCGGGACTCAGATAACGCTGTCCCCCCAGAACACTTCTTATAGCCATTACCAGTTCCCTAGAAGAGGCATCCTTCAAAACATATCCGTCAGCACCAGCCTGGAGAACCTCGAGGACGAATTCTTCGGCCTTGTGAACGGTCAGGGCCAGAACCCTGGTCTCAGGGATTCGATTCTTTATCTCCCTGATGGCCTCAACCCCATTCATTCTAGGCATGGAGAGATCCATCAGGATAAGATCAGGCTCGAGTTGCTCAACGCGCCGGATGGCTTCGCGGCCATCCTTTGCTTCGCCCACCACTCGGAGTTCCGGTTCGGAAGAGAGCAGGGAACGTAAACCCTCTCTTAAAATGGTATGATCCTCGGCAATGACAATTCTACTTTCTTCTTTCACTGCGGCACCAATCCACGCGCTTAAACGGTTTCTGTAAGAGTACAATCTGAGCAGTCATCTGTAAAGAGTTTGCGGTTAATTTCTGTCCACTCCCGAATATTGCCCTCCTAAAATACAGTGTAATATGACCCTATCTACTGTATTCTCCCCATTTCTACCGCAGAGACTATTGATGTAAAGTAAATAAGTTTAACTTATCCTGAGGAACTCTCGCTTTCTAGAACCGTACCCATTGCGGGGTATAGCTGCATGTTAAAGACATTGATCGTTGAGGACAATGCTCCTTTTCGACAATCTCTCCGGGAGATGCTTTGCGAGCGATTTCCTGCCATGGTTGTTGACGAGGCTGAGAATGGGGAGGAAGCCATGCAGAAAGTCGAGGACTCGCTTCCTCATCTCGTTTTTATGGACATAAAATTGCCGGATGAAAACGGCCTCGAGATAACCAGAAAAATAAAGGCACGTCATTCCAACATAAGAGTAATAATCCTTACTAGTTATGATTTGCCTGAGTATCGTGAGGCCGCAGACCAGTACGGCGCCGATTACTTCCTTGCCAAGGGTTCTTCCAGCAGAGAGGAGATTATGGCGCTAGTCGATGATATCTACTCCAAACTGGACCTTTAAGCTCCCCGACAGAATGCTTCCTGGCCCCACCTACATTCAAGCCGTTGTCAAATACAGTGCTTATCGTCACAAAATACTCACTTCACCTGATTTACTTACCACTCAATATCAGTAGCCTGAGAGACATATTTTTATCTCCATTTCCTACAACCTGAGATACAAGATTTTGTTGCTCATAATCGAGTGTTCTGGTTGTTTCGCCATTTCAATCTTATGGAGGAGTTAGAGTATGTCTGCCTCGCTGAATGAATTATGCCTGGATGTGACCAGCCAAGAGCTATTGCATGAATATGTTTGGGACATTGCGAAATCCGATCCTGCGGAAAAGTGCGATGCACTTGGTGGTCAGCAACAGTCGGATGGACTGGACCACAAGCAGAATATTCTCGGAAAGCTAAATTCCGTGGGAACCAGCGTGGTTCAGGACACAGATGATGACAATCTTTTTCAAACCAATCTTGTCAGTGTCTACCTTCAAGATGTGTCTCGCTACCAATTGCTCACTCCCGAACGAGAGATCGACCTGGCCCGAACCATAAAAGAAGGTCAAGAAGCCCTGGTCCACTTGGTTGACGTACACTGTGCTTCTGAAGACCATTTCGGGGATCTCCGGAAGATAATTCTTGTGTGGCAGGGCGAGGTGAAAACTTATCCTGGTCTACGTGAAAAGATTGTCGACCACACAGTTTCTTCCTTGGAACGTGCCGCAGCACAGGAGGGTGCACCTGAAATATGCTCGAGACTTCTTACTGAACTGAGGACCGTGGTTGCCGCAATGGATGGAGCTAAGGATGAAATGGTTAAAGCTAACCTCAGATTGGTACTGAGCATCGCTAAACGATACCGGGGTCGTGGTCTGAGTTTTCTCGACCTCATCCAAGAGGGTAACATGGGGTTGCTCAAGGCGGTTTCTCGATACGATTACACCAGGGGTAACCGTTTCAGCACTTATGCCACCTGGTGGGTGCGGCAGTCCATTATCCGAGCCATTTATGAAAAGACCAATACTATCCGGCTGCCCGTACATGTCATTGAGATGAAAACCTCCTTCTACAAGACATTGTCCGAGCTTGCTGAAGATCTTGGCCGCGAGCCCAGCCCTTTAGAGATAGCTGAGCACAGCGGTTTGTCCCTTGAGAAAGTTACAATGCTCGCCCAGTTGTCCAGCCGTCCAGCTTCCCTTGAAGCGACGGTCGGCAATAGGGAACAGAGACTGGGTGAATTTCTTGAAGACAAGAAGACTCTTTCCCCATTGGAAGGAATCAGCCAACAGGAACTCGTCGAGGTCACTCGTAAGGTCCTCGCCTCCCTCTCTCCCCGGGAGGAAGGAGTACTCAAGTCGCGTTTCGGTATCGATGGCAGGCCCACGCAGACCTTAAAGACCATTGGCGGCAGGTTTGGAGTATCGAAAGAACGTATTCGTCAGATTGAGAAAAGGGCCCTACAAAAGCTGCGCAGCACCTCGCGCTCCAGTCAACTTGAGTGCTTTATCGACTAACGGCCATAGGGCAAGTCCAAGATCCAGCCTTGCGGGGGGCAGAGTTGAATGGTTTTGCCGGTGAAGATGGCTGGTGGTCTTGGAGTACTGAAATATTTGAGTATTGGAGCATTGCAAAATATCAAATTCCAAGCACCAAATTACAAACAAATCTCAAATTCCAATATTCAATGACCAAAACAAAAAACAGGTTTGGAATTTCGA
>Ga0209536_100003511_pt1 | contig 25150 bp, 51 predicted proteins | sample DeeMarSeWOR28_12_FD_187461 | JGI IMG/M metagenome (GOLD analysis project Ga0209536, IMG submission 187461) | Marine sediment microbial communities from White Oak River estuary, North Carolina - WOR-2-8_12 (SPAdes) (version 2) | ecosystem: Environmental > Aquatic > Marine > Intertidal zone >...
CGGGGCAAATCGGTGGAAAGAGAAGATAAGAGGGTTTTAGAGTCAATGCTTATCCAGAACAACGGTGTCAAATGTCCTGATTGTGGGAAGAAGATGAAAATTGGCAACCGTAGATTTGGTGATATCATTTGTGGTTGCAAAACTCTTCTTCTGGCTCTGCTTATCTTCCTGATACCTTTTACTTCTCATGCCGGTTTCTTTGATGAAAAACATGAACTGATAATTGGATATGCCCCCTACTGTTACCACTGGAAAAGAGATAGAGAATACAATGAAAATGATAATCATGCAATTCTGATTGCTGTTGATAACTGGTTCGGTTTAACCTTCCGCAATAGTTACTATGACCGCACTTTTGCTGCGGGTTATGTATTCAGAACAAAAAAATGGAAACCGTTTGACTCTGAATTTTATATGCGTGGTAATTTACTTGTCGGTTTGGTTCATGGATACGGTGATCGGTTTACTTTGAACTTCAATGGTGTCGCTCCTGCTGCCGCACCTACCGGTGAGATTGGATACAAAAAACTTGCCGGTCATGTTATGGTGCTACCGGCAGTCGCAACCTTTATGGTTTCATATTCGTGGGATATTTTCGGGAAGTAGTGTACAATTGAATAAAAGGATGGTATAGTATATATGGAATTTACTTTTTGGGATTGGGTAGTATTGATTGCATGGGCCGTGGGAATGATAGAAGTAATTTGGCTTATATTCGATGAAGCAAGTCCTTGGGGAGAATGAAAATGGCAAGAAAGTTCCATGACAACTTAATTGACATCGATAACTTGGATCGTTTTTCATACGAACAATTACGCAAGATGGTAAGAATTATCCACAACGAAATGTATAAAAGAGAAGGCGAAAAACCGATTGGTTATGCTTGCTGCGAGTGTGATTTCACAAACGTAGACTTTTGGACAGTCTATAATCATCTAAGAGACGATCATGGTTATCCTGAAGAGGATGCCGGTATAGGAACAAGGAGAATACTTCGATGAAATGTATCAGTGACGGTGAATACATCTACAATGTGAAAGACAAAGAAGCCTATCGTCTGGTAGAAGAAGGATACACCTTCGTTCCAAGATCGGAGTGGAAAAAATACCAACCGAAAGGTTGTGATGGTGTGAAAAATCCACGTAAACAGAAAGTCAAAATGGGGGGTAACTCATGAAGAAAACAATTGCAATTTTTTTGACGGCAATGTTCCTGTTCTCTTTCGTGGCAGGATGTGGTGACAACAAAGTGATCGATGGGAAAGAGTATACCACATACGGTTTTCTGAACAAATCGGAGAAGCGAAATCCAAATGTTCAGTATGAACTGATTGTTGGCAATGTGATCTGGGGAATACTTCTGGTCGAAACCATCATTGCGCCTGTTTACTTCTTCGGCTTTTCGCTCTATGAGCCTGTGGGCAAAAGGGGTACTGTTGAGCCGGGAGTTGTTTCATTGCGTATGCAACCACAACCACACAAACCGGATTTTATGAAACAGTGGACAGGAGCAGAGAAAAAATGAAAGCACTTGTTTTGATACTTTGCTTCTTTGCAATCATCAGTTGTACACGGTCTGTGCCTTTACCTGATCCCTGTTTTGAAAAGGGAGAGTTTGCAGTATCCAAGTTGACCGGTGAGAAGGTTTTTATAGTGGATACGAACTGGTATAACTATGAACCCTTCAAACAAAATGGAAAAAGGGGTTGGCAGTACAAAATCAAACGGGTAAACAGAAACGGTGATACAGTTACCGAATGGCTGCAAGAATGGGAACTTGTCTGCAATAGAACAGGGAAAGAGGATAGATACAAATGAATACATTAGGGAAAACAATTTTACTTCTATTGGGCCTGATCGTTTTACTATCTGCGTGTTGTGACAATCCAGAATACAAAGATGGTGAAATTGTCCATCACAAATTGGGTTCTACCGAAATGGTTATAGTAAAGAAATCGTGTACAGGAGCTTGTGGTGATGGATGGATATACACCTTGAGATATGTAGAGGATGAAACCAAAGACGGAAAGAAAATTCTGGGCAACCAACAATTCTGTGGATCGGAATTGCTTCCGATAGCAAAAGAAGAAAAGAAGTCTTTTGAAAAAGGAAGTGAATACAACCCATATGGAGAATAGATGGTAATACTGATTTTGAATTTACTTGGAATTGTTTTACTTACTCTGGTTGTACTGTTTATTGGTGCATTACTATGGGCATGGTTCTGGCCCGAATTCTAAAAGGAGATCGATATGAGCGAATTCCCGATGAAAATGGAAATGGAAATAGATAACTTCTTCGATGATGAAATCGATGTAGAAATCATGGTACTAAGGTATCCAAAATGCATTACTATCGATCTGCTTGAATATGGATCATATTCAAAGAACGTCAAAATATTTAGAGATGATAACGGTGCCGTAAAACTGAAAATAACAGACTTCAATAGTAAAATGGAAATTGTTGAAGGAAGACCAAAATACAAAAAAGAAAGCACGTTCACACTAATAGAAGAAAGGGAGAGTGACTTATGAAAGATGTATTGATTATCGTGGATATGCTGAATGACTTCGTGGATACAGAAAAAGGAGCATTGGCATTTCCGAAAGCAAAAGAGATAGTGAACGCTATCAGAGAGAAGTTGGATGCGTACAGGGATGCAGACAAACCTATCATCTATATCTGTGATGCTCATGATCCAGATGATGAAGAGTTCAAACGTTTCCCGAAACACGCAGTCAAAGGCACATGGGGAGCAGAGATTATCAACGAATTGAGACCGCTATCAAAGTCTTACAAACAAAACCGCACATTTGTGCTGACGAAAACACGCTACAGCGGCTTCTTCAGTACTGATCTGGACAGAATACTTCAGTACTTCCCGATTGATACCGTAGAGGTCTGTGGTGTCTGTACTTCCATCTGTGTCATGGATACGGTAGGTGGTTTGGCAAACCGTGATTACAAAACCTTCGTGGACATGGATGCCATTGCCGACTTCGACAACGATATGCATGATTTCGCAATCAAGAGAATGGAAGCAATATACGGAACCGAAATCGAACTACCGATGGTGCTGCCGTGAGAATAATTGCATTGATTATCGCTTGTCTGTTTGTATTCGCTTGTGGTGATGAAGAGGTAGTAAAAGAGCCGGTGAAACGAGTTGATCCAAAAGCACATCTTTTCGAAACAGAGAAGCGAAAATTGGATGACGGAAGAGAATTGGAAGACAGTGGGTTGATAGCGACAGAAGAAAATCCACTTGGTATCGCTCCCGGTCAGATTTGGGCAATCGATCTTACCAATCCATTTGAAAAGGATGTCGATCTGATAGTAATAACCGGGGTCAAAGATGGATATGTTCAATTTGAATATGTCGATGGAAGCGGTAATCCTTGGGTGAAACCTATACGTTGGTTTCAGAACGAACGTTATAGGAGAGTAAAATAGGAAAGGAGATAACAATGCTACCATCTGATAAGTACAATGCTCTTGACAACGATCTTTACAAGTTCACCATGCAGCAAGCGGTGTTACACAAATACCCTGATGCAAGAGTGAAGTATAGATTCAAGCTACGCAATCCAGAGATGGTCAATCAAATTGATAGAGCATCGTGGTTCAGGGATATAAGCACTGAGATTGATCGGTTCTGTGATATCCGGTTTACTGATAACGATCTTTCCTATCTGAGAAGTATTCGATTCATGAAACCAGATTACATTGACTTCCTTGAAGACTTCACGTTCAAGCGGAGATATATTGACCTGAAGATGAACAGTGATGCTCTTCCTGAAATAACCATTGAGGGGCCGTGGGTTCAAACAATCCTTTTTGAAGTTCCTTTGTTGTACATCGTTTCCGAAACATATTCCCAGAAGAGAACAACCGTATGGAATACTCTTCCGTTTATAAAGGAAACGGTTTCGGAATTGAGTGAATACAGTTTTCCATATGCCGACTTCGGAACAAGGAGAAGGTTTTCGTGGACACACCATTATCTTCTCATAGAACAGCTAGCAAAGACGGATGCCCTTGTAGGAACATCGAATGTTTTACTAGCGAAACAGTTTGGGCTGAAACCAATCGGAACAATGGCACATGAATGGCTACAGGCACATCAGGCATTGTTCAGGGTTCAGGACTCCCAGAAGGAAGCATTGGACGCATGGGCAAGCGAGTACAGGGGAGATTTGGGAATCGCTCTTTCAGACGTTGTGGGGTTCAATGCATTCCTAGAAGATTTCGATCTTTACTTCTCCAAACTCTTCGATGGCTGCCGACATGACAGCGGTGATCCTTTCGAATGGTGTGACAAACTCATTCAGCATTATGAGATGTTGGGTATAAATCCAAAAACAAAAATTGCGGTGTTCTCCGATGGTCTTGACTTCAAAAAGGCAAACGATTTGTATGTACAGTATAAGGATCAAATCAATGTCTCTTTTGGAATTGGAACACACCTTACCAACCGCTGTGATTTTACTCCTTTACAAATTGTTCTAAAGATGGTAGAATGCAACGGTAAACCGGTAGCAAAGATTTCGGACTCAAGCGGCAAGGGGATGTGTGAAGATGACAACTACCTTGACTATTTGAAATATGTATTCAACATAGGAGAGTAAAATGGATATTGCATTGTTCGTTACTAAAATTTTGGCGTTTATGTGTGTGTTAGCAGGGGTATTTGCCATAGGCAATTATTATGCTTCTACTATGATTTGGAATCTATGTGCAGTGTTTTTATGGACTCATATTATTCTTATGGAATGGAAGTATTGGGATACACATTCGCTTCGTGATTGGATTCGAAAAATAAAGGAGTAATCCATTGGAACCATATTGGTTATCAAAAAGATTATGGAATTTTATGACAAGTGGGAATGCCACCCCGCCCGAATGGTCGTTTACACGATTCAGAGAGATGAGCGACCTTATCTACAAATGGGAAGAAACAAACGTAGAGGAAGGAGTTTATTTCGTATGAGTAAACTATTCAAGATAGTTATCGGAATTATGTCAATCGGTGTCGTTATTGATATTGTTATGTGGGTTCGTTATGCCATATACCATTATCATATGACAAGGATGGAATACTTCTGGGCGAATTGGGAAGTACTTGTTCCCGCAACTCTCCTTGTAATTATTCCATATGCAATTGTGATTTGGAAGAAAGGATAAACCATGACTGTATTCATTTATATGGGTCTTGTTATTTTCTTTTTGATTACATATTCTGGTCAGCATCCCGTGGCTTTCTGGATTTTCATGTTTGCTCTTCTATTGGAAGGCATCTCTCTTGGCTTTCAGTGGCGAAAAGAGAAGAAGGATGAGCCGAATGGGATTGGATGAATGGAGAACGGATGAGAGACAAACTGAAAATAGGAATTGATGTCCACGGTGTACTCGACACGTACCCAGAAGTAATTATACCCATGATGAGAATGTTCAGGATCATGGGGCATAAGAACATAATCATCTCTGGGCCTACTCTGTCCATGATAGAGAAGGATTTGAAGAAGATACCGGGAATGGAGAACCATAACAAATATCCGTTTCTGGTTGAAGGAATATGTTCGGTTGTCGATTTCCTGAAAGCGAACGGATACAAAACTTGGAAGGATGACGATGGAAATGTCTGGGCGGCAGAAGAAGATTGGTGGACATCAAAAGCAAAGATTTGTAAGGATGAAGAAATAGATATTCTTATCGATGATAGCAGACGCTACGAATCTGCATTCAAACTTATCAATACACGGTTTGTGCATATTGATGAAATTCTAAATGGATTGTGGGGAGTGTGAAGCATCCTGATGGTCTTCCTATATAGACCCTAACAAATTTCAAGGAGAAGAAAATATGACTGCATTAGAAGAGAAGATTCTCGACTATCACGATTTTACTACCATCGACACACCCAAAGAAGAGCGAGACAAAAAGAATGTCGGTGATATCTGGATCAATGCTGCACAATGCCTTTTGTGTGGTGAAGTGGTTCGATCCAGAAATCGTCATGATTATAGATACTGCAAGTGTGGCAACGTTGCTGTAGATGGTGGAAGCATGTACATCAAACGTTCTTACAAGGAACCAGACACTTTCAAGGATATCGTTGTTCTTTTCAGTGATGTCAAAACCGATGACATAGATTAGGGGGGTTGACAAACCTGTTTCCATGTGATATAATCTCCATATCGAAAACGGAAGGAGTGTACAATGGCAGAGAGATGTGTTAGTGATAGAGAAATGTGGAGCATCTATCAGGGCAACAACTATACTGGTAGAAATGATCGCAGAAGTAAAAAGGATCGCAGAACACATTTTTCTTACCTTCCTGAAAACATGGAGAGAAGAAGGCGAAAGGGAGACAGGAGAAAAAATGAAACTTCGCAAAACGGATACAGGTAAGCCCTTCATCCAACTGGATGAAGGTCAGTTGTTTTTCAGTGATCTGACCGCAACCAAAAAAGGATGGAAGTACATAAGTTTCAAAACATATACTGTTACTGAACTTTGTACCAGTGCAGCGAACAGAAAGAAACCGGTCAAGAACGCAAAGACAGTAAAGATCGGTGAGAACGTCAATGTGATTCTTGACATGGAATTCAAACGTGGCAGAACTTCTTCGAAACCAGAGGGTGTTGGGCCACCTAACGGAACGATGAAGAGAAAGACCACTGCCGAATTGAGAGAGATATTCAGCAAGTATGTCGATGAAGACCTTATCTTTCCGTTCGACAAACTGAAGGATTTGAAAGCGGAATTGAACACACCAAAGAAAGTAAAACGCAAGAGAACAACTTCGGTGCCTGTTTCATCCAGTAAACCGGAGAGAATTCAGAAGAAGAAAAAGCGAGTGATGAAAAGGAAATCACGTCCAAAGAAGAAAACGAAAAGGAGAAAGAAGAAATGAAAAAATATGTGCAGGACATGATTGATCTTTTGCTTGATATCCACGATGATCCATATAAACTTGAAGAGATCAAAATTCTTGGTGGACTACAACATACAAACACAGCACAAGGCGCAGTTGCAGGACTTGTGAGATACCTTGTAAATATGAGAGACGGAAATGAGTAAAAAGGTAGTATGTTATAACTACGGGTTGTTACATCAGATTGCAAATAAAATATATTATCATGAGGAACATCCTCAACGTAAAGAAGAACTTATTGATGAAGCAATGGAACTAGCCCGTAAGGGAAAACCATATCACGAAAGAAAGGAGTAAACATGGAACCTAGCTTGGTAGCAATTCTATTGGATATGACGTTTATTGATTTCATGAACTTTCTGGTTGTGTTTGTCTTCTTCGTTCTTCTGTATTGGGGAACCTATGTAGCACTTCCCGAATACCATGAGATAATCGACAACACCAAACCAGAGAAACCTATGATCATGTTGCCCACAGGAATCAACCGTTTTCTGAATGCCTTCGTTCCAGTTGGATATGTGGCATTTATCATGATCATCCTTTTGGTGTAGTCATGAATATCAATGAAATAAGAAACCGGATACGTGACATCATCATAACCGATGACCGGGAAAGACTTACCGTTCTGAAGAATAAGAGAAATACGATTGTTCGTTATCGGTTGAAAGAAGAAGGTGAGAACATCGATTTTGCTTCCAGACTGTTCACATACAGGGTACAGAAGCATTTGGGTATAACCGCAAGACCACGTATCTGTAGAAAACGAACGGGAATATGGTTGGAGTCAGTGATATGAGCAACAATTGTAACTATAAACCAACAGAACGAATAGGCTTATATATCATGGTTTTCATGATTCTGTTGTCTACCTGTTCAATGGAAGACAAGATAAACAAGATGAACAGGCAGATGGACAAGATAGAAAAACGAGTGGTTGAAAAGACATATGGTGAATAACTTAGGTGAAAAGGAGAAGCAAAATGAAACGTAATTCAATGATAGCAGTCCTTTTGGCAATCACATTTATCTTTGCCGGTTGTGGTCTCAAACTTCAATCTCCGATTGCAAAGAAAGACAAACCGGAACCAATGGTGGAGAAGAAAGCAGAAGAAGATGTTCTGGTTGGCATCCTGTCTAAAAAAGATGGTGATGATCTTCAGGTGCATCTTGCTTACTTGCTCCGCAACGGCAGGGTAGAAAAGCGTGAAACCACATCAAAGCGTTTCCTGAACGGTCAGACGTTGACCTACGAGAAATGGTTGGTCTCCGATGCAGGGGAGAATTATCACGTAGTTGTTATCGAAAACAAGATTCTTAGCGGAATCGAACCAATCAATGAAGTCAAAGATTGGGATAAGTATCAGCCGTTCTGGAAGAAGTATTCTCCTGTTGGTGGGTGGAATAAATGAGCAAGAATCGAAAACTGTCCAATGAAAGGTTAGGAGAAAAATGACGATTATTCTTTTTATTTTACTTTTTGTGTTTTTGCCGTTGATCATTCTTGCGTTCATACGCAATTCCTTGACGCTGAAGTATGCACTTCGATGGAATCAAGAAGTTTACAATTGCAGGAAGAGAATGCTTGATGCAGATCGATCCGATATCATGGAAAAAATATCCTATGATGAGATGTATGCTGCACAACAGGAATACTACAAATTCTTCCTGTCATTCTGGAAATGGAGATTTGAAGATTCGATCATCGACAAAGGCTTATACAACTTCGTAACTATGTGGGATGACAATTTGGATGAATCACTGAAGAATCCATTTTAGAGGGAAAATATGCAACTAGAAGATGTAAAAACACAGATGAATTCCTATTGCCGGGAATACCAATGCTATTCAGATTGACATCAAATATAAATTACTGAAGGAGAAATTTACGAAAATCGAAATTTGTGAATAATGAAGTATCTGATAGTTGAACCAAAAGTAAAAGCCATAGCACCAAATATAGCATTGATGAAATGGGCCAGATGGTGTGAACTTGAAGGCTATGAATATCAATATATCAGGGGAATGGTAAAACCTACCATCATCCCTGATATTATTTTGATGTCCTGTATTTTTTCATACTACTCTAAGAAATACGAGAAGACAATTGACTACTACCGTAATCTATTTCCCAATGCAAAATTTATTGTAGGTGGCGTTTTCCCAACACTCAATCCGAAATGGTTCAGTAAATGGCAGAATCCATTTATGGATGATTTTCAAACTCATTGTGGAATACACCCAGACATAGAAAACTTGGTGCCGTTATACAACGTTCCTATTACCCATGAGAAAAAAGAAGATTATTCAAGAAACAAGATCGTTCTGTACGCTTCCCGTGGTTGTGTGAACAAGTGTGGATACTGTGCCGTTCCAAAACTTGAAGGTGATATGAAGTCGTTTGCTTCTATTCAGAAATATCTGATAGCAGCAAAAGAAGAACTACCACAAGCAACCTCTGTTGTGTTGTATGATAACAATTTTACTGAACACAAGTATTTTGATGATATTGTATCTGAATTGAGAGATTTCGATCTTCCTGTAGACATTCATGGCCTTCATGTCGAATCGTTTACACAACATCAGGCAGATCAATTTGCCACTCTCAAATGGGGAAGTCAAGGAGACAAGGGAACAGCGTACCTTAGATTCTCTTTTGACAAAATGAAATATGAGCCATATATAGATCGTGCTATGGGGTATGTGAAAGAAGCAGATATCAAAGCAGCGTTCTTTTGTTATATGTTATTCAACTATACGGACACCCCAGATGGTTTCTGGGAAAGGATAATGACAAGCCAAAGAATTGTAGATAAACACAAACGTACATTGTTTCTTTTCCCACAAAGATATGAGCCATTTATGGCGTTAAAGAGAAATACCTACATAGGAAAACATTGGGATGAAACACTTGTTCGTGGAGTAACAAGAATGTATACGTTTCTTCATGGTTTTATACCTCTAACAACCACAAGGAATGTATTTAAATGGATTGGTCGAACAAAAGAAGAATTCCTTGATCGTGCCTATAAAATGGGTTCCGATTCAAAATATAGATTGAAAAAATTATAAAAATAAAAAAAAAGGTGTACATTTGAAAAAAAGTGTGCTATGCTTCGCATTACAAAACTAAATAGAATATAGCAGATGTTAGTAGACTGTCCAATTGAGCTATGGGAAAGGAAAGAAAAGTGAGTAGAAGTGAAAAGAAAATAGGAACAAGGGATAGAGGTATCAGTAGAGGTATCACGGGTGAAGTACGCTTATCAGAATGTACCGATCCGAAACCTTGGAACCAATCGCTCTATCATAGTATTTTTAATGCGGAGGATAGGGTGAAGTAAGGGAGACTCACATAAGAAGATTTTAGAAGGGAGTCTCCGAAAGGAAACTCCCTTTTTGCTTTTTGAAATAACGGGAAGTAGTGTTCAACGGACAAGCACGGGTGCTTTGGGCGCATCTAGAGGGAGTTCGAATCTCCCCTTCCCGACCAAAGAATTTTATGCGGGGGTAGACGAATTGGCATAGTCACTAGGTTTAGGCCCTAGGTCTTCGGACGTGGGAGTTCGACTCTCCCTCCCCGTACCAATTATAACCAGTAGCGTAGTGAAGAGTTACTTCGAACTTTGACTTGAAATCAAACTAGGTGAAAACCAGTAAACTTTTTACGATACTTCTCTGGTACACGGTCTGTTGGTGTAATGGTAACATGGGTGACTGTCTATCACTCGCTACCGGTTCGACTCCGGTACAGATCGCCAACTTTTTTAGTAGTGAATGAAAGGAGAGAAAGCCGATGTAGTTCAATAGGCAGAACGCATCCTTGGTACGGATGAAATTCGGGTTCGACTCCCGGCATTGGCTCCAAAAATTTAGACTTGTAGTGTAACGGTAGCACAGAAGCCTTTGAAGCTTTAAGTTCAGGTTCGAATCCTGACAGGTCTGCCAAGTGTACAAAAAGTGTGAAACGTGATATATATTTAATTGATCACACCTAATAATAGAAAGGAAAATGTAAATGGGAAAACACCCAAACCAGTACATTACGGTAAGAGTTTACAACAATGACATTGAGAAAGCATTGAGAATTCTGAAGAAGAAAATTCAGAATGAAGGAACATTCAAAATCCTGAAAGAGAAAAGTGCTTTCGAAAAACCAAGTTCGATCAAACGCAGAAAGAAGCGTGAATCGATAAAGCGTGTAAGAATGAGAAGTAAAAAATAGATTTTCTTGGTAGCGTAGAAAAGAGTTACTTCGCAATGATGATGCCGTGATCGCAGGTTCGAATCCTGCCGCCCCTACTGATGGGGTGTAGCTTAGTGGACTAAAGCACGTAAACGTTCTCTGTTCGCCACTTCTCCAAGAAGACTTGATTATGGTAGAGTTAAGATAATGGTGATTCGCACAGGTTGTGGCCCTGTGAAGGTGGGATCGTGACCCACACTCTACCCCAATTTTGAAAGGTGTAATATGGGATATTCAATGTTCTGGAACTGGCTTAGATGGCAATGTGTGAATACAAGAGATTTGAATGATGGTGAAATACCAAAAGGCACATTGATAGATGAAGACGAATTTACTCTTCAACTGATGAAAATGTTATATAAACCATTGAAGTGTGAAGAATGTTCAAGGGAGTATATAACAAGCGGTCAATGCACATTATGTGAAGTCAGAAAAGAAGAAAAAGAATTAGTAAAGTAGGGGGGGGGTTTCCTGCTATGTGGCTGTAACCCACAGGACAAAAAATAAGGTAGGTGGTGGTCGAGACGTTCAAATCGTTGCCCCCTCACCAATTTTAGCCGAATCGTCTAATGGTAAGACTTCTGCCTGATTAGCGGAGAATCAAGGTTCGATTCCTTGTTCGGCTACCAGAAGTAAATGCCGGTGTCGCATAGTGGACGATTGCACTGGTTTTGTAAACCAGAGGATATTCCCACGTAGGTTCGAATCCTACCACCGGCTCCAAAAATATGATACCGTGGTCTAATGGGTAGGATATAAGGCTTTCAACCTTATGGTGGCGGGTTCGACTCCCCCCGGTATCACCAATTTTTGCAGTAGCGTAGTGAAGAGATACTTCGGATACTTTGGTTCAACTCCAAATCTCCCCGCCTTTGGGGAGACCGTAGTGTACAATTACTTCCAAGTATTGTATGCTACGTAGATAGGGGCAATTGGAATTGCCCCGGTTCTCTTGACGATTTTTCTCTGCAATGTTTTTGACCCAAAAACGTACATAAATTTGGGTCAAAAGAAAGGAAATCGAAATGAAAATTTATATCGTGTTTGTTGAAAATTGCGAATTTGAAGGCTGTTATTCTGATCCTGTAAAAGCATTTGTGGATAAAGAGAAAGCAAACAAATTCAAAAGCAAATGTGAAGAAGAATTAAAAGAGATTAAGCCTTTGCATGATGAATTGAACAAGAAGCATTTTGAAGAACACACAGCGATTCAACAAAAGTATGAGATACACAAACTATCACGTGATCCACATAAGAACGTGAAGAAGCATCAGAAAATGTTGAATTCAAAAGAATATAAGGATATGCTTGAAAGACAACAGAAAGAAGAAGACGAACTTCTTCAAAGATTCACATACGATAAAGGACAAATGCTTCACAGTGACGATATATATTATAGCGTACAAGAATTAGAGTTAGTAGAATAAGCGGGTATGATGTTTAATGGTAGCATGAAAGATTTCCAATCTTTTCGTGAGGGTTCGAATCCCTCTATCCGCTCCAAGTTAAAACCGATAGCAGGTAGCACCTTCGCTGATAAGTAAAAAAGCTAGTAGGGTTTTCGGTTCCCTACCCTGTGGGTCAGTAGTAATAACGGTAAAACAGCAGACTGTTAATCTGCAAGATATCGGTTCGATTCCGATCTGGCCCTCCAAGATTTTATGCACCGTAGGCAATGGTTGCCAAGCAGTCTCCAAAACTGTAGGACAGGGTTCGATTCCTTGACGGTGTGCCAAATATGGAAGGCACCGCTGAATGGTCGGCAACACGGTTTGAACCCGTGGGGGTGGTAAAACATTGGGGTTCGATTCCTCTGCCTTCCTCCAATTTGAAAGGAAGTAAAAATGTTAGAATACACTGGAAAATACGGACACGCAGAAGTATTTGTTGACAAGATTGATTCTGAAACTGTGAAGCAGATTTATGAATTCTTGAATCATGAAGCATTTACAGAGCAAATCAGAATCATGCCAGATACCCATGCCGGTAAGGGAGCAGTAATTGGTTTTACTATGCCAATGACAGAAAAGGTTATCCCTAACGTTGTGGGTGTGGATGTAGGTTGCGGAATGACCTCTATGAATATTGGCAAGGCCGGTTTATTCGGTCATGGGTTGACACGTGAAGATTTTGATGATATAGTGCGTGAGAAAATTCCTTTCAGCACAAACGTTAGAAGTAAAGAGTATATCAACCTGAGAAGTAATGAAGCGTTCTACAAGAACATAAATGATGCATTGACAAGCTTTGTAACTCTCTATAACAGAAAGTTTGGAACAGACTACAAAATAGATGTTTTTCACTGGTTGTCATTTGCACGTCTTTGTGATAAGGTAGGAATCGACTATGAACGTGCTGCGTTATCATTGGGTACTCTTGGTGGTGGAAACCACTTCATTGAAGTAGGCAAAGGAAAAGAAAGCGGTGATATGTGGATCACAATTCATTCTGGATCAAGACAGTTCGGATTGAAGATTGCAGTACATCACCAAAGAAAAGCAGGTAAAGGACAACTAGCCTACTTGGAAGGAAAGGAAGCATTTGACTATCTGGTTGACATGGTGATTGCACAATGTTACGCTATGGAAAACAGAAAGCAAATGGAGTGGACAATCAAGGAAGCATTTGAAATCAACAACTATTGGAGAGTAATTTCAGTCCACAACTATATTGATTTCAACGATTTCATCATTCGTAAGGGAGCAATCTCTTCTTACGAAAAACAAATGATGATCATTCCTTTCAACATGGAAGATGGAATTTTACTATGTGAAGGGAAGTCAAATCCTGATTGGAACTATTCTGCACCACATGGAGCAGGACGTGTTGGATCAAGAAAGTGGGCAAAAGCAAACCTTGACCACAAGGCAGCGGCAAAGAGCATGAAGGATAAAGGAATATATGCTTCTGTGCTGCCAAAGGATGAGTTAAAGGGAGCATATAAGGATTCTAAGATAATTGAAGATGCTATTGAACCAACAGCAAAGATTATTGACAGAATCAAACCAATCTTGAATATGAAAGCGGGAAAGTAAAATGTTCTATTGTGTAAAGTGTAGAGAAGAACACAAACTACCTAAGACAGCGGCAAAGATATATGACCAAACGTGTGAATGTTGTGGAAAGAAATTCACAACCTGTCACTGGAATCCTGTAATAGAATTGATTCCAGAATGGATAGAGCCAGAAGAAGAAGGTTGGGAAGCAATATTGAATTAGGGGGGGTGTGTAGCGGGACTACGGGAAACCCTTGCACGGTTTTTTAGGGGGTTCGACTCCCCCCACCTCCACCATGAGGTCTTCTATGTTTATAACAGAGAAAGATGGTAAAAAAAGAAAAGCAATAGAATGTGAAAGCAAATTTCAAGATAAGCTTTATGGTAAAGGCAAACGGATACACAACAAAATGGCTAAAGAAGGATATTGGAGATGTACCGTTTGCGGAAAAGATAAAATGGCATAAGGAGAGGTAGCTCAGTCTGGTAGAGCGCTAGGTTGAAGCCCTAGGACTGCGTTGGTTCAATTCCGACTCTCTCCACCAATTTTGGGGTCATAGTGTTCAACGGTAGCACACCAGACTTTTAATCTGGCAGGTGAAGGTTCGAATCCTTCTGGCCCCACCAAGTTCGGGTACTTGGTGTCAATGGTAACATGGCAGACTCTTAATCTGTTCGATACAGGTTCGAATCCTGTAGTACCCACCAATTACTACTATGAAGAAGAGAAGCAAAAATTGCGGAAATTGCAAGTTCTTCATAAAATGGAAAAACGACCAGATAAGTGCAGGTCTTTGTGGAAAGAAGGATCAGAGAACAGAAACAGATAGCGGTCATAATTGTGAAATGTGGAAGGCAAAAAGGTACAATAGAATTTAGAATATAAGGAGAAGTAATATGTGGACACAATTTTGGGATATGCATTCAGGTGGTGGTTTGAAAGAAAACCCATATAACCACATCTATATAGAAGCACCACAAGATGAAGCGGTGAAGATTTTCTACAATCGATTTGGTCATAATCCATATCGTGTTACCTGTACCTGTTGTGGAGAGGATTATAGCGTAGAAGAATTCGATACTCTGGAACAGGCAACAGGTTATGAACGTGGATGTCACTATGGTTATGTTGACAAAGACGGTAATGAAGTGACCAAAAAGGAAGCATTGACAAGAAACAATAACTTTAGAAAAGGCTACAGTATGCAGTATGTTGAAAAACCAGATGAAAGAAAGTACGCAACTAATAAATACTGCAAACTGGAAGAATACATTTACAGAGATGATGTTCTGGTTATCCGTAAGGAAGATATCAATGAAGAAGAACGTCATGGTGATGTACCTGCACAAGGATATGTTTGGATATAAAAAATGGGTGAGTAGTATTGAAGGGCGGGGGGCCGTTCGGATAGGCGAAAACCAAAATGAGTCAGTAATAAGTTTCCCGTGGTTTTCTTTGACTCCTTATAGTTCAAATCCTAGGCAATTTGTTCTATATGAAATGACGGAACCAATTTATGCCCCCGTAACTCAGCGGATAGAGTATGAGCCTTCTAAGCTCAGAGTCGCACGTTCGAATCGTGCCGGGGGTGCCAATTTTGGAAGGGTGAGCAGAAAGGTATTGCAGCAGTTTGCTAAACTGTCTACGGGTAAAACCGGTGAGGGTTCGAATCCCTCTCCTTCCTCCAAGAAAAACTGCCTGTAGTGAAACGGATATCACGCAAGGCTACGAACCTTGAAATAGGAGTTCGAATCTTCTCAGGCAGACCAGTTATTCCAGTGTAGTGTTTAATGGCAGCACGTTTGGCTGTTAACCAAAAAGTATAGGTTCGAATCCTGTCACTGGAGCCAGAAATTATGATAGAGTTCAAACAAAAAATTGTAGAGTCATTTGGTGGAAAGTGTAATATATGTGGATGTATTGATTATTATGAAGTTTATGATATACATCATTTAGATTCAGAATCAAAAAACAAGGAGATAAGCAAATACTATACGTCTAATGGAAGAAGACTAAGTAATATTTCCTTTAATGTTTTGATCAAAGAGTTAGAAAAATGTGTTATGTTATGTTCAAATTGTCATAGGAAACTTCACAGAAACCACACAAAATTGATATATAAGAAGACGTTTGACGCTGAAGTTTTAATAAAAGAATTCTGTGATATATGTCCTGTTTGCGGGAATGGAAAATTAAAAAAATATAAAAACTGTTCAAATAAATGTAGATACAAATCTAGAAGAATTGTGAAACGACCTACAAGGAATATTTTGAAAAAAGAAATAGAAGAACATTCATATTCATATTTGGGTAGAAAATACAATGTGAATTACAACACGATTAAAAAATGGGCAATATTTTACGACATTGAATTGAAAAAGCGACTATAGTTAAATCGGAATAATAGAAGAGTGCCATTCTTCAGTTGTCGGTTCGATCCCGACTAGTCGCTCCAATTCATAAAGGGGGTGTCACTATGAGAGTAGTAAAGTTCATAAGAAATCTATTCAAGAGATCAGATAATGTGCTTGACGCTTACGTGGTGGTAGACTGCGTTAGAGGATGTGGCACTTCTATGAAAGTAGTAAAAGGAGAATTGCTGACAAAGAAATTTGTTATCTGTCCAGATTGCGTAGAAGTATTGATTGCAAAGGCACAGAGAAGAAAAAGAGAAACAAAAACCGCAAAGGAGAGTGACCGGTTGATTGTTAGCAAAAAATTAGTGTACAATTTTTGAAAAGTATGTTATTGTAAATTAGCTATTGAGAGTAGCTAATAATATCAAGCAGTGGCGCAACTCTGTGTTATGAGTCAGTCGATTCGAAAGCTGAGTTGATAATTTCGCTAATGCCTAATTATCTTGCAAGATTCGGTGAGTTTGTATGGACGTATACAGACAAGTAGAAGAGATGGTCAGTGTGCGAGTCCGTAATGAACTGCGGCAAGGCGTCTAGACTAAACCGGGAAAGCCTAAAACGATGGGGAATGATGTGGCCCCCACCGCTGCTTTATTTCAATTTGTAGGAGTAAAAATATGTCAGCAAATTTGAGGAACAGAGTTTACAATTCTTTGAGAAGAAGAGGAATCAGTTGTGAGAAGAATTATCCGATTCATGATAAATACGGAATGACATCTTTGATGGATGTCGCTATTCTCAATGACAACGGTTATCCGAAAGCATTAGTAAAATGTACCAGAAGAACAAAGCAAGGCACGTCAGACCGTTTGGTTTTCTATCATTATGAGGTGATGAAGAAATATGGTGTTCCTTCTTTTATCATGACAGAAGGAAGAGTAGAGGGGTATACAGATGGTGTGCTGTCTTCATTGAAGCAATCATGTCGTTCAACACCGAATATGGAAACCGGGAAGTATGATGCCTTCTTGAAGTGGTCAAAAGGATTTAAGAGATAAGCGGGGGTAGGCCAATTGGTAGAGTCAGCAGGTTTAAGCCCTGATAAGTAAGAGTTCGAATCTCTTCCCCCGTACCAATAATTTTGGGGGAGTAGGCCAATAGGCAGAGTCACAAGTTTCAAAAACTTGAAAGTATGGGTTCGAATCCCATCTCCCCTACCAAATTGAAAAGGCGGGATACCACGTCTAAAATACTATATCCACCAGTTCCTATCGGTATTTTAGATGCCTAGCCTAACCGGCAATGTCCGGTAGATAAGATAGGAATGGCTAACTTGGCTGAAGGAAGTGGGGTGATCGGTGCTATCTCCTTAGTGAAGGGTATCACAGGCACACATCGGGCCGCACCGACTTTTACTACAATGAATGTACTGTTTTCGATGATACAGGGTGAAGATATCTACAATGATGGAAGATATTCATTTTATGAAAACAATCCAGAGTTGATAGATATTCAGAGAATTTATGCCAAAAAGATTGGTGCTGATTATCTACATTTTCGACAGGACTTCTCAAAGATATCAGATTTGACTTTCAGGAATTTACCATCGTATCATCAGTATATAAGATTTGTAAAGATGAACGAATTGTCAAGGAACTATGACAAAGTAGTTTACCTTGATGTTGATGTTGTACCGATAAGTTCTGAATCCATATTTGATAATATAGTAGAAGAAAATGTTCTCTATTCCATATGGATGTATAAAGAAGATTTTGGATACTGCCGGTCTGTGAATGATATTGCACAGGTCATAGGAGACAATATATACAAATATTCTGGTCATACCAACTTTGGTGTGATGGGAAGCAAAGGTGTGATAGATATTCCATTCGATCCAGAATGCGGATTTCTACAATGTGAGCGTGATGAGTACATAGGACTTGAACACGCTTTTATGTATCTTGCGGGAAAGAACGAAGTTCGTGCGGAGAAGTTGGGTTCTGAATGGAACACGATAATGGATGGATACCCAGAGTCACAGTTTTTGGATATGTTGTTGGGTAAGAAGTATAAGATGCTTCATTTTTCTGGGGCATCAAAAAATATTTTCAAAGAGAAGAAAAAACTCATAATGAAAACTGTAGAAAGGAATCTGTTATGACGAAGAAAGCAGATGTGAAGCTCATTTTTGAATTGACAGTTGAGGTAGAGGGAGAAGATTTCGACACTGACGATCCAAGAAAATGGGCGTTACAGACAGCGAATTACTTCAGACAAAAGGCTGCTATCGTGATCTTTGAAAAAGATAGTAATGGTGATTTACAGGAAATCACTGTTGATGACCAAATATTCGATCCTGATAAAGTCGATGTTAGATTGGCAAGGATTTATGATGAGTAAATGGTTCACAATAGGATGGTGGAAATACTTGCTTGAAAAGCGAAGTAATTACTATGGTGATGTTGGATGGATCGAAACAATCATCTGTAGGATAAGAAATCATCCATGTGGTGTTGTGTGGTTCAACGTAAATGGTCTTGAACCAGATATGCATTGCAGAAATTGTGGAGACGATTTGGGATGAAACAGGTTATTTTCGGCATAGTAGTAATCATTGTATCTGTCATTGGTGGAATGGCAGCAAATTTTTTTGTGAGTTTATTTTGAGTTATAAAACAAAAGATTCGCTCTTGAGTAGGATGGTAGCACATCGGTCTTACAAACCGAAGAACTTGGTTCGATTCCAAGAAGAGCGACCAATTTTAGTAGAGTAGTTTAACGGCAAAACAGCGGTCTTATAAGCCGTAATTAGCACCAGATTAGTGCGAGTTGGGGGTTCGAATCCCCCCTCTACTACCAAAGGAAATAATATGAAGTTCACTTATATGAAGGTTCCACTTCACAAATATACTTTCAAAGCGAAGCAAATAAAAGAATGGGTGGAAGATAATTGTGAAGGCAAAGTGTTGAACTTGTTTGCAGGTAAAGTAAAACTGGATGTTCAGGAAATCAGAAATGACATTAGAGAGAACATGCCTTCTGATTATCACATGGACGCTCTGGAATTTGTTGAGACATGGAAGGGCGGTCTTTTCAATACGGTAGTGCTTGACCCACCATACGCATATAGAAAAAGCATGGAAATGTATGAAGGTGCTGTGTCAAGTCCGTTCAACAGATTGAAAGATAAGATACCAACTATACTGACTCCAAATGGTATTGTAATTACGTTTGGATATCACTCTAACGTTATGGGAGAGTCGAGAGGTTTCTGGCAAGAGCATATTTGCCTTATGTCTCATGGTGGAGCAATTCACGATACCATAGCAGCAATAGAGAGAAGAAGAAGTATAGAAACATTTTTTGCGGAGACAAAAAAGTGAAGAGATATAAGTATGAAGAATGGGGCCTAAGAGATGATGAAGGATTATATGGTGGTTTCGATGATCGAACCTATGTAGATCAGAACGACAATCCCATCACCGGCATACTTGAAGGTTTTTATTTCTTCAGTGGTACTACAGGAACAGAAGACGAAAAAAATTGTCAGTATGTAGAAAACGGAAAAAGAAAGAATATTGCGGAGTAGAGTAGGCGGTCAACTCGCTAGGCTCATATCCTAGAATGATGGTGGGTTCGATTCCCCCCTCCGCTACCATTGCCTTGCCTGTATATGCAAGAGGTAAGCGGGGTGGCTGCAAACCACCTGTCACTATCGGTTCGACTCCGATTACAGGCTCCAATTACTGCCGGTGAACTTGCGGAAGTGCATACGCTTCATAAGCGTATTTAGCCGTGGGTTCGACTCCCACCACCGGCACCACAACACGTGTACAAATCTCACCGACTATGATATACTAACTATCATCATCATCGAACATGAAAGGAAACTAAAAATGAAATGTAAATATTGCGATAAAAAAATAGGTTTCTTCCAAAAAAAGGTAAATGGGTTTCATTTTGAATGTGCAAAATCTACCGGGAAATATTTTGATTTGCTTATCGGTTCTATTTTTTCTGATAAAGAAAAGGAATATATACATTCAATAACACCTACAGGAATTATAGGATTCGCCACCGCAATTTATATAAAAAGCATTGTGGTTGCTGAAAATTTTAAGAAAGACGATCCCAATATGTTATGGAAACCTTTCTGGGAAGAATATGTAATAACTGTTCTTGTTGAATGTAGACATATAACAAGAAGAATGATGAATGGTGAGAATATAAACTTTGATTCAGCACCAGATATTGATATAAAACGAGTTGCAAGAGAAATATTAGAAGTAAAAGAACATATTATGGGTCTATAATACGAAAGGAAAGGAAAACACTATGACAAACAGAATCGTTTATACTCAACCAGACGTATGCCCGAATTGTGGATCAAAGAATATAGGCATGGATCATATATCATACGCAGGAAGTTTGAGAGAAACAAGTGATGATTGGTATTGTGAAGATTGCAGTACGCATTGGATGAACATCTATACCTACAGCAAAACAGAAGTTGTGGAGATGACGGATATATGAAACCATTAGACGATTATTTCAAAATTCAAAAAGAGATATATGACTATTTTGGTTATGAGGAAGATTGGGTAGTAATTCCATTGGATGATTGTAGAGAATACTACTGGATTTTGTTTGAGAAAGAAAACGGCAGTGGTTTTGTTCGTTTTCATGAAAACAAAGAAACTATCCTTGACCAAGAGGGAATGAACTATTATCAACATCCAATTTATACCCAGAGATTCTTACCAAAATGGGTTTACAGAACAGAAGATTACACAATGATTTGTGTTGATACACAGACCGATGGAAACAGGTTTTTGTCTGTATTTGATAATTCAAAAGAAGTAAAAGTTCCAAGTGACTACGAAATAAAAAATTGGTGGGATGATCTTCCAGAATTAGAAAGGAGATTCTATGAATGAAAAAGATGTTGTGGTCAAAATTGTTGATTGGTTGGTGGAGAGAAACATCATAGCAGGAACAAATGGTTTCGTAGTTGGAATCTCAGGTGGAATAGATTCTTCCGTTACATCTACCTTATGTGCAATGACCGGAAAACAAGTGATGGTTCTGGAAATGCCGATCAATGCGAATCCAACTTTGAGCAAAGATCATGCAATCTGGTTGACGAAGATTTTCAAGAATGTGTCAGCAAGAGAAGTATATCTTGGTAGTGCCTTTGATATATTCAAGAAATCTCTATATCAGATTGAAGACGATGAAGAGCTTGTGTGGGCTAACGCAATGTCAAGGTTGCGTATGGTTGCGCTATATTGTCACGCTAACCGTTACAATATGCTTGTTTGTGGAACGGGGAACAAAGTAGAAGACTTTGGTGTTGGGTTCTTTACCAAGTATGGTGATGGTGGAGTAGATATTTCTCCTATTGCAGACCTGTACAAATCGGAAGTCTACAAGCTTGGTGCATATTTCGGAATTGATGAGAGGATCATGAAAGCAAAACCCACTGATGGTCTCTGGGGTGATAACCGATCAGACGAAGATCAGATTGGTGCTACCTATGACGAACTTGAATGGGCAATGAAGTTTCAGGCGGGTTTGCCGATGTTTGGTTTGACCGAAAGACAAAAAGAAGCATATCATATCTACACAACCAGACAAGCCAAAAACTTGCACAAGGTAGAACCGATCCCTGTTTGTAAATTCAAAAGAAATTCATATGGTGCAATGATATGAGCAAATCAACAAAAGATTGGCAGCACCTACACTATAAGGGCAAGAGTGGAATAATTCACACGCAGTATGAAAAACTTGCCAATCAGTTACGTTACTACATGAAGGACACAGAACTTGAACCAGTAGTAATAAAGTTGGTTGAAAACAACGTGCCGGGAGAAGGGTTCGTAAAGTTCTACAGGTTCCAAGTCGATGATATGTGGAGAGCATACAAATTGATGGATGATGAATGGGGGCAACTACTACTTGAAGAATCATACAATAAAGGGGGTTGGTGATGGATGCGTTGTTAGCATTGATTCTGGTTATATGGGGCTGTTGGGTTATAATGTTTTTGATATTCAGCGGCAGAGTTATACAACTTCTGAGAGAGATAAGAGATGAACTTAGGAGACTGTGATAACTGTATATACGATTGTGCCGATAGAGGTCAACCCTGTGAAAATTTCAAAAGGAGAGAAGAAGTAAATTATATGCCTTACATTTTAGAAGAGAAGAGACCCCACTGCGATAAAGTAGTGGAAGAGATGATCAAACAAGGAATAAAAGCAGATGGTGATCTAAATTACATCTTGTATAAATACTGTAAATATCACGTAAAAGCAAGTTACAACGAATATAAAAACTTCATAGGGGAATTAAGAGAAACAGCAAAATGGATTTGGTGGAAACTTCTGGTTCCCTATGAGAAAGTGAAAGAAGAAGAAAATGGAGATGTATAGTTGTCCATATTGCAACACACCTTTAGGTAGAGATGGTTTCGTATACCAGTGTAGTAAATGTGGGTTTCAATGGATAGACGATGATGAACTAACGGAGGGGAACCATGTACAGCATCAAAGACATGACAGAAGAAGAGTTAAAAGAATCGATTGACCACTATACAAAACTTATAGATACAGGTATCGATTACAGAGATGGTAAGGAGATACCAAAACATATTCTACCTTTTTTGTTTATACGTAGACACGATTTAGAGAAAGAATTCAATGAGAGACAAAAAAATATTGGCGGGTAGTGTAATGGTTATCACGGAAGACTCTGAATCTTTCAATATGGGTTCGACTCCCATCCCGCCTTCCATTTTGAAAGGAGTAATCTATGCCTTTACTACATTGTTCTAACTGTCATCATGAATGGGAATTCATTGGAGACGATTGGGAACACGATTATTGCGATTGGTGTGGAAGCACACCATATAAGATCGCAAACAAAGCAGACATCGAAAAGATGGAGAATATGCTAACTAAACAGAAAGATGAGTGGGATGAAATTTTAGAAAGAATGGGAGATACGCCAGATGGCATACATTGAACCTAAAGAATATTTCGTAGATAAATACGGCAATAAAAAACCATCTACGATGGAAAGAAGACCGCTTGAATTCAAAAAACACACGATCATCAGAACGATGGACTGTAAGAATTGCTTCACGAAACACGGTGATATATTACAGGAACTATGTGATCCTGATTGGGCCGAAGCATTTCACTATGCAGATTTCGAAAGAGAAGATGTTGAAGAAGTAATTCACATGGTAGATGGTTGCAACGATGAAGACCCGTGGGTAGCATTGTTCAAACTGAAAAATGGTAAGTATGCCGGTCTCAATGCATGGTGTGACTACACTGGATGGGATTGACAGGCGGGTGGAGAATCCGCAGTTGCGGATACACCGGAAGAACTTTACTACGATTTTTTCAAAGATAACGATCTTGAGAGATTCAGAGAAGAGGGTGAGATGGATGAGTTTCATCCGGTCTTTGAAGATGAGGATCAAAACAGATTTTTGGAAAGGATTGGGATGGGCGATTCACCGCAGAACACACCTACAAGTTCTACAAGTTCCTATGCTGCATCAGGAGCGAGACTTTATAGGGAGTAGTTTTGAGGAAAGTCAGGACTCCACTGCTTACGGTAGGAGATCATAGATCGTTTGCACTACCTAGGGAGCAACACAAACAGACCTAGAAGGTGAGCAGTTCTATAATGGTCGGGTAGTGGCAAAGATGAATGGTGAATTTGAAAACAGAATCCTGCTTACAGCCGTTTTTATTCTTTCCAAGAAAGGGATATAATGGAAGTAATCGACATCAAATACAAAGTAAAGTGTGATTGTGGTTGTATCTTCACAGATGATTATGGTGTAACATTCAAGTGTCCATTTTGTGAATTGGAAGCACCTATGGGTACAGCAAAATGGTTGGACACATCAGATGAAGAAGCTTGAATATCCGATAGAATGTCATTGTGGTGAAGAATTAGATACTTCATATGATACTTGTCCTAAATGCGGGTGTTCACCATATATACCTGAAGGAGAAGAACATTGCAAGTATCAAACCATAGAGTAAAAGTAAAAAGGTGGACATTTCGATTGAGAGAGTGGAGATGTTGTGGGCATCTATGGCAACTCTATTTGTCCTACAGGTATCCAGAACGGGAGAAATGGAATCCGGTATGCCCAACTTGCGGAAAGAAAGGACAACACGATGATCAAAGACGATAAGGTTATTTGTGATGGTTGTGGGAAGATGCTTGATTGGATTTATGTGGATGGTTATTCATTCGGTGATCGAATGATGGAAGATGTAAGATTCAAAGTCAAGCTAGCAAATGGTAAATTTGAATGTCTTGAAGTTGAAGATGATGCCAAACCATACATGGTACAATTTGATTGGAACCACTGGAAAAAAGAATGTGAAGACTTCTGTAGAAGAAATGATATAGCTGAATGTCCAAAATGCGGGGATCAAGAAGTAGATGTTTGGCTGAACCCATAAAGCCAGTATAGTTCAGAAGGGAGAACGCATGACTCGTAATCATGAAGCAACGGTTCGATTCCGTTTACTGGCTCCAATCATTATCGTCTTGGTGATGGCAGGAGCCGCTTTGGGGGGAAATT
>Ga0209536_100003512_pt1 | contig 25143 bp, 19 predicted proteins | sample DeeMarSeWOR28_12_FD_187461 | JGI IMG/M metagenome (GOLD analysis project Ga0209536, IMG submission 187461) | Marine sediment microbial communities from White Oak River estuary, North Carolina - WOR-2-8_12 (SPAdes) (version 2) | ecosystem: Environmental > Aquatic > Marine > Intertidal zone >...
CCATCACCACCCGCTAACGGAACTGCTGCGAGGCTTTGTGACCGAGTCCGTCGTCGATACTGCAGTCGTCACCGGCCTGGCCATCGACAGCCGTCGCGTATCACCGGGCGATTTATTTCTGGCGATGCCGGGTGTGACCGGCGATGGCCGGGACTACGTCGAGCAAGCGGTGGACAACGGTGCGGTCGCGGTGGTCTATGAAAGTGCTGGCGGATACCTGCCGAAAAAATTATCAGTGCCACAGTATCCGGTCGCCGGCCTGAATGCAGTGGCCGGCCTGATTGCAGATCGTTTCTTTGGGTCACCCTCGAGTCGCGCAACGGTAATCGGTGTAACCGGCACAAATGGCAAGACAACCTGCACTCACTTGCTGGCGCAGTGCCTCAATCATGAGTCCCGTCGGTGTGCCGTTATTGGCACACTGGGTAATGGTTTCCCGGGCGACCTTGATACCACATTGCACACGACGCCCGATCCGATCACGTTACACAAACTGATCGCCCGATATATTGAGTCCGGGGCAAGCCATATTTGTATCGAAGTCTCCTCACATGCGCTGGAGCAGGGGCGCGTAAATGGTGTGGCATTTGATATCGCCGTGTTTACCAACTTGTCCCGGGATCACCTCGATTATCACGGCGACATGGAGAGTTACGGCGCTGCCAAGGCCGAATTATTCAGCTCACCAGGGCTACGAATCGCAGTCATCAACGGTGAAGACGCGTTTGGCCAGAAACTATTAGGTAGCCTGGCCAGATCGATTCGATCGATCAGTTTTGGACTGAGCAGTGGTGACTATCACGCCAGCACAGTCAAAACCGGTCGTGATGGCTTGACCCTCACACTGGTTACGCCCGATGGCAGTGGCGAATTGCAGAGCCATCTGTTTGGCCGCTTTAACGCAGCCAATATTCTGGCAGCACTGGCAGTGCTGATGGCGTGTGAGCTGTCACTGACGCAAGCCCTTGCCGCGTTGTCAGACGCGTTGCCGATTGCCGGACGTATGGAGCGTTTTGGCGGCCATCAGGATAAACCACTGGTCGTCGTCGATTATGCGCACACACCTGACGCACTGGAAAAAGTGCTTCAGGCGCTTCGCGAACATACCGACGACTCGCTCTGGTGTGTCTTCGGTTGTGGCGGTGATCGGGATCGCGGCAAGCGACCACAAATGGGCGAGATCGCGGAACGACTGGCCGATCACGTGATACTGACCGACGACAATCCACGGCATGAAGACCCGATGCAAATCGTTGCAGATATCCGGAGCGGTATGAAACACGATCATCGAGTTGTGCATCGAAGGATCGACGCCATTGCTGTCGCAATCGAATCGGCGCAGACGAGTGACATTATTCTGCTGGCCGGCAAGGGTCACGAGGATTATCAACAGATCGGTGACGAGCGCATCGCCTACAGCGACAGGGATACGGTACGTGAATTTCTGGGGGAGGCAGCGTGATGTCATTGTCATTGGCCGCTGACGCCCTTCACAGCCGTTACGACGGGCGTGAAGTCGTGTTTAACGGTGTCAGCACTGATACCCGCAGTTTGCAGCAGGGCGATCTTTTCGTCGCACTAACCGGCCCCCGGTTTGACGGCCACCTGTTCCTGGCGGAGGCGCTGGGTGCCGGTGCCGCTGGCGCATTGGTCAGCCGCAATATCAAGACGGCTTTGCCCACGATCGAAGTCGAGGACACACGTGTCGCGCTGGGATCGCTCGCTACTTTCTGGCGCGGCCAGTTTGATATCCCCTTGATTGCCGTTACCGGCAGCAACGGTAAGACCACGGTGAAAAACATGATTGCCAGTATCCTGGCAGAGTCTGCGCCCGTATGTGCAACGCAGGGAAACCTGAACAACGACATCGGCGTACCGCTGACCCTGCTGAAGCTACGCAAGCAACATCGACATGCTGTCATCGAGATGGGTATGAATCACCGCGGCGAAATTGCCTACCTGAGCAGCCTGGCGAAGCCGACTGTCGCCGTGATTACCAACGCGGCGCATGCCCACCTCGAGGGTCTGGGCAGTGTCGAGCAAGTTGCGCATGCCAAGGGAGAAATTTTCAGTGGCCTGACCGCGACCGGTATCGCCGTGATCAATGCCGATGACGACTTTAGCAAGCTTTGGCGCGATTTGGCGGCACCGAGACAGGTGATGACCTTTGGCCTGGAAAATCCGGCCGACGTATATGCCGAATACCAACCGACCGATACCGGAAGTCTGGTCTCCATGAAAACCACCGAGGGGGATATTGAAATGCAATTACCTTTGATTGGAAAACACAATGTGATGAACGCACTCACGGCTGCCACAGCGTCACTCGCTGGCGGTGCCAGCCTGAAAGATATCCGCAACGGCCTGGAGAAACTGCAGGCGGTCTCCGGACGTCTGGAGATCAAGGCCGGTATCAACGGCGCCCGAATTCTTGACGACACCTATAACGCCAACCCGGACTCGGTCGGCGCCGGCCTGCAGGTCTTGCGCGAAGCCAACGGCGAACGCGTCCTGGTGTTGGGAGATATGGCCGAACTGGGCCAGGCCTCCGAGGAAATCCATCGCCGCGTCGGCGAGCTCGCGCGACGCGTCGGCGTGCATCGCCTGTTTGCGGTCGGTCCGCTGAGTCGTCATGCGGCCTCGGCATTCGGCAAGGGTGGGAAGCATTTCGCCAGTCAGGAAGAAGCGGCCGATGCCCTGTTAGACGTGTTGCACGGCGATATGACGGTGCTGGTAAAAGGTTCGCGCAGCATGCACATGGAGCGCGTGGTAGCCGGCATTACCAAGAGCGGCAAGGCAAACAAGTAGCCAGAGGATAACGACTTGCTATACCACCTTTTCAATTCACTCGCGCAGGACTACAGCTTCCTGAACGTCTTTCGTTACCTGACGTTTCGGGCAATTGTCGGTGTACTGACGGCGCTGGTGATTTCGTTCTGGGTTGGTCCGGGCATGATCCGGCGTCTTGGTTATCGCCAGATGGCACAAACAATTCGCAACGATGGTCCTGAATCGCATCTTGCCAAGGCAGGGACACCCACCATGGGTGGTGCTTTGTTACTCGTCGCGATTGGTATCTCTACCTTGTTGTGGGCGGACCTGACCAATCGCTTTGTTTGGGTGGTATTGCTGACAACGCTCGCCTTTGGCGCCATTGGGTGGGTTGATGACTACAAGAAGATTATCAACAAGGATCCGAAAGGAATCGGTGCGAAAAACAAGTTCTTCTGGCAATCCGTTGCCGGGCTTGCCGCTGCCGTTTTTCTTTACTACACCGCGCAGTCACCGGTAGAGACACAATTGATTGTGCCGGTGTTCAAGAACGTGGTCATCGATCTTGGCCCGGCTTTTATCCTGCTGACCTACCTGGTCATCGTCGGGTCCAGCAACGCCGTTAATTTCACCGACGGACTGGACGGGCTGGCAATCATGCCGACAGTGATGGTCGCGGGCGCGCTTGGTGTATTTGCCTATCTCACCGGTAACGTCAACTTCTCGCAGTATCTGGGTATTCCCTATGTCAAGGGTGTCGGTGAAGTACTGATCATTTGTGCTGCCATCGTCGGGGCAGGGCTCGGGTTTCTCTGGTTTAACACCTACCCGGCGATGATATTCATGGGCGACATTGGCGCACTGGCGTTGGGCGCGGCACTCGGAGCACTGGCGGTGGTAGTGCGACAGGAAATTGTGCTGTTCATCATGGGCGGCCTGTTCGTAATGGAAACCGTCTCGGTCATCGTACAGGTTGCGTCCTTCAAGTTGACCGGGAAGCGCGTCTTCAGGATGGCGCCGTTGCATCACCATTATGAATTAAAGGGCTGGCCAGAGCCGCGGGTAATCGTCCGCTTCTGGATTATTACAGTGATATTGGTGTTGATCGGACTGGGAACGTTAAAGGTCCGGTAGCGATGAGTGGAAACGCGATGGCAGAACAAGCAAACCAATTGGCGGTAGTCGTTGGCCTCGGGCAAACCGGGTTGTCGGTGGTGCCGCATTTGATCGTGCAGGGCTATACGGTCGAGGTGGTGGATAGCCGGGCGCAACCGCCACAGCTGGGCCTGTTACAGGAGGCGTATCCCAACGTGCCGGTCCACAGTGGCGAGTTTGATGCCAGCCTGCTAAGTCGCGCCGATCTCCTGGTGGTCAGTCCCGGCGTCGCATTGGCCGAGCCAGCGATTGCACAGGCACGCGACGCCGGTGTTGAAACCATTGGTGACATTGAATTATTCGCACGCATTGTCCACGCCCCCGTCATTGCTGTCACCGGCGCTAACGGCAAGAGCACGGTCAGTGTGCTGGTTGGCGAAATGTGTAGTGAAGCCGGAATGGATACGCGAGTCGGCGGAAATATTGGTGTACCGGCACTGGAGCTGGTGAAAGATTCCGAACCGGATGTCTACGTGCTGGAGCTATCAAGCTTCCAGCTCGAGACTACCGCAAGCCTCGATGCCCGTGCTGCCGTGGTGCTGAACATCAGTGAAGACCACATGGATCGCTATCAAAGCCTGCAAGATTACGCCGATACCAAGGCAAGAATATTTAGTGGAACCGGGACAATGGTGTTGAACCGGGACGATTCCCTGGTGACGGCAATGGCAATACAGGGCCGCGACCTGGTCTGGTTTGGAATGCAGTTGCCTGAAGGTGAAAACGACTATGGCGTGAAAGAGATTGAAGGCAAAACCTGGCTGGTTCGCGGACAGGAATTATTGATTGCCGCCGACGAGATTCCCGTACCCGGAAAGCACAATATCAGTAACGTGTTGGCAGCGATGGCGCTGGCTAATGTGATGGGTGTTTCGGTAGAGGCTGCCCGGCGCGCAGTAAAAGGATTTACCGGGTTGCCACACCGCTGCCAGCTGGTAGCGGAACACAATGGCGTGAAATGGATCAATGACTCCAAGGCAACCAACGTCGGTGCAACCACGGCAGCGTTGCAGGGTATTGATGCCCCGGTTATCTGGATTGCCGGCGGCGAAGGCAAGGACGCCGACTTTTCACCGTTAAAAGACGCGGCAGGCAATCATGTGCGCGAGGCCATTCTTGTTGGCAGAGACGCGAAACTGATTGAACAGGCATTGGCGAATTGTGTCCCGGTGCATCATGCAACAGACATGAAGCACGCGGTGGATCTCGCTTATGAGATTTCAGCTCCGGGTGACGTGGTGTTGCTGTCACCCGCCTGCGCCAGTTTCGATATGTTTAACAATTTTGTCCATCGAGGCGAGACCTTTGCGCGACTGGTTCGGGAGCGGCTACAACCATGAGTACTGCCGTAATCCATTCAGACAACAGGCACGAATCGGGGCGCAAGTCCCTGATCCAGGATCCATGGATTCTGGGTTCAGTACTGTTGCTGATTCTGTTCGGTGTGGTCATGGTTTACTCCGCCTCAATCACGTTGGCCGAGCGCAATGCTGGCAACAGCATGTATTTCCTTTTTCGCCAGACGGCCCATGTGGTTCTCGGTCTTGGCATTATGTGGATCGTCGCGCAGAGCCAACTTCGTTTCTGGGAGCAATCCGGGCCGGTATTGTTGCTGGCCGCGATCGCCCTGCTGATTGTCGTCCTGATCCCGGGAGTGGGCACACAGATCAACGGCAGTACGCGCTGGATCCGGCTTGGCGGATTCAATATGCAACCGTCCGAGTTGGCCAAGATCTTTATGGTGATATATGTCGCCGGCTACCTGGTACGAAAACAGGACTCACTGCGCAATTTTACCCAGGGAATACTGATGGTCGGCATCGTGCTGGCAATCATCGGTTCATTACTTTTACAGGAGCCGGATCTTGGCACCGTTGTCGTGCTGGCAGCCACCACCATGACCATGCTGTTTCTCGGTGGTGTCCGCTTCTGGCACTTCTTTGCCTGCATTGGCGCCGGTGTTGGCGCCATTGCCGTGCTCACTTTGATTTCGCCCTACCGCATGGCGCGTGTCACCGGGTTTCTGAATCCGTGGGCCGATCCGTTTGACAGCGGGTTTCAGCTGGTGCAGGCCCTGATTGCCTTCGGCCGTGGTGAATGGTTCGGCGTCGGGCTCGGGGCCAGCGTCCAAAAGCTTTTTTATCTTCCCGCCGCACACACCGATTTTATCGTCGCAGTAATTGCTGAAGAACTCGGTCTGGTCGGAGTCGTGACGATCGTCGCGCTGTTCGCCATTCTTGTTGGGCGCGCCTTTGCGCTGTCCCGGATTGCCGAACAGTCAGACAGGATTTATCACGCACGCCTGAGCCAGGGAATTGGCCTGTTGCTGGGGTTCCAGGCAATCATCAACCTCGGCGTGAATCTCGGTGTATTGCCGACCAAGGGGCTGACGCTTCCATTTGTCAGCTATGGTGGCAGCAGCATGCTTGCCAGTTGTTTTGCCGTCGGACTGTTACTGGCGATCTCACGGGAGTTGCAACCGGCAAGGGGTAACTACCGTGACTAGCGTATTAATCATGGCGGGCGGCACCGGCGGACACGTGTATCCGGGTCTGGCCGTGGCACAGGTGTTACACCATCGTGGTGTCAACGTGGTGTGGTTGGGTACCCGACAGGGCCTGGAGGCGAAACTTGTTCCTCCTGCAGGTTTTCACATGGAGTGGATCAGCATCAAGGGATTGCGCGGGCGCGGCGTAACGGGATGGTTGTTGTTGCCATTCCGAATGATGATCGCCATGGGCCAGGCCTTGTCGGTGTTCCTGCGTCGCCGACCTTCGGTGGTGCTTTCCATGGGCGGTTTTGTCGCCGGACCGGGCGGCCTTGTCGCCTGGCTACTGCGGCGTCCGCTGGTTATACACGAAGCGAACGCCGTTCCCGGGTTTACCAATCGCCTGCTTGCCTTGTTTGCCAGTCGCATCCTTTGTGGGTTCCCGGGCACCTTTGGTAGTCGCCCCGGGATAAAACATGTGGGCAATCCGGTGCGCAAGGAAATATTTGAACTGCCTGCACCGGAAGCACGCATGGCGGTTGAGCACAAACAGTTACGAGTGCTGGTAATTGGTGGCAGCCAGGGTGCGCGGGCCCTGAATTCTGCTGTTGCCAGCAGCTTTCGTGAAATGGATGCAGAGTCCCGCCCAGAGCTCTGGCACCAGTGCGGTGCGCGCTGGCTGGGAGAAACGCGCGCGGCCTATGGCGAGAGTCTTAATGCGGTGCGGCTGGTTGAATTTATCGAGGACATGGCCGATGCCTATCGCTGGGCCGATATTGTTCTTTGTCGATCCGGCGCGATGACCGTGGCTGAACTTGCTGCGGCCGGAGTCGGCGCCATCCTCGTGCCGTTCCCTTATGCAACTGATGATCACCAGACGGCAAACGCACGCTATCTGGTCGATCGCGATGCCGCAATCCTGTTGCCGGAAGCGGAATGCACCAGCGCCAGGCTGAACGAGTTGTTTATCTCGCTTGGGCAAAACCGCGACGTCGTATTGAAGATGGCACAGCACGCACGTGAGTGCGCCATGCCCGGCGCGGACGTGGCGGTGGCACTCGCTTGCGAGGAGTTGGCCCATGCGTAAGTGGGTAAACAATATTCACTTTGTCGGCATCGGCGGTGTCGGCATGTGTGGTATCGCCGAAGTGCTGCACAACCTGAAGTTTACCGTTTCCGGTTCCGATATCGCCGAGAGTGCCAATACCCGGCGTCTGCAAGATATGGGTGTGAAGGTCAGTATTGGCCATCACGCCGAAAACGTAGGCGGGGTCGACGTCGTGGTGGTGTCATCGGCAGTGGATGAAACCAACGCCGAAATAGCCGAGGCGATCAAAAACAAGATTCCGGTAGTCCCTCGCGCGGAAATGCTTGGCGAGCTAATGCAGCTACAACGCGGCATTGCCATTGCTGGTACCCACGGCAAGACCACGACCACCAGCCTGGTTGCCAGCCTGCTTGCTGAAGGCGGGCTTGACCCAACCTTCGTTATCGGGGGGCGCCTGATCAGTGCTGGTGCGAACGCCCGGCTTGGCAAGGGCGAGTACCTGGTCGCTGAAGCAGACGAGAGTGATGCCTCGTTTATGCACCTGCATCCGCTGATGAGTGTGGTCACCAATATTGATGCGGACCACCTCAGCACCTACGGAGGAGATTTCTCCATTCTCAAGCAGGCTTTTATCGACTTTCTGCATAACATTCCGTTTTACGGTGTCGCCATTATGTGTATCGATGATCCGGTGGTACGCGAAATCCTGCCGGCCATCCACAAGCCCGTCATGACCTACGGGACCCGCCCGACAGCGGACCTGCGCGCCAGCAATATTGAACAGCATGGAGAGAAAACAAACTTTAGTGTTTCTTTGCGAGAGCGGGAAAACTGGATGCAGGTGACGTTGAATCAGCCAGGTAAGCACAATGTGCTGAACGCGCTGGCAGCTGTCGCCGTTGCACACGAGCTGGGCGTGTCTGATGAGGCCATTCGCAAGGGGCTAAGCGAGTTCGGCGGCATCGGTCGTCGCTTCCAGATCAATGGCGAGGTCGAGATGGCAGGCGGCAATGTGCTGTTGGTTGACGACTATGCGCATCATCCGCGCGAAATTGCGGTGACACTGGATGCGGCACGCAAGGGCTGGCCCGATCGACGGCTGGTGGTTGTGTTCCAGCCGCACCGCTATACCCGTACTCACGATTTACTCGACGACTTCGCCGCCGTTTTCAGCGACCAGGATCCGCTACTGGTTACCGAGGTGTATCCCGCTGGCGAAAGCCCGATTCCTGGCGCCGATGCCCGGGCCTTGTGCCGCACGATTCGTGCCCGCGGATTGACCAACCCGGTGTTTGTCCCGGAACTCAAGACTTTGCCCCAAGCGCTTCAGGGGCTGTTGCAGCCAAATGATCTGTTGTTGACGATGGGTGCTGGCAATATCGGACAGGCAGCAGCTGCATTGCGCGACCAGCTGTCGGGGGCGGTATGAGCATGGCGGCCGAAAAAAACATGTTGCGCGGAATCCTGAAACACAACGAGCCGATGGCGCGCCATACAAGCTGGCGTGTAGGTGGTCCGGCAGACCGCTATTACCAGCCGGCAGACATCGATGATCTCAGCATGTTTCTCGCGCAATTACCCGAAAACGAGCCAATCATCTGGTTGGGTCTGGGGAGCAACCTGCTGGTTCGGGATGCTGGTATCCGTGGCACCGTCATTGCAACAACAGGCATGTTGAAAGGCATGTCATTGTTGTCAGAAGACACGGTTCGCGCCGAAGCCGGTGTCGCCAGCGCCAAGGTGGCGCGCTTTGCCGCCGAACACGACCTGACCGGTTGCGAGTTTCTGGCGGGAATTCCCGGTAGCGTCGGTGGCGCGCTGGCGATGAACGCCGGTGCCTTCGGCGGCGTGACCTGGGACATCGTTGTTGCGGCCGAGACCATTGATCATCAGGGTGCTGTCCACACACGCGAGCGCGATGAGTTCACCGTGGGATATAGATCGGTCAAGGGCACCGAAAGCGAATGGTTTATTGCGGCCCATTTCAGGCTGCAGAAGGGCGTTGGAGCCGATACCCGGGCGAAGATAAAGAGCCTGCTGGCGAAACGCGGCGCATCCCAGCCGATGCAGACGGCCAATGCCGGCTCGGTATTCAAGAATCCTGAAAACGATCACGCCGCTCGCCTGATCGACAGTCTCGGGCTGAAGGGCACTTGCATCGGCAAGGCCTGCGTCTCGGAAGTACACGCGAATTTTATTATTAATACCGGTGGTGCGACAGCAGCCGACATTGAAGAGTTGATTGAAACCGTTCAGTACCGTGTCGCGCGCAAGTGCGGTGTACAGCTGGAGCGTGAAGTGCGCATTGCCGGGGAGGCACTGTGAAAGCGAAGGACTTCGGCAAGGTGGCCGTGCTGATGGGTGGGCCCTCGGCCGAACGCGACGTCTCGCTCAATAGCGGAAATCGCGTATTGGCTGCACTCAAGGCCAACGGTGTGGACGCACAGGGTATCGATGCTGATCCAAACGTATTGAAGCAGCTACGCGAGGAGCAGTTCGATTGTGCCTTTATTGTGCTTCATGGTCGCTGGGGCGAAGACGGCGTAATTCAGGGCGCACTCGAGGTACTCGGCATACCGTATACCGGTAGCGGCGTACTCGCCTCCGCGCTGGCCATGGATAAATGGCGGAGCAAGCAAATTTTACGACAGGCCGGCATACCCACCGCAGATTTCGAACTGGTGAAAAGTATCAACGATCTCACGGCCGTGTCCGAACGCCTTGGTTTTCCGCTCTTTATCAAGCCGAGCCGGGAAGGCTCGAGTATTGGCATGGCCAAGGTGCACAACCTGGAAGAAATGGAACAGGCCTGGCGCGAAGCACGCGAATTTGATGACGACGTGCTGGCCGAGGCATGGATTGATGGCCCTGAACTAACCGCGGCGATACTGGGCGAACGTGTTTTGCCGCTGATAAGAATCGAGGCCGCCAGCGGGTTTTACGACTACGAGGCCAAGTATGTTGGCGACTCTACCAGGTACCACTGCCCGACCGGGTTGAGCGAGCAGGTGGAGCAACAGGTATCACGATGGGCTAAGCAGACATTTGATGTACTCGGGTGCCGAGGTTGGGGGCGGATCGATTTTATGTTGAACCAGGACAACGAACCGTTCGTCCTGGAGGCCAATACCATTCCGGGTATGACCGATCATAGCCTGGTGCCCATGGCCGCGAAGGCGGCCGGCATCGATTTCGAGCAGTTAACCCTGCGCATACTGGAGCAGGCATATGTCTAGTGCTGAAACCACGCTTGGCTGGAGCACACCACGGTTGCTGTTTACCGGCGGCATGTATGCATTCTGGTTTCTGGTAGTGATGTCGCTGACCTTGTTGGCAACCGACTGGGTAATGAAGCCCACCACTTACCCGGTCAAGAGTGTGCACTTTGCCGGGCCGTTTACGCACGTTAGTCAAGCGGAACTGGAAGAGGTTGCGCTACCCGGCTTGATGGGGAGTTTCCTGACCGTTGACCTTGATGCAGCGCAGCAACGTATCGAAGCCTTGCCCTGGGTGGACCGGGCGTGGTTGAGCCGGCGCTGGCCAAATGCCATTCATGTTCGATTTACCGAACAGAAGTTTGTCGCCCGCTGGAATGACGATGCCTGGCTTGCCAATTCCGGGGTCGCAGTGGTGTTGCCCGTCCGCGACGGGCCGGTCGACGTGGTTCAGTTACGAGGACCACAAGGCGCCGAAGAACAGACATTGGTGACCTATCGTCAGCTGAACCAGCAGCTGAAAGTGATTGGACTCTCAATCGATGAGCTGCAGCTGACTGCACGACGAATGTGGGCGCTCAGGCTAAATAATGGAATCGAGTTATCAATAGGCCGTGATCGCCTCGAAGAGCGATTCAGCCGTTTTGTGAAAATTTATCCAGTCTTAGTCAACGAAGGAAGGCGAATAGGTCGTATCGATCTGCGTTATGCCAACGGTGTTGCGGTGGCCTGGGCAGATGGCCGACAAACTTATTCTCGCCAACCTATCGCGAGGTAGAACATGTCAAAGAAAGAAGATGAACGTCTGATCGTTGGACTCGATATCGGTACCTCGAAGGTGCTTGCGATTGTCGGCGAAGTGACGGCCGATGGTGAAGTCGAGATTATCGGTGTTGGTCACCACCCGTCACGTGGATTGAAAAAGGGTGTTGTCGTCAATATTGAGTCGACTGTCCAGTCGATTCAGCGGGCCGTTGAGGAAGCTGAATTGATGGCGGGTTGCCAGATACATTCCGTATTTGCCGGCATTGCAGGCAGTCACATCAATAGTTTCAATTCCCACGGCATCGTCGCGATCAAGGATAAGGAAGTTGGCAGTAGTGACGTCGACCGCGTGATTGAAGCCGCGCGTGCGCTGGCAATACCGGCAGATCAGAAAGTGCTGCATATCCTGCCGCAGGAATTCATTATCGATAAGCAGGAAGGTATCCGCGAACCTATCGGTATGTGTGGTGTGCGACTCGAGGCCAAGGTGCATATCGTAACCGGTGCAGTCAGCGCAGCTCAGAATATCGTCAAGTGCGTGCGACGTTGCGGCCTCGAGGTGGACGACATCATTCTTGAGCAATTGGCCTCCAGTATCGCGGTATTGACCGAAGACGAGAAAGAGCTGGGTGTGTGCCTGGTGGATATTGGTGGCGGCACCACAGATATCTGCGTGTTTACTGATGGCGCGATACGCCATACCGCTGTTATCCCAATCGCTGGCGATCAGGTCACCAATGATATCGCCGTCGCGCTGCGTACACCCATGCAACATGCCGAAGATATCAAGAAGCAATACGGGTGCGCGCTCACCCAACTGGCCCATGACGATGAAACCATCGAGGTGCCAAGCGTCGGTGATCGTGCGCCGCGCACACTGGCACGCCAAACGCTGGCCGAAGTTATCGAGCCACGAATCGAGGAGCTCTACACGCTGGTCGCCGCCGAGCTGCGGCGCAGCGGGTTCGAGGATCTGGTGGGTTCCGGCATCGTGATTACCGGGGGCAGTTCAAAACTGCAAGGCATGGTTGAGTTGGCCGAAGAGGTATTTCACATGCCAGTTCGCCTTGGTGTTCCGCAGAACATCAGCGGTTTGACGGGCGTGGTTGAGAATCCAATGTATGCCACCGGGGTGGGGTTAGTGCAGTTCGGTGCCATGCAAAGGGAAGGTTCGGATTATACCAAGCGGAAATCCGGATCCACAGCAGGAGTTCAAGGTGTTCTGGATCGTATGAAGAGCTGGTTCCAGGGCAATTTCTAGATGAACAACAGAAACAATAACCGGGTAAGCAAGCAAAGGAGAAGCCGTCATGTTTGAGTTGATGGATACATATGGCCAGCAGGCCATTATCAAGGTGATCGGTGTGGGAGGCGGCGGTGGTAATGCCGTCGACCACATGGTCGAAGCCAATATCGAAGGTGTTGAGTTCATTAATGCCAATACGGACTCACAGGCACTTTCCAAATCAGGAGCGCGAACGATCCTGCAACTTGGGACAAATCTGACCAAGGGGCTTGGCTGCGGGGCAGACCCCAATGTTGGCCGACAGGCTGCAGTCGAGGATCGAGAGCGTGTGGCCGAAGTGCTGGAAGGCGCTGACATGGTATTTATCACCGCAGGCATGGGCGGCGGTACCGGCACAGGCGCCGCACCGATAGTGGCCCAGGTAGCGCGAGACATGGGGATCCTGACCGTTGCCGTGGTCACCAAGCCATTTCCATTCGAGGGTCGCAAGCGGATGGGGATTGCCGAGCAGGGCGTAAAAGACCTGGCGGAGTATGTCGATTCAATTATCACTATTCCCAATGAAAAGCTGCTAACGGTGCTTGGCAAAGAAGCGACGCTGCTCGATGCCTTTTGCAAGGCGAACGAAGTGTTGCAGGGCGCGGTCCAGGGTATTGCCGAATTGATCACCCGTTCAGGCCTGATCAACGTCGACTTTGCCGATGTGCGCACGGTGATGTCCGAAATGGGTATGGCGATGATGGGCTCGGCAGTTGCGAGTGGTGAAAATCGTGCCAGCGAGGCCGCCATGGCGGCAGTCTCAAGCCCACTACTGGAGGATATTAATATCTCCGGCGCGCGCGGCATCCTGGTGAACGTCACTGCGGGCCCGGATATGTCTATCGGTGAATTCGAGGAAGTCGGTAATACCATCAAGGACTTCGCTTCCGACGATGCCACTGTGGTGATGGGCACCGTAATCGACCCAGAGATGCATGGCGAGGTTCGGGTAACGCTGGTGGCAACCGGGCTGGGTGTTGAAAAGCGTCAGCAGCAGAAACCGTATCGTGTGGTGCGAACCGGTACAGGGACAACCGACTATGAAGAACTGGATACCCCGACTGTGATTCGCAAGCGTCGTGACGATTCAAGTCCGACTGATGATTCAGTGGAGTATCTCGACATCCCGGCGTTTTTGAGAAAACAGGCAGACTGATACAGCGGTCTGGGCCTGCTCCCGGTTGCAGGTTTGTCTGGCGGGCAAGGAAGCCCGCCCCAGGGCGTGTATGACGAAGCGACGAGCAATTGTTTCATAAACTCTCTTTTTTTGGGGTAGCTCACGCACCATTCAGGGCCACCTGAACAATTTACCTCGCCACCATGGTGCACTGAAGCCCGAAATCGATCGAATCGAATGCCATCGGTTGAGCGGCGAAAGAAATAATATTCTTTTAATAACAGATAGTTAACGACGTGCCGCGAGTCGATTCGGGCATCGGTACAGGAATTGCTAATTAAGGGACGAGGCCTGGCTGAAATTGGCATGAATTCATGACTGCCGGCGCCGCAATTGGCCTGCTCCCGTTTATCGGTGTCGATGCACCGATCAGGTGCCAGGGTCTGTAAACTACTGGACAGGAAAGGGAAATTACCTTTAAATGCACCTAAAGCAGCTGGTTTTTCTAATCGATTTGCGTCATCCCGGAGATTACTTTATGTCTTGGCATTCAGGGCAGGGAGTGGTTTCCGAAAAAAAACAACGAGCAAAAAGAATTAGTAATAGTGAATAAGCAAAGAACTCTAAAGAATACCATCAGGGCGACCGGCGTCGGCCTGCATACTGGCGAGAAAATCTACCTCACCTTGCGTCCGGCACCCGTCGACGCCGGCATTGTGTTTCGCCGTGTTGATCTTGCTGAACCAGTCGATGTGCAGGCTTGCCCGCAAAACGTTACCGACACCCGTTTTTCAACCACTATTGAAAAAGATGGTGTACGAATCTCCACGATTGAACACTTGATGTCCGCCTTTGCTGGTCTCGGTATAGACAATGCAATTGTTGAGCTGACCGCGCCGGAAGTACCGATAATGGATGGCAGCGCCGGGCCATTTGTATTTCTGCTGCAGTCCGCAGGAATCGAGGCCCAGACAGCGCCTAAACGTTTTCTGCGCATCAAAAAACCGATAAAGGTAGAAGAAGACAACAAGTGGGCCAGCTTTGAGCCATTTGACGGATTCAAGGTTTCATTCACGATCGATTTTGACCACCCGGCATTTGAGAAAACCGGCAAAGCTGCGAGCATGGATTTTTCCAGTACTTCATTTGTTAAAGAGGTCAGTCGTGCGCGTACGTTCGGCTTTATGTCAGATCTGGAGACACTCCAGAGAAATGGCTTTGCTCGCGGCGGCGGATTCGACAATGCAATCGTAATGGACGATTACCGTGTGCTGAATGAAGACGGCCTGCGTTACGAAGATGAGTTTGTGAAACACAAGATTCTGGATGCTATCGGGGATTTGTATCTCCTCGGTCATCCGCTGGTTGGTGAATTCAAAGCCTATCGTTCAGGGCATTACCTGAACAATCGCTTGTTGCGCCAATTGCTCGAGCAAGAAGATGCCTGGGAGCTGGTTTCATTTGATGAGAGCCATGAGGTTCCGATCGCATTTATCAGCGGCAGTACCGCGACAGCGATATAGATTTTTCAGGCGCTATGCGCCGAAGACAAGAATAAGTAGTTGGAGGAGTTGAGTAAAAGGTTATGAATATAATAATTGTTCCAGATAAAGGCGGAGCTAATCGCCATGCAAGTTTGTCACACAAGCATGTGTTGGTGATCGGGTTCGTAGGCCTTTTGTTATTGCCGATCTTTCTTGGCGGGATGACCTATCAAATTCGATCTACACTCGATCGGCATAATGGTGCCATCGATGCTGAGCTGGTTGCACAGCAGCAAAGAGAGTTGCAGGTGCAGCGTGTCGCCATACACACTGCCCGCCGCGATGCCGAGACCCATTTGAACGCCCTGGCGCAAAGACTGGGACATCTGCAGGCACAGGTGCTAAGACTCAATGCCCTGGGTGGACGCCTGACTCGGATGGCGGGACTCGATCCACAGGAATTTGATTTCACCGCTCAGCCTGCCATGGGCGGTCCAGCCGAACCGTCCACGGCGCAAGACGCATCTCTGGTTCTGTCCTCTCTCAGCAATCTGGGCAAGCAGGTTGCGGTACAGACGGAACAGTTAAGCGCCCTGGAAACACTTTTAATCGATAAACAGCTGCAGAAAGCACTGATGCCTTCCGGTTGGCCTGTCAAAGGCGGCTGGGTATCTTCATCATTCGGATTGCGGGCGGATCCTTTTACCGGCCATCGATCTATGCACCAGGGTGTCGACATCGCCAGTCCACTGGGGTCGTCGATTCATGCGATGGGTGATGGTGTTGTTACCTTTGCCGGAGAGAAGCGCGGCTATGGCAATATGGTGGAAATCAATCACGGTCAGGGGTATAGCACCCGTTATGCCCATGTAGCCGAATGGCTTGTACGGGTCGGTGATCGCATTACCAAGGGCCAACCGGTCGCCAAGGTCGGTATTACCGGCCGTTCGACGGGCCCGCATTTGCATTTTGAGGTGCTACGTTCTCATCGTCAGGTCGATCCAGTTAGCTATCTGAATGGCCCGCGCAGCCTGGTGGCTCAAAAGTAGCAGAACCGAGATATATGAAAAAAGCCGGCCCTGGAAACAGGCCGGCTTTTTTTATGGAATCACCGGTCTGTCGAGACGCGATATACGGTTACCGAGTTTCCGCCCCGACGATTTCTTCCCTGGGCAGTCACCCATAATTGTTGTCCGTCGGGTGACACTGCCATTCCCACCGGATAGGAATTCGACGCCAGCTCCAATAGTTTATTCAGCGTTTTTGCTTCGAGTACTACGATCTTGCTCTCCTTGTTGATCGCAGCGTATATCAGCCGGTCATCCGGGCTGATAGCAATTGTTCGCGTCGCCGGCCCAGTGTACGCCTCACGCAGCGGCCGTAATGTTTTCTGCTGTCTTAGCGCAGCGCTGATCAGGTCGCGTGTTCGATATGCTGATACATAGCCGGCAAAACTGGAACTCAGGTATAGCGTCTCCCCATCAGAAGACAATACCAGATGCCTGGGAGTCTGCCGCATTCCGTGCACTGTCCCGACATAGCGCTGGCGCAGCATGTCAATTACGGCGATTCCGCCGCCACCCATGCGCGCGACCAACAAGTATTGGCTGTCGGCGCTAAACACCGCCCCACGCAGGCAGTAGCCGCAGCCGTGGTCGCGGTCTTTCTTCTCAATCTGGCTGAGGTCAACCCGGGTGCCAACGGTTACCAGACCGGCATGGCTAAATTTCCGGGGATCATCGCTACTGGCATCAATCAGGCCAACGGTGTTATCACCCCAGTGTATAACCGCCAACCACTTACCATCCGGTGACGGTACGACGTATTTGGGTATCGGCCCAGTCGACATGACCCGAACTATCTTGTCAGTTTGGGTGTCGATCACCGCCATTGCCGAAGGCATGACACTGAAGTTGTCGTAGCTGCGTCGGTAATAGGGCACCCAGAGGTACTTGCCGTCTACCGACAAGGCGGATTCCACCGGCTTGCCATCAAACTCATTGGGGTTGGCAGGAGCGCCAGCTGGAAACGGAAGCCACTGCCCCGGCTCTTTTACCGAGAATAGACCTGAGTGCCTGGATTTGAACCGGTGAATAATGACGTTTGTTCGTCTCAGTTTTTTTGGGTCGTATACGACGGTAGCGAAGCCCTCCAGGGCGTTGACATAGGCCTTGGTGCCGTCTGTGAGGAAGCGCACAGATTTGGGTGAAAAGATAAATCGGTCGAATCTGTCCCCCGCGTTAACGGGTCGAGGGTTGTAGTGCTGGAATCTGGCGATTAGCTCCAGGCTGATATTACCCAGTGATTCTGAACGCCCACTGGCAGAGATACCGATATCGGGTCGAACCAGCGGTATTTGATCGCCAGCCAGATTTCTTCGCGCTTCGGCAAAATACTGCTCAGCGCTTGCCGGCATGGCGCCAAGTGATCGCGCGGCTTGCCAGTGCTCCACGACCTGTGGCCAGTCGCCCAACACCCAGTAACTCCAGCCAATTTCATAATGTGCTGGGCCGTGGTCAGGATGAAGCTTAATAGCTTCGCGATAGGCCTGAATGGCGTCCTCGGTCCGACGGTCCTGTTGAAGAATGAGACCCCTTTTATAGGCGATATCTGCATCGGTGGCCTGGAGTGAGCCTATGCCCGGTGCGAGTATCAAAAACAGGGCTAAGACGAGTACGGGCTTGCTGATCTGACAGGGAATTGGGTTCATGATCGTGATGTTGGGGAGTTCGGCGCAATAAATCTGGTTATGGGAGGAGCGGGCGTCCTGAGTGTGGTTTTGATCCCTACCAATACTACCTCAATCAAGCGCCGAAAGGTCGCCAGTTATCTTCAAGTGGAACGACTTTTCCGACATAATGCCCCCTTTTTCGGATCCTGCGGAAGCTACTCATTATTATGGTCAAAACGGTATTTAAGAAGATCTTTGGCAGTCGCAACGCGCGGCTGGTCAAACGCATGCGGAAGCAGGTTTCCCGTATCAATGCTCTCGAGGAGTCGCTCACCGGCCTGGATGACGCCGCGCTGCGTAACAAGACACAGGAATTCAGGGATCGCATCCAGCAGGGCGAGACACTGGATGATCTATTGCCGGAGGCCTTTGCGGTCGTACGTGAAGGCTCGCGTCGTTCGCTGGAGATGCGCCATTTCGATGTACAGCTGATTGGTGGCATGACTCTGCACCAGGGGAAGATTGCCGAAATGCGTACGGGTGAGGGTAAAACGCTGATGGCAACGTTACCCGCTTATCTCAATGCACTATCCGGCAATGGCGTGCATGTTGTCACCGTAAACGATTACCTGGCCAGACGAGACGCCGAGTGGATGGGCAAGCTGTACCGTTTTCTCGGCCTGACCGTCGGCGTAATTGTGTCCGATCAGGATCCCCAGGAAAAACACGAGGCCTATCAGGCCGATATCACGTATGGCACCAACAATGAATTTGGTTTTGATTATTTGCGGGACAACATGGCGTTTCGTCCCGAGGAGCGATACCAGCGTGGATTGAATTTTGCTGTCGTTGACGAAGTCGATTCCATTCTAATTGACGAGGCGAGAACACCATTAATTATTTCCGGGCAAGCTGAGGAAAGCACCAATCTCTATGTCAAGATCAATACGATTATCCCCAAGCTGGTTAAGCAGACTGAGGAAGACGGGCCAGGTGACTACTCGGTCGATGAAAAGACCCGACAGGCGTTTCTCACCGATGCCGGTCACGAGAACGTCGAGCAGTTGCTTGAGCAGGCGGGGCTATTGGAGGCGGGCAGCAATCTATACGATCCAACCAATATTGCACTTTTACACCACGTAAATTCTGCCCTGCGAGCCCACGCGCTGTTCCAGCGCGAAGTAGACTATATCGTCAGAAATGACGAGATCGTAATTATTGATGAATTCACCGGCCGTATGATGACCGGGCGACGATGGTCAGAAGGCTTGCATCAGGCCATCGAGGCGAAAGAGGGTGTAACTATTCAGCACGAAAATCAGACGCTGGCATCCATAACGTTTCAGAACTATTTCCGTCTCTACAATAACCTGTCCGGTATGACCGGTACCGCCGATACGGAAGCGTTCGAGTTCCAGCAGATTTACGGTCTTGAAGTGGTTGTCATTCCAACGCATATGCCAATGATTCGAAAAGACTATACAGACCAGATCTATCGTACCGCAGCAGAAAAGGATGATGCGGTGCTGGCTGACATTATCGACTGTCACGAACGAGGTCAGCCGGTACTGGTAGGCACTGTCTCAATCGATTCGTCAGAGCATCTTTCCAGGTTGCTGGATCAGAATAAAATTCCCCATGAGGTTCTCAATGCCAAGCAGCACGAGCGTGAAGCACATATCGTTTCGCAGGCCGGTCGTCCGGGCGCAGTAACACTTGCCACGAATATGGCAGGTCGTGGAACCGATATCGTATTGGGCGGTAGCCTCGACGCGGATCTGGAGTCAGCCGGCGAAGATATGAAAAAGGTTGAGGCGCTGAAGCAGGATTGGCAAGCGCGGCATCAGACAGTGCTGGATGCCGGCGGATTGCATGTGATCGGAACCGAGCGACATGAATCCCGCCGAATCGACAACCAGTTGCGCGGTCGTTCGGGACGGCAGGGCGACCCGGGGTCAACGCGCTTCTATCTGTCACTGGAAGACAATCTCATGCGCATTTTCGGCTCGGACCGGTTGAGCAACATGATGCAACGTCTTGGTATGCAGGAGGGTGAGGCCATCGAACACCCCTGGGTTAGCAAGGCGATTGAAAATGCCCAGCGAAAGGTAGAGGGTCGAAACTTCGACATGCGCAAGCAGTTACTGGAATACGATGATGTGGCAAATGACCAGCGCAAGGTCATTTATCAACAGCGCAACGAGTTGATGGAAGCCGCAGATATCGGCGACAGTATTCGCAATATCCGTTCGGAAGTGGTCAACGGGATCGTGGATCAGTTCATTCCACCTCAGAGCCTGGAGGAACAATGGGATGTCCCGGGACTGGAGGCATTGTTGAAAGCTGAGTTCGGTTCCGATTACCCGCTGCAACAATGGCTGGAACAGGAAGCAGGCTTTGACGAAGAAAGTCTGCGGGATCGTATTCTTTCCAGGCTGGAGCAGGACCACGAAGAGAAAGCACAGGCGATTGGCGTCGAGGTAATGAACCACCTGGAACAGGCGGTCATGCTGCAGGTGTTAGACAAGCAATGGAAGGATCACCTCGCGGCCATGGATTTCCTGCGACAGGGTATACATTTGCGGGGTTACGCGCAGAAGAATCCCAAGCAGGAGTACAAGAAAGAAGCGTTCGAGCTATTTTCCGATATGCTGGACCGCATCAAGTCGGAGGTCATATTCACGTTGGCGCAGGTGCAAGTAGAGAGCGATGAAGATGTAGCTGAGCTTGAACGCCAGCGGCACATGCCAGAACAGATGGAATTTGTTCATCCTGATCTGCAGTCGCCAATGGATAGTGCAGTGGAAGGTGAAGAGGGCGACTCGGTTCTTAAACCGATCAGACGTGACACGCCCAAGGTAGGCAGAAACGAACCTTGTCCGTGTGGATCGGGCAAGAAATACAAACACTGCCACGGCAAGTTGCAGTAACTGTTTTGCCGTACCGGTTTTGGGTGTTAAGTTAAGGATGATTTTCCACTCAAACGTATCGATATAAAACATGGCTGTCGGACTAAACCCACCGGAAAAACTCCTGCCCATCGCCGGGCTAAGGCTCGGCGTACACGCAGCGCAGATGCGTTATCGTAACCGGCCAGATCTGGTGCTGGTCGAACTCGCGGAAGGTTCCCGTACTGCAGTCGTGTTTACACGCAACCGTTTTGCGGCGGCACCCGTAATAGTCGCGCGTCGCCACTGGCAACAGACAAAAACCAGGGCATTGTTGATTAATGCCGGACAGGCAAACGCGGGTACTGGCAGCGTTGGTATCGATATCGCCCAGCAATCCTGTGAGATGGTTGCGCGCGAACTCGGCTGTGCGGCAGAGTCCGTTCTACCGTTTTCAACCGGTGTCATTGGAAGTCCTCCGCCGCTGGATATAATCAAGAACGCGATTCCTGTCTGTGCCGGCAACGGCAGCGAGGATGCCTGGCTTGACGCTGCCCAGGGGATCATGACTACGGATACGGTTGCCAAGGGTGCATCCGTTACAGTGAAAATTGATGGCTCGCCTGTCACCATAACGGGAATTGCCAAGGGCTCCGGAATGATTCGGCCGAATATGGCAACGATGCTTGCCTTTGTCGGTACAGATGCCAGTGTTGATCAGGACCTGTTGCAACAAAGTCTTCAGTCCGCGGTCGAGCACAGCTTTAACCGGATCACGGTTGACGGTGATACGTCAACCAATGACGCCTGTGTACTCATGGCAACCGGAAAATCGAATGCTCCACCTGTAGTAGACAAGGACAGTGACGCCTGGCGTGTCTGGTACGCGGGACTGATGCAGGTGTTGTTGAAACTGGCTCATGCAGTGGTCAGAGATGGCGAAGGTGCGACCAAGTTTGTCTCGATTACCGTTGAACAGGGGGCCAGTGAGGCAGACTGTCTTGAGGTGGCATTTACCGTCGCGCATTCACCGCTGGTCAAGACGGCGTTGTTTGCCAGCGATGCCAATTGGGGAAGAATCCTGGCAGCGGTAGGCCGCACCCCGATTGACGAACTGGATGTCAGCAAGGTCTCTATTTTTATTAATGACGTTTGTGTTCTGGACAACGGCGATACCGCACCGGAATATAGTGAAGAGCGTGGTCAGCAAGCGATGGCGCCGGAAGAGATCAATCTGCGCATTGTCCTGCATGCCGGTGGTAACGCCGCTACGGTGTGGACGACTGATCTCTCCCACGAATACATCCGGATCAATGCCGAGTACCGTTCCTAGCGCATCCGCGACTGTTCCGGTGGTTGCGGCAGTTATTGAAGACAGCAATGGATCCATTCTTCTGGCACGTCGTCCAGACGACAAGCATCAAGGCGGCAAATGGGAATTCCCGGGCGGAAAAATCGAACCGGACGAATCTGCCTTTGACGCGCTGGTTCGAGAGCTTAAGGAAGAGCTGGATATCGCCGTAGTTGCGGCCACCCATCTGATACGGGTACCGTACCGATACCCCGACAAGCTGGTGTCGATTGATGTCTGGCAGGTTCAACAATACCAAGGCGAGCCACATGGCCGGGAAGGACAGGCCATACGCTGGGTTCGGCGCAGCGATCTCGCTAATCAAGATTACCCGCCGGCCAACCGGGCAATTGTCGCTGCGCTGACACTTCCACACCTCTACGCGATCAGCGATTTCGAGCGATACGGCGAATCTACATTTTTTCAACTACTAAAGTCAGCTCTCGAGGCAGGATTACAACTGTTCCAGCTTCGCGAGCACGCGTTAAGCAAACATCGGTATCTGAACCTGGCTTCGAGAGTGGTTGAGCTCTGCCACGCCCATAATGCAAAGGTATTGCTAAATTGTGATCCGGCCTGGTTGTCAGAGGTATTGGCCGATGGCGTACACCTAACCGAGGAAAGACTTCGCACCCTCCAGTCACGCCCATTACCTGAACAATATCTCGTAGCGGCATCCTGTCACGACGTCAGCTCATTACAGCATGCGGAACAGGTGGGAGCAGATTTCGCGGTATTGTCTACGGTTAAAGCTACCAGCAGTCATCCACATGCCCACCCAATCGGCTGGGGTGGTTTTCTTGAGATGGTCGCAAAGACAAGTATTCCGGTATTTGCCCTGGGCGGGTTATCACTGGATGAGCTTGCGATTGCGCGAGACCACGGGGCCCAGGGTCTGGCAATGATCAGTGGATTGTGGGAATCGGAGCAAATCAATTTGGTTGGGACTTACAAGTGAAAGGTGTGCTGGCGATTCGAATGCGACTATCCCTGCTGAGTTGCCAGCGCCAGGTACCTCTGATGCAGGCGACTTACCTGATCAGCTACTGAATCAAGATCTCCTTCATTCGTAACGACATCATCACCATACGAGAGCCTGGCCTTGCGATCGAGCTGCGTAGACAAAATACGTTTCACGGCGTCGGCAGTAGTGTGATCGCGTGATACAACCCGTTCAATACAGGTTTTCTCGGGTGCGTCGACGACGAGAATCCGATCGACGAGCGACTGCTGACCAGCCTCGATCAACAGAGGAATTACAATAATACAGTAGGGCGATTTCAGTTTGCCGGTTTCTTCCTCAATTGCATCGTGAACCAGCGGATGCAGGATGGCTTCGAGGGTTTTACGTGCTGTCGTTGAAACGAAGACGTGTTCTCGCAGTTGCGCGCGATCAAGACTGCCATCGGCGGAAATAAACTGGCTGCCAAGCTGTGCTTTGATTGCTTCAAGTGCAGGCTTGCCAGGCTTGACCAGCTCCCGGGTGATTACGTCTGCGTCAACAACGGGGACACCAAGCTCTGCGAACGATTGTGCGACCACTGATTTGCCACTGCCAATGCCGCCTGTGAGACCGATGCGCAGAATCATCCAAGTCCGGCGATCTGGAGATAACGCCTTACCAGGATCTCGCCCCACAGCAGTGCGATCCAGCCGGCAATGCAGAGAAAAGGACCGAATGGAATCGGGTGATCCCGGCCGTGACGTGAAACGGCGAGATAAGTGCCACCGATAAGCGCACCGGAAAATGCTGCCAACAGGATGGTTAAAGGCAGAAGTTGCCAGCCGAGCCAGGCGCCAAGCATGGCCACCAGTTTGAAGTCACCAAACCCCATGCCCTCCTTTTTGGTGATCAATTTGAAGACCTGATAAACAATCCAGAGCGACAGGTATCCGCCGACAGCACCGAAGACGGCAGATTGCAGTGTCGTAAACAATCCGAAGCTGTTTACAAACAATCCTGCCCAGACAAACGGAATCGTAATCGCATCGGGAAGAATCTGGTGGTCATAGTCAATAAACGCCAATGCGATCAGTGCCCACACCAAAACTAGCGCTGCGAGAGTGGTGATGCTGACACCAAAATGCCACGCCGTAACTACTGATACAACGGCGGTCAATGCCTCAACGAAGGGGTAGCGGACCGAAATTGACGCGCCGCAACGGGAGCACTTCCCGCGGAGCCACAGGTAGCTAAGAATCGGAATATTTTCCCAGGCACGGATTTGATGGCCACAATGCGGGCAAGCCGAGCGCGGTACCAGCAAATTGAAAGGTGCGGGTTCGTTTTCTTCATCGAGCGGCAAGTCGAGGGTCAGCTGTGCACGGTGGCTCCAAAGTCGATCCAGGATGACTGGCACCCTGTAGATGACGACGTTAAGAAAACTGCCGACGAGCAAACCATAAAGACCGACAATGAGTAGAAAAACTACCGGATTTGATTCGAGGTAGATGGGGATACTGCTAAGCATGAAGCTGGACTAAATTTATACGACCGCAGCCAGTTTGAAAATTGGCAGGTACATCGCCACTACCATGCCGCCGACCACAATGCCGAGAAACGCCATAATGAGTGGCTCAAGCAGGCTAGTGAGACCGCCAACCGCATCATCAACCTCAGCCTCAAAAATGTCTGCTATCTTGGATAACATAGCGTCCAGTTCGCCAGATTCCTCGCCAATGGCGACCATTTGTACGACCATGTTTGGAAATAGATTTACACGTTCCATCGCGGTCTGCAGTTGGGTGCCGGTACTAACTTCATCCTTGATTTCCATCGTGCCTTCTTCATACACCGAGTTGCCGGAGGCGCCGGCAACCGAATCCAGTGCTTCGACCAGTGGCACACCGGCAGCAAACATGGTGGCTAACGTTCTGGCCCATCGCGCCATGGTGGCCTTCTTG